>Ga0079226_10000599_pt1 | contig 25870 bp, 20 predicted proteins | sample Poulit2014_FD_76345 | JGI IMG/M metagenome (GOLD analysis project Ga0079226, IMG submission 76345) | Agricultural soil microbial communities from Georgia to study Nitrogen management - Poultry litter 2014 | ecosystem: Environmental > Terrestrial > Soil > Agricultural land | place: USA: Georgia...
GCACTTGATTGCGGTGCAACAGAAATTAACGAAGCAATGAAAATGGCGTGTGTGAAAGCAATTGCCGACCTAACACATAAAGAGCCAACGGATGAAGTATTACATGCGTATCCTGGTGAAACGCTTCGTTTCTCACGCACATATATTATTCCAAAACCGTTTGATCCCCGTTTAATTGTGGAACTCCCCATTGCTGTTGCAAAAGCAGCAATGGAATCTGGTGTTGCCCTTCGCCCGATTCAAGATTTTGAAGAGTATCGCCATCGTTTAAGCGAGCACTTTAACAAAACCAATATGGCAATGCGTCCGATCTTCAACCAAGCAAAAGAAAATGCTCGCACCATCGCTTATTGTGAAGGCGAAGATGAACGCGTGCTTCGTGCTGTATATTTAGTCAAACAAGATCGCCTTGCAAACCCAGTCCTAATTGGTCAACCAAAAGTGATTCAAAACCGCATTGAAGAGCTCGGCATCAATCTTCCAACAAAAGTATTATCACCAGAAGATACCATCAGCAAAGATATTGACAGCGAATATGTTCAAATCATTGACTATCGTAATCCACCAATGCTCGATCAATGCGCAGATAAATATTACAGCGTCATGAAACGTAAAGGGATTACTCCTGAACTTGCTCGTCAGCGTATGCAAACACGAGGAAATCTCCTCTCAGCAATGCTATTAGAGCTTGGCGAAATTGATGGACAAATTAGTGGAGTTCTTGGGCAATATCATCGCCATGTACATCATATCGTCGATGCTATCGGATTAAGAAAAGGCACGTCACAACCTGCCGCTGTCAGCCTCTTACTTTCACCAAAAGGCCCTCTTTTCTTCTGTGATACGCATGTTAACGAAGATCCAACGGCGGAAGAATTGGCAGATATCACCAAAATGGCAGCAGAAGTTGTCGCACGCTTTGGAATTACGCCAAAAGTGGCGCTTCTTTCCCATTCCAACTTTGGTTCACGTGAATCGAAATTCTCTAGAAAGATGCAAGATACCTTGAAAATCTTAAAAGAGACAGCACCTGAACTCGAATGTGAAGGTGAGATGCAACCTGACCTCGCAATTTGGGAACGCTACCGTAATGCCTACTTCCCAAATTCTGAGTTAGAAGGAATGGCGAATCTCTTTATTTTCGCAAATATTGATACCGCAAACGTCACATACAACTTTGTCCGCACCATTAGCGATAGTATTGTTGTCGGTCCAATCTTAACGGGACCGTCAAAACCCGCTCACGTTGTTACTAATATTGCAACAGCGAGACGTATCGTCAACGTCACTGCAATGTGCGCAACTGACGCGATTTAACTTATCAATAGTTACATCATTTGTCATAAAGATACCCCTCAAAGGATGAAGGTGCTAGAATACTTTTTCCTTTTTGGGGTTTTTATTTTCCAACAAAAGAACGAAATATTATGAGCTTAAAACGACTAACATTTTTTCTTGCGACATTCTTTATCCTTCAAGCTTGTGGATCCAGCGGCAGTTATACTGTTCGCTCTGGTGATTCCTTAAGCCAAATTGCGACTAGCCACAAGATGTCCATTAGTGAACTTCAACGCTTAAATAATATCTCCAATCCCAATCACATTCGGATAGGACAAGTTCTTCGTGTCAACGGCAAAGCCGGATCAGCGGTTAGAAGCAACAATACTTCAAATCGTAATATTGCCGCAACCAACAATTCCCCACAAAAACTAGCGGCGCGCGATAATACGGTCATTACACCTAAACCTGCTGCACCTAAAGATCAAGTTTCTACAGGTATTAGCGGCTGGGTAAAACCCACTGATGGCGCCGTTGTAAAAAACTACAACCCCAATATTCCGGGGCAAAAAGGCATTCAAATTGCCGGTACAATCAATCAGCCAATCAAAGCCGCGCACGATGGTGAAGTCGTCTTTGCCGGCGCAGGAAACTCTGGCTATGGTCAATTAATCATTGTTCGTCATAATGCCAATACTTACACCGCATATGGCTACCTCTCTTCGATTAATGTCAAAGAAGGTACTAAAGTGAAAAAAGGTCAAGCAATCGCCGGCATGGGGAATAGTTTTGATGGTCGAACCGTTCTCTACTTCGAGATCCGTACCAAAGGACAAACTGTAAATCCGATGAATTATATTTAATCCATTACAAGAAATCGGGATACAAAAAACGACCAATCATTAGATGGTCGTTTTTTAATGCTTGCTCGAAAAGAAACCTCATAAGGCTTCATGAAACTTTAACTGTTATCACCTTTGCGAGGAGAACGTCTTCTACGTGGCCTACGGCGACGCTTCTGCTGATCATCTCCTTGCTTACTATCATCTCGACTTGGACTTGACTGACGATGTGAAACTTCCTGTCGAACTTCACGCTTTCCTTCCCGGCGCTCTTGACGATTTTCTTGCTGCTCTTTCTCTAATAATTGCGCTTCATATTGCGCAAATTGTTTTTCCCAAAATTGCGCTTTTTCTAATACATCAGTATCTTCATTCGCTTCCGCCCGGAGCAATAAGAAATCATACGCTGCTTTAAAGCGAGGATGCTCCATCAAACGTTTTGGACTACGAATAATTTTCGCCTGTAATCTAAATTGAAACACCCAAAGATCTTCAATAAACTCACGAACATATCGCGGAATCACAGTAATTTGATGCTGAACCTTAAATGCATCATCAATGCCCTTTTTTGAGGCATCGCTGTAGCGCATTCCATTTGCCGTTAACGCTTCAAATCGCTCCATAAATGGTGCCCATAAGAGTGAAGCATAGACAAAGTACGGTGAACTAGTTAACCCTTGTTTCGCTCTTGCATCAGAATTTTTAAGCGACTTTAACAACAGATGTTGATCTGGGAATCCCTGACTTTTCAGCGCTTTATGTGTTAAGGGGAATAAAATTCCAAAGAGCTGATGCTCCATCATACTATAATAGGATTCTTCACCATGCCCTGTTAAAAAGAGCTTCAGAACTTCATCATACATTCTTGCTGGCGACACATTTTCTAGCAATTGTCGATGCTCAGCAATCGGACCTAATAATTTTGGATCGATCGAAAATCCAAGCTTCGCCTGAAAACGAACAGCTCGTAAAATTCGCACAGGATCTTCCAAGAAACGTTCTGTTGGATCTCCAATTAGACGCAAAGTTTGATCTTTAAGATCTTGAAAACCGCCACAATAATCGATAATCGTCTGATCACGAACGTCAAAAAAGAGCGCATTGACCGTAAAATCTCGGCGCATCGCATCTTCATCGATCGTGCCATAAATATTATCGCGCGTGACAAACCCCTCATCATTCGTTTGATAATGCTTTGAACGATCTCCGGCATCATTGGAACGGAATGTCGCAACTTCAATAATCTCACGCCCAAAAACAACATGCACTAACCTAAAACGGCGTCCAATAATACGACTATTGCGGAACACCTTACGGATTTCACTAGGATGTGCATCCGTCACGATATCAAAATCTTTCGGCGCAAGCCCTAACAGAAGATCACGAACCCCACCGCCCACTAAGTAAGCATTAAATCCTGCGCTATTTAGTTTGTTAATCACGGTTAAGGAGTTCTTAGAGATCTGACGATTTCTAATCGAATGATCTTTTGTATGGTAGATCTGAGGATTCATAGAATCTCTACTCCAAAAAGAAAAGCCTTTCGTAAGAAAGGCTTTGATATTTTTTATCATACTCAAAATATCGGTATAAATTAACGTTTTGAGAACTGTGTTGCACGACGTGCGCCGCGAAGACCGATTTTCTTACGTTCAACGCTACGTGGGTCACGTGTTACAAATCCTGCTTTACGTAATGGAGCGCGGTTCGCTTCATCATACTCAACGAGTGCACGAGTTAAACCGTGGCGAATTGCCCCAGCTTGTCCGCTCATACCGCCGCCTTTCACTGTAACGATAATGTCGAATTGACCTTCAACTTCTAAAAGTTCTAAAGGTTGACGAACGATCATACGTGAAACTTCGCGTGGGAAGTACTCATCAAGTGGTTTATCGTTAACGATAATACTGCCTGTACCTTTACGTAAAAATACGCGTGCTGCTGATCTTTTACGTCTTCCAGTACCGTAGTTTTGGTTAGCTGCCATAATAATTCTCTCTTCCTAATTAGATGTCTAAAACTTTTGGTTGCTGTGCTGCATGTGCATGCTCAGAACCTGCATATACTTTAAGTTTACGAAGCATATCTCTTCCTAAAGCATTTTTAGGGAGCATACCTTTAACAGCAAGCTCGATAACATTCGCAGGCTTAGTTTGTAACATCTTCTCAAGAGTTGTTTCTCTTAAATGACCAACATAACCAGTATGTTTGTAATAGATCTTTTGTTGAAGCTTGTTACCACTTACACGGATTTTTTCCGCGTTTACAATAACAATATAGTCACCTGTGTCAACGTGTGGTGTAAACTCAGGCTTATGCTTACCGCGTAAGCGTCTTGCAACCTCTGTAGCTAAACGTCCGAGGGTTTTTCCTTCTGCATCAATTAAAAACCATTCACGGGTTACTTCAGCAGGCTTTGCACTAAATGTTTTCATCGAAAACTCCAAAATATAAATTCACTAACAAAAAAACTTAAATCCAACATCTTTATCCTCCGGTAACGTGAATACCGGTGAGAATCACTTCTCGGGATATTGGCTTTAAATCAACGTTAGGGGTCGCTGGTAAACGATCTCGGCATTTTACGCAATCTATGGATAAATATCAAGCTTATTAGTGGCTTTCACTAAAGCGTTATTACGCTAGTGATTACATGAGCTTGATCAAGCATTTAACTTTTCTCAATTCCAAAATTTATAACGCAAAGACAAGATAGCGCTTAGATTCTACATATTGCCGCTTCTATTATTCGATTCCCGCAATCCTCTTACCACGATATTCACAAACCTTTATGTCCTGAAAGCAATGTTATTTCAAATGAGATGATAAAAAGAGCCATAATAACGATAACTATTTGCAATTAACAACGATATCCATAAAATAACGACTATCTATTCATCAATCGAGAAAACTCGATAAGCCCTATAAAACAATTTCATGATTTGAGTGCTCTTCTTCCCATACGATAACTCTAGCAATGAGCTTCAATCATGAATTTAATCACAATCAAAAAGTGCCGTTAATTCGCAAACAAAGATTTAGACGAATTCACCACTTAAGGAGATTATTCATGCAGATGTTAGTTCACCGCACCACTGTGAGTTTAGTGAGTAAAAGCTATCTCACTCCCAACTATTTACGTCTTATTTTAAAATGCGATGACATTGAAGCCTATCGCGATGTTCCTCTTGGCGTGAATAATAAACTCTTTATTCCGCCCCAAGGTCACACAACGGTGGAGATGCCAGTATTTAATCCTGAAACAAAAGTTTGGGAATTAGAAAATGAAGCAAACCGCCCTGCTGTTCGTACTTATACCCACCGTTTTATTGATCTTGATAAAAAAGAGCTCACTGTTGATTTTGCCGTGCATGAAGGGGATTCTATCGCCTGTAACTGGGCTCGAGATTCTGCCGAAGGTTCACAAATTGGTTTAGCAATGAAACTCAAACATCGCGATGTTTTACCAGAGGTAAAAGAGTTCCTTTTCGTGACGGATATGACAGGCATTCCAGTTGTTGCAGCATTAGTCGCAACTTTACCTAAAGATGCCAAAGCAACGATTATTACGGAAGTCTTAACTGCCGAAGATATCTTAGATGCACATTATGAATCTAAGGCAAATATCACGACTGAATGGGTTATTAATCCAACGCCGGAAACCGGTAGCCAGCTCTCATCTATTGCGAAACATGCTTGGGGCAAGCTTGCTTCACCGAACTTCACGCACATTACTGCGGAATATAGCACGGTGAAAACATTACGTGATTTTTTACGCAAAGAGCAATCTCTCACAAGTGCAGAGTTTTATGCCTGCGCTTATTGGCAAATTAATAAGAAAGAAGATGAAGAGCGTGAAAAACGTTTAGATTAATCCTTTCATAGTAATTTCAAAACATCTTCAAAACGCTCATTTACTTATAAGTAAGTAACGCCAACAGCCCCTAATTTTCTAATGATTATTGAAAATTAGGGGTTTTTATTTAAAAAATCTGCTAAAAATACGATAATACTTTTATCGCATCTCGATGACGTTCATATTAAATAGTTCGTAAGATGCGTAAATCTCATGGAATGCAAAACCTGTTACATTCCAGAAAAACCCTTCTTAAAGGAGCAATAGCACATCATGACAATTCCATTTAAAAAAGAATTACCGATTATTCTTGCTTCAACCTTAGCGCTAACAGCCCCGCTTATGGCAACAGAAAAACCTGTAGAGAATCTCAATCGTTCGACCATTACCATCTATCAAGGCGGCGTTGCATTGGTCACAGAAGTAAGAGATTTTGAGTTGAACCGAGATCAGCGCCAACTCTTTCTTCCGAATGTAGCACCAGAAACCATGATGGAATCGCTGATGATCTCCTTTCAGCCCAAAGAAAATGATAAACTCACGCCGATCGTGACCGAGAAAAAGCTCAATCGCAATCTTCTCTCTCCGCAAGCAATGATTGAATATTCCGTCGGTGAAGAAGTAACCGTCATCTCAAGTTTTAACGGTCGCGAGAAACAGGAGAAAGCCTCGATTCTCTCTAACAATGGAGGATTACTCTTGCAATATAAAGATCGCATTGAACTCAATCTTCCTGAAAATGCACGATTAGCATTTAAAACGATTCCTGACGGTTTAAATAATACGCCGGTATTATCAGTAATCTTAAAAAACCTACCAGAAACCGTAACGCAATATCGTGCCGATCTAAGTTATCTCACACGCGGGATCTCTTGGAATGCCGATTATATTGCCAAGCTTGATGATGAAACGAAAACCTTGAAGCTTGAAGGTTGGGCAACGCTCAATAACAGCAGCGGCATGGATTATCAAAACTTCAATATTAATCTCATTGCCGGCGATCTCAATATGGTTAATCGTGCTATGCCGCAACTTCGTCAAAAAATGATGGGGTTAGCTGCAGATATGGCTTATGAATCTACACCAGCTGCCGCAACATCACTCGGTGATTACTATCTCTATAAAATCGCCGATAGCTCTACTTTAATTGATAAAGAACAGACACAGATCTCGCTCTTTCAAAAAGATGCGATTCCATTTACGAAAAACTATACCTTTGCTAATCATAGCCCGAACTATCGCATGGGCGAATCTTCCAACTTTCAAAATGCCGCCGTTACAGTTCACTTCAAAAATGAAGAAGCATCGCACTTAGGATTCCCGCTACCAGACGGCGTGATTCGTCTCTACGCGCAAGAAGATCAACAAACGACTTTTATCGGTGAAGATCGTATTCCGGCAACCCCCAATAAACAGGAAGTTATGCTCAATATTGGAAATGCGTTTGATATCACCATGAAACGTGAACAAACACAATTCTCTACGATCAATGAAGATGAGTGGGAGATTAACTATAAACTCACCGTAAGTAATGGTAAAAATGAACCGGCAACCGCATTAGTGAAAGAGAGTTTCTATCCCAATAGTGATACTAACTGGGAAATCATTCAAAAAAATGTGGCGCCAAAAGTCATTGGTGATACTGCCATTTGGGAGTTAAACATTCCGGCAGAGAGTGAAAAAACGATCACTTACAGCATGCGTTACACGATTTTTAATGAGACGCAAAAAGAGCGTTTAACACAATAACGCGTTTGACCTTTAGTTATTTTTCTTTCAAGAAATTTGCTAATCATATTTAGATAAATATTTTGGAACTCAAAACGCATCAGAGATCCTCTTAATCAGCGAAGATCCTCACATATCATTAAGATCGATATATGGATAAAAAAACAGATTCGCTTTGATTAAGAGGATTTTCGTTATGGCATCGTTTGTAATTGCTAAACGAAAATCTTCTCTTAGTGTTTGCTGCGCCGCTGGAGAGAATGTTTGCATGCTTTTATCAATCATCTGCCAGCAATCAGAATCGATCTTCTCACAGCAATCTAGCAGTGAAGATGGTGATAAAAAACGATTCCGTTACAATCATGGTTATAGCAGATACAAAGTTAAAGAAAATATCTGCATACATTGATCAATTGCCCCCAACAATCAGTAACAATCAAAAATACTCTTGTTACTGAAAACTACAGGTAAAGATGATAGTAAAGCCAATTCTGTTAACATTACTTGTTACAGTTGTTATCTTTAGCGCGCATTTAAAGGTTCATCATGTTCCAACATAATCGGCGATTACAGCAATTTATTACTTCGGCAGATCAAAGAATTGCTGACGCAAAAATGCCGCGAGATCTTCTCGATCTAATTGAGGAATCTCGTATTTTTAACGGTAACTTTCAATTTGATTCCCGCGATTATTGGCTCTATTTCGGCATCGATATGACGGCATTGATCATTAGTATCTTTGCCTTTCAAAAAAGTGATGAGAGCTTTTGGCTCTTTCTTATTTTTTTATCGATTTTTATCGGGATTATTCTCGTTATCCGCTACTTTAAACGCCGTAAAAGTGTCGACCGATTATCTGCCGATATTTATCGCCGAGATCTGCTGTTTGACAATCATCTTACCATCGTCGATTCTCCAAATTTCACGCAAAAAACGTTAGAATCTCGCTTTCAAGATTTCCATCGCGGCAACTATTCCCGAGAGATTAAAGAAGTCATTGCCGGCAAAAACCAAACTTCTCTACCCTTTGCTTACCATTATTATCAATTTCATTATGTGGATGAGAAAGAGGAGACGCGCACCGATAGCGATGGTAAAACCACCACTCAAAAAAGCTATACCCATTATAATCGCTTTGGATTAATCGTCGATCTGAAATCTATTCCCAATATGACATTTAATGCCGCGCTTCGCATCATTGAATCCAAATCCCTGTTTGGCATGAATAAGAGCGATTACGCGCCAGCATCGATTACGTTTCGTAAAAATTTCAAAGTACAAACGAAAGATTCCCTGCAAGCTGCGAAATTTTTCACGCCGGTAATGGTAGAAACGCTCGAATCACTGTTGCAAGGATTCAAAGAGATCGTGATTGAAACCAATCAAGCGCATGAACTATTGCTCTCATTTACCAATCATGATCTATTAACGGGAGATCGTCAGCATTCTCTAAAAGAAACAGATCTATTTCTCCAAGAGATTGAACAAATCACAGCGCTTGATAATCTACAATATACGTTGCATATGCTGACCCAGATGTTACAAGAAATTGACCACAACTTTTAACCTACTTTTACATACCTTACCTTCTTACAAAAGGATCTATCATGTCCACGAGCCTTATTATTCTCATCACTATTATGGCAATCCTAGTGATTTATATCATTGCGACGCATAATGGCATTATTAGTTATTACAATGCTTGCCAGCGTGCTTGGGCAGATGTGATTACGCAAGAATTACAGAAAAATCGACTACTGCCAACGCTCGAAAAGATGGTGGAAGAGTATAAAATTCACGAAGCGGATGTTTTGCAAAATGTGACAAAACTTCGCTCTGCACTCAACAATATCTCACCGGAAGATACCGATATATCCGCACTTAAAAAAGTGAATGAGCAATCTAAAGCGCTCCTTTCGAATATTCATATTGTGGCAGAGAATTACCCAGACCTGAAAGCTTCGGAAATCTACCAAAGCTTTATGCGCGAAATTTCTGAGTTAGAACGAAATATTGCCGCAAGCTTACGAATCTTCAATGCGAACGTAGAAAAGTTTAATGTCAAAATTGAAGTTTTCCCCAATGTACTGATTAACAATTGGTTTACGCATAAAGCGCGCCTTAATGTTTTTACCGATGAAACTGCGGCGAATAATTTTGATTACAAACCCAATTTTTAATCTCCCTGTTTCAGTGGGGAAATAGCGATAATCAGTACTGGTGCAAGATTGATAAAAGCATGCAAGCACTCTCCCCAGCTTTGAATCAACTTTGAAAGAAGTTTGAATCAGACAATGTGAAAACGATTTCACGATAAAATCACTTTCTACTATCATCCATTCCCTTATCAACCTATTTCGAGATCAATAATGTTTAAATTTTCTGCGCTGATTTTACCGATGTTGCTCATCGTTATTTTACTTAAATGGATTCAGAAAAAGCAGCTCGCAAAACTGGTGAAGCAGCCCTTTGCGATCTGGAACCAACAATATAAAATCCATGAACCTCGCCAATACTTCACCGTCATCCGTGACAAAATGTGCTACGACTTTGTCGAAAAATCCCTCTGGGCGGGCGAATGTTTACAGTTATTTGATACTAATGAAATCTATCCCTTAATTGAAAAAGCAAGTAAACAAGAGGAAGCGATTACGTTATTTAAAACACTCTATAAAAATCAGCTACCATTACTCACCAATCTCATTCCTACACAATATTCAGCGCAAGAATTTATGCATCTTCCGGCAGAAGTCATCGGCGCTTATCTTCTGACACTCGAAAACTTTCCGCCAGAGATTGGTCAACAAAAGGTTCTCACACATTTGGCAGAAAATGGACTAATGACGGACTTTAACTCTAATGATTATATCCGCCCGATAGATGACTTTAGTAATGTAGAAGATGACTACATTAATCCAGCGAACGAAATTACAGAAACTGCCTCCACAATAAGAAAGCCGAGATCAAATCTGCTACAGATGCTTCTATCGATTCTCCCAAAAAGAGATAAGCTCCTCATACAGCCTAACAAGATCAATTTTAAAAACTAAAAAAGGCTGCTAAAACTTTCTCAAAACAGCATCTTCGGATGCTGTTTTGACATTACGATTTACTCTATTTTCAAAGAAACTTCGTCATCATTACCACTATTCATTGCTACCATGCAGTTGATGTGAGCATGCGATGAGACTCTCCATCTGCGTATCGACTTAAATAAAGCTTTTCATAAAATTAATTCGTCATGACTTAGTTAAAGAAAATCATCACTTACTGCTGACATGCTATTGATAAAATCGTGCAAATACTCTCCCTAGCTACCTACCAACTTCAAGAAAGTTTTTCATCAAATAATTCATCTTCGCTTCGTTAATAAAAAGCATCACTTATTGCTGACATGCTGTTGATAAAAGCCTGCAGAAATTCTCTCCAGCCGCACACCAGCTTTGAAAGATGCCTAGGTCAGACAATTTGAAACCAATTTCCTAATAAAATTACTTTCTAACATCCTCATTGTTTCCCTAATGAAATAAGTGAATTGATTTATGAGCGTTAAAGCAAAGATCTTCTCCTGCTACAATAATGATCATTCATGCTGCATTAACCATTCATCCTTTGGAGGCAAAGATGAACTTACAACAACTAGCCAAACTCACCGAAAAATTTAAAACGACTCAAAAAATGCCGATCTTATTTCTGGGTCATGGCAGCCCGATGAATGCAATCTCCTCTAATCAATTTACCGAAAGTTGGAATCAGCTCGGACAAACACTGCCAAAACCGCAAGCGATTCTCTCTATCTCCGCGCATTGGGAAACTCATGGTTCTTTTGTAACGGCGATGGAAAACCCAACAACGATTCATGATTTTTATAATTTTCCCCAATCCCTGTATGATATGGAATATCCTGCGCCGGGAGATCCTCAGCTTGCCACACATATTCATGAACTCCATCAGCATATCGAACTCGACCATAAATGGGGATTGGATCACGGCACTTGGGCAGTGATTTGTCATCTCTATCCCGATGCCAATATTCCCACATTACAGCTGAGTTTAGATCAACGCTTATCACCGCAAGCACACTTCGAGCTCGCAAAACTTCTCACAACGCTTCGCCATCGTGGCGTGCTGATTCTCGCTAGCGGCAATCTAGTCCATAATCTTCGCCGGCTAGATTTTCACAATGCCGAAGGCGGATTTGATTGGGCAGAAGAAGCGCGTGCATCGATGACGAAGATGATTCTTACCCAAGATTTTCAAAAACTGATCGACTTCAAGGCGCAAGGTGAAGCCTTTAAATTAGCCATTCCCACAGATGAGCATTATCTGCCACTGCTCTACATTTTAGGTCTGAAAGATGCAAAAGATGAGTCTTTAATCTTTAACAATCAATCGGTCATGGGATCTTTGGCAATGACATCCCTACTTTACGCCTAAATAGGCGATGACGAGAACGCACGGCTGTCTTTCTCGACACTTATAATCTTTGCAAAAGCACTCTTATCTCTTAGATAAGAGTGCTTTTATTTTAGAATCAATTATTTAAATCATGAATGAATCAGATAAATTTTTTATAAAATCCTCCAACAACAACTGCTTATTTTTTAGATAAAAACAGACATGTTATAAAATATCAAAATGAACAAATTGCTTGATATTGCCATTATTTTTATCACCAACCTATAAAACTTGACTTATATCATTTCAATATACAAAAACTTATTATTTGACAACTCATCTACTATGTGAAGAATATACAAATAATAACTAATTGCATTCGCATTAGATAACCACACTCATATAAGAGTCTTTAGCCATGTACAAGCGTTCATTACTTTCGATTACTGTTTCTGGTCTCCTTCTCTCCTCTCTATCATTTGCTCAAACACCTATTTGGGTCGAAGAGAATACCGAAAATGCCGAAGGCATTGCAACGCCGGCTCAAGCGGAAAAACCACCTATCACCGTTAATCTGAGCAAGGTGATTGTTACGGGTGCGTTGAAAGAAGAATTAGCCATTGCCGAAAGTGCGGCAACCATTGCCCATTTTGGCACACAAGAAGTCGATCGTTTAAATGCTACATCACTGGCAGATCTCTTAGCCTATGAACCTGGTGTTACTGTGGACTTAAGCAGAACTGGCGGGCTTGCCGATGTGCGTATTCGAGGAATGGGCGAAAATCGCGTGATGATTGCCGTCGATGGCGCACCACTACCAATCTCTTTTAGTTTCGGTCCTTATGTTTCCATGAACCGTGCTTATTTTGATATTGATGCAATGAAGAGTATCGATATTATCAAAGGCCCAATGTCCACACTTTATGGCGGTAGCGCACTATCTGGTGGGATTTTCATGCAGACAAAAGATCCTGATGATTTCATTAAGGATGGTAAAAATATTGGTGGTGAAGCAAAAATTGGTTACCGCACAGCAACGAAAGAAACGCTCCTGTCTGGAACTATTGCCGGTCATTTAACAGATAAAGTCTCTGCTTTTGGTCGTTTCACTTATACCAATCCTGAAGCGAGAGAAAACCATCAAGGGCGTGCATCGAAAAATCATGTTATGGGACCAAATAGAACAGCTCCAAATGCCGCTGATTCAGATATCTACAATATCTTAACGAAATGGGTTTTCAATCCTAATAATGAAAATCGCTTTAGCCTCACTTATGAGGATTTCAAAGATAAAACCGATAGCACGCCTTATTCTGATTTCGATAAAAAAACGGCGAGTTATACACAATTATCGCTCTACAACAAAGATAAAAACCGCCGTCAACAACTGGCGATTAGACACGACTTTGATATCGCCACAACCCTCTTTGATCGTGGTTTCTGGCATGCTTATTATCAGAAAAACAAAGCGGAACAATGGACGAATGAACAACGCCTCATGATCAAAGGGGATTATACGATTGAACGTGATCGCTACAATACTTTTGAAAACAAAGGATTTGGTTTAGGCGCTGAGTTTTCAAAAGGTCTCGCGCAAAATGAAAGCGTTTATCACAACTTTACTTACGGCTTAAACTTCCGCGAAAATAAAGTTTCCACCACCCGTTTTGGCGATACACGTAAATTATCTGACAATAGCTCCATTGAGACAGAACCATTTCCAAATAAGAGCTTCCCTGATTCTACGATTCGTGAATTAGGCGTTTTCTTACAAGATCGTATTTCTCTCTTTGAGGGTCAATTTGAAGTGATTGCCGGTATTCGTTACGATCACTATAAACTCTCTCCAAAATCAGGATCGGCTTTTGAAACCGCTAATGCCGGCGTGCTACCGCCAGATTCTATGAGCGAAAGCCAATTCTCTAAGCGTTTAGCTTTACTCTGGCATCCAACGGAAGAAAATACGATCTTCTTTAACTATTCTGAAGGTTTTAGAGCGCCAACTTATAGCGCCGTCAATATGGGCTTTAGTAATCCGGCACATGGTTATACAAGTCGCTCTAACCCCAACTTAAAACCTGAAAAAAGCCAATCTTACGAACTAGGTTGGAACTATATTGACGAGACAAAATCCTTCGCTTTAACCGGATTTTATGTCGATTATAAAAACTTTATCGAAGAGCAAGCGCTCACCGGCATTGATCCTGATACAGGTTATATGATTTTCCAAGCTAGAAACCTCGATAAAAGCCGTATTTATGGATTTGAAGCAAAAGCACACATGGACTTATTCACAATCCAAAATGGCAACGGGATTATCGGCTTAAATGCGAGCCTTGCTTATGCCAAAGGGGAAGAACGTAAAACGAAAAACCCGATTAACAGCGTTGAACCACTCACAGCGGTTGTCGGAATTGATTATACCTATCTCGATAAACTCTATCTCAGCGCTCGTGTCAAAGCGGTACAAGCGAAAAAAGAGGGGGATATTTCTCAAGCCTCTGATCCAAGAAGCCCAAAAATTCCTCGTTCACCGGGTTATGCGACACTCGACTTAATTGCCGAATATAAACCGCAGCGTGATATCACCATTAACGCAGGACTTTATAACGTCTTTGATAAGCAATATTGGTCATGGAGCGAATGGAAATCTGCAGGATCTGCAAGCGCTAGAGAACGTGCTTCTAACCCCGGTTTTAACGCAGCACTCTCCATTAAATATGAATTTTAAACTCTCAGTTATATAAAGATGTCTCCACTCCCTCTGATTTAAGAATGCTGTCTCCCATTCTTAGCTCAGGAGGAAATCTCATTTCCTCATAACAACAATGATTGATCACGCAATTCTTCATTCACCGGCAGAAAAGGATGATTCCCTCATGATTAAACAACTTCTTCTTACCACCGCAATCGTCACATTGCCTGCTTTCACGAATATTTCAAGCGCACAAGCACCGAGTTCTCAAGAGTCTTTGCGTGTTGTTTCGGCATCCAATCCGCTAACACAGATTGTAGCCGCGTTAGATCGTGAAGAACTCTTTGTCGGACTGGATAAAACAAGTCATACAAAGCCCGAGTACAACAAGATTCCAGATGTCGGTTATCGGATTCAACTCTCTACTGAAGGCATCTTATCGTTAAAGCCCGATCTCGTCTTATTGGCGGAAGATTCAGGTCCGGCGATGACGATCGAACAACTTAAGAATTCCACGGTTGAAATCATTCAATTTGCAGAGCTCAAAGATGTACCGTCTATTCAGTCTGCTGTCAGCATCATTGCCGATAAACTACAACAGGAAGAGGATGGGAAGCAGCTCAATCAAAAAATTGCACAAGATGCCACTGATCTACAAACATTAAGTGAAAAAAATCCTTCCTTAAATGGTTTCTTCGTTCTTCAAGGCGGCAATGGTCATGGTTCTCCGCAAATTTCCGGCAGTGATACCACAGCAGCTAAAGTATTAGAGCTGCTGAATATCAATAACCTCTTTGCCGATGATTACGCGAACTACCGCGCCGTCACTATCGAAAACCAAATGCAAAAACGTCCTGATATCGTTTTACTCGGACATACTGGTCAGTTTGACCTTAAAAATGGTGATCTTAAAGAGGAAGAGATTCTTCCTTTTGAACGTCAAACAACCGGCATGATCGGTTGGCCAGATGCGTTACAACCGAAATGTGTCTTTAACGTCAATATGAGCAACTATCTCGTCTTTGGTATCCATATCTATGAGGATAATCTCAAGCTTCTCACGGCGATCAATCAATGTTTAGCGGAGCTATAAATTATGGGTAGTCAATTTTTTGAACAATATCAAAAACAGATCATTAGCTTCATGCTTGCTGGACTTGGGATTATTTTCTTCGGGGCAATTTGGCAAGGTGCGATGGATATTAACTGGTCCAACGTCTTTCAAAAAGAGAGCGTTGAACATTACATCGTTTGGCATGTTCGCTTACCACGAATCTTAGCCGCATTACTGATCGGCGGGGGGCTGGCAATTTCTGGCGCGGTGATGCAAGGTTTATTCCGTAATCCATTAGTAGAACCAGGTATTATCGGCGTATCCAGCGGTGCTGCGCTCTTTGCTGCCGGCACAATTGTATTAGGCAAACATATCGCGCCAACGCTGTTTGCAATGTTGGGTGATTATGCTCTGCCCATTGCCGCATGTTTAGGCGGTTGGCTTGTCACATCGATTCTCTATATTTTTTCACGTAATAAAAAAAGCGTGAGCATTAGCTCAATGCTCCTCATCGGGATTGCCATTAATGCTTTTACCGGCGCGCTCATCGGTCTTCTGACCTTTATGGCTAGTGAAACAGAGCTTCGCTCTCTCACTTTCTGGTCAATGGGTAGCTTGAGCAGTTTCAATTATCAAAAGATTCTTATCCTTGCCGGTGCACAGATCATCTTTGTACCACTTTTATGGAAAAAGGCTAAGGCGATGAATGCGATGCTCCTCGGCGAGCGAGAAGCGAAACATCTCGGTGTTCACGTTGAACATCTAAAGAAAGCGCAAATATGGGGCGTGGCAATTATCACTGGAACCGCCGTTGCCTTTGCCGGCGCTATCGGTTTTGTCGGCTTACTCATTCCCCATTTAGTTCGGATGTTATTTGGCGCAGATCATCGCTTTGTATTGCCATTATCCTATCTTTTGGGCGGCATCCTTCTCATTGTCTCCGATGGCTTTTCACGCACGATTGCCGCACCAAGCGAAGTTCCCATTGGTATTTTAACGGCATTTATTGGCGCGCCATTTTTAGGATATCTCGTTTATAAACAGGGGAGATCATAGATGTTCCATATTCAAAATCTCTCTTTGAAAATTCGTGAAAAAACCTTAGTCAATATTCAAGATCTCGATATTAAAACCGGTGCTTTTACCGCACTGATTGGTCCTAATGGTGCCGGAAAAACCACCTTTTTAAATCTTCTTGCCGGCGATTTAACCGCAACCACCGGCAATATCTCCTTAGATGGACAATTATTGGAAAATTACACCATTGATGAACTTGCGGTAAAACGCTCGGTTCTACCGCAATCTGAACATATTCCTTTTGCGATCAAAGCGCGCGCCATTTTGCTCATGGGCGTCATGTCGTATGACATTGCTTTTAATCATCCACGCGTATTAACCTTATTGGCTGAAATTAGCGAAACATTGGAACTAGAACAGCTACTCGATAGCGCTTATCAAACCTTATCCGGCGGTGAGCAACATCGTGTGCAGATTGGCCGAGTGCTCATGCAAACACTCTTCTCTCGAGAAGATTCCTCCAAATTACACGAACGAATCATGCTCCTTGATGAGCCTTTTAATCATCTCGATCTTTATCATCAGCAACAACTATTACGTTACTTTAAATCACTCACACAACAAGGCTTAACAATTGTTTGTGTGATGCACGATATTAACCATGCATTACAAATTGCCTATGAATTGGTTCTTCTGAAAAATGGCATTCTCCAAGGCTGTCATACACCAGAAGAACTCTGGAATTCACACAAGCTTCATCAGGTATTTGAGGTTGATTTTATCACCCTGCAACATCCTGATGATGCGAGCTTTTCAACACTTGCTTTTAGAGTTTAACCCTTTTCTAACAGAGCGATCGTTTCACGGGAAACATCCTTTGTAACCATGCGACATTTAAGGAGAAATCAAAGATGTCAGATATAACAACAAAAAATGATTTAATGCAGATCTATACCAAACAACAGGCGGCAGATGATTCAAGAACGCATCTTTTAAGCAACTTCAACGGCGTACTTGCAACCGTCATGCGTGATACGCTCGATCTAGAAGGATATCCTTTTGGTTCCGTTGTCCCCTTTTGCTTAAATCAAAAAAATGAGATTGTGGTATTGATCAGTGATCTCGCACAACACACTAAAAACATTAACGAAAATCCAAAAGTATCAATCACATTACACAATATCGATCAGGATAATATTCAAAAAGGCTGGCGCTTAACAATTGCCGGCGATGCGCAAATGGCAGCAGCAGAAGATGTTGAGTTCCTGGCAGATCGTTACGAGCGTTACTTCCCTGAAAGCCGTGACTATCATGAAGTGCATGATTTTAACTTCTATGTTATTAAACCGAAAAAAGGTCGCTATATTAATGGCTTTGGTGAAATTCATTGGGTAGATTTCGATAAAATCGTACAACCTTCTATTTTCGATGCGCAAACAGAACTCGATATGATTACCCACATGAATGAAGATCATATGGAAGCATTAATCCTCTTCCTTCAAACACGCTTCAATGTCTCAAAACCCGAAAAAGTACGTATGACGCAGATTGACCAATATGGTTTTGCGATTGCACATGATGAGAGAATTGAGCGCTTCACCTTTGAAAAAGAAGCAACAAATCCGACTGATATCCGCGTATTTCTCGTAGATATGGTCAAAAAAGTACGCGCAGCTTAACCTCCTTTACTGCGTTTACACAACAAAAGCCAAGAAGATCCATGTTCGCTCACATATTATCTTCTTGGCTTTTTCTTTGCTGCTTGATAAGTATCGACGGAGGCATCTCATCCAACATCGATTCCAAATGCTCATGTTATCGCTCTTTCTAAAGCTTTTGCATGGCTGGATCGAATGTTTGCATACTTCTATAAATCCCGCGCCAGCAATTCAATTCCTTTTAGCTATAATTTCAAGTAGCTTCTTTTGATATCCATATTACCGAATGAGCACTTCCAGAAACTTCGCTCTAACCGCTGGCATGCAGTTGAGAAATATACGCAAGCATTCTCTCAGCGATGAATCTGCCTTTAGCTTTTTCTAATCACAAACCTTAAAACCACTTGCACTATGTATTTATCGTGCTTCTCAAAGCTTTTGCATGGCTGGGTCGAATGTTTGCATACTTCTATAAATCCCGCGCCAGCAATTCTGCGCCTCTCAGCAATCATTTCAAGAAACTTTCTTCAATATCCATATTACCGAATGAGCACTTCCAGAAATTTCGTTCTAACTGCTGGCATGCAGTTAAGAAATATACGCAAGCATTCTCTCCAGCCGCACATCAGCTTTTAAAGAAACAGCTTATGCCAAATATCGAATCGATCGATAGCCATCACGAAACTTGATGCAACTCCTGAATCGAGCGAACGACTGTTTGCTCCAGATTTTGCACACTTTCGCTGATCGCTAACGCACCGGCAATCGTTGTGTAAAGTGGTACACGCAAATTCACAGCGGTTCGGCGAATCATATGGCTATCTTGTATACTTTGCGAATCGCTCGTTGTGGTATTGATCACCATTGCAATCTCTCCGGCTTTGATTGCATCAACGATATGTTTGCCGCCTTCTAATACCTTATTGATTACTTGAATACAGATGCCATGCGCTTGAAGATATTCCGCCGAGCCTTTCGTCGCGCATACACCATAACCTTGTGCTAAGAAGTTTTTCGCAACTTGAATTAATGCTGGCTTATCGGCATCACGCACGGATAAAAATACTTTACCAACTTTGGCAATTCTCTCGCCGGCACCTAATTGGGCTTTCAAAAATGCTTCAGAAAAGGTTGCACCAACGCCCATCACTTCACCGGTTGATCGCATTTCAGGACCGAGAATCACATCTACGCCAGGGAATTTAATAAACGGAAATACCGCCTCTTTCACCGCATAATAGTGTGGAATGACTTCTGCCGTCACATTTTGCGTTTTAAGAGAAATTCCTGCCATCGCTTTCGCACCGATCTTAGCAAGTGGCACATTCGTTACTTTACTGACAAAAGGTACTGTTCTTGAAGCACGAGGATTGACTTCTAGCACATAAATTTCATCATCTTGTACTGCAAATTGCACATTCATCAAACCGATAACTTTCAGGGCTTTCGCCATCGCTTTTGTCTGCGCTCGAATCGTATCTTGAATCGATGTTGATAAAGAATATGCCGGCAATGAACAGCTCGAATCCCCCGAATGAACGCCGGCTTGCTCGATATGTTGCATAATTCCGCCGATCACAACGTCTTCCCCATCTGACACACAATCCACATCCACTTCAATGGCATGATCGAGAAAGTGATCGAGCAGCACCGGGCTCTCTTCGGAAACCTTCACTGCTTCGCGCATATAAGTTTCAAGCTCAGCATCTGAATGCACAATCTGCATTGCTCTTCCTCCTAAAACATAAGAAGGTCGCACCACAAGCGGATAGCCAATTTCATTCGCTTTCGCTAACGCTTCGAACTCAAAATGGGCAATGCGATTGGGCGGTTGCTTTAATCCTAGATCATGCAAAATTTGTTGGAATCGTTCCCGATCTTCCGCTGCATCAATACACTCAGCCGAAGTGCCGATAATATTTACGCCGGCAGCGGTTAACGCATTAGCGAGTTTGAGCGGCGTTTGTCCGCCATAATGAACAATCACCCCAAACGGTTGCTCAACCCGCACAATTTCCAAGACGTTTTCGAGCGTTAATGGCTCAAAGTAGAGACGATCGGAAGTATCAAAGTCGGTGGATACCGTTTCAGGATTACAGTTCACCATAATCGTTTCAAATCCTGCTTCACGCAAGGCAAGTGATGCATGCACACAGCAATAATCAAACTCGATTCCTTGTCCGATACGATTCGGTCCACCACCCAAAATCATGATTTTCTGGCGATCACTCGGGCGCGCTTCGCACGCTTCTTCATAAGTGGAATAGAGATACGCGACATCCGTATCAAACTCGCCAGCACTACTATCCACGCGTTTATAAACCGGATGTAAATTGAGTGTCGCACGCTGCGCTCGAACTGCCTCTTCACTCACATTAAGTAGCGCCGCAATTCTAAAATCTGAAAACCCTTTCTGCTTTAAACGGCGAAGTGTCGCAAAATCGAGTTGCGCTAAAACGCTTTCCGATGATAACGGATCCACTTCGACAGCTAACGGAATCGCTGACACTGTTTGCTCTTCTTGAATGAGATCTTCTAATTGTGCTAAAAACCACGGATCAATCGCTGAAATCTCATGAATCTCCGCTAAACTCATACCAATTCGGAAGGCATCGGCAACATAGAGCAGGCGATCGGGTCTTGGTGTTTTCATCTCGACAATGATCTTCGCACGATCGTTACTTTGCGGATTTAAACCAGATAAGCCGGTTTCTAAACCACACAATGCTTTTTGCAAGGATTCTTGGAATGTTCGTCCCATTGCCATCACTTCGCCCACGGATTTCATCTGCGTCGTTAAACGATCATCGGCCAGAGGAAACTTCTCAAAGGCAAAACGCGGCACTTTCGTCACCACATAATCAATCGCCGGTTCAAAAGCCGCCGGCGCTCTGCCATTGGTAATATCGCTTTGTAATTCATCAAGCGTATACCCTACCGCGAGCTTCGCCGAGATTTTAGCAATCGGAAATCCGGTTGCTTTCGATGCTAATGCCGACGAGCGAGAAACCCGAGGATTCATCTCAATAATAATGAGCTCACCATTCGCCGGATTAACGGAAAACTGCACATTTGCACCGCCAGAATTGACGCCGATTTCCCGCAGAACGGCCAAGCTTGCATCACGCATGATTTGGTATTCACGATTCGTTAATGTCTGCGCCGGTGCAACCGTAATAGAATCGCCAGTATGAACGCCCATTGGATCGAAGTTTTCAATAGAACAGAGAATCATCGCATTATCATTTTGATCTCGAATCACCTCCATCTCATACTCTTTCCACCCCAAAACAGATTGTTCAATCAATAGCTCATGGGTTGGCGATGCATCAAAACCACGCCCACAAATGGTCGTAAACTCTTCGGCATCATAGGCAATTCCTCCACCAGAACCGCCCATCGTAAAGGAAGGTCGAATCAAGGTAGGAAAACCCACTTTCTCCTGCGCTGCTAGCGCATCTTTCATACTATGCACGACATAGGATTGCGGAGAATTTAAGCCAATTTTCTGCATCGCTGCTTTAAAGCGCCCACGATCTTCTGCTTTATCAATCGCCTCTTCATTCGCGCCGATCAATTCCACATTGTATTTGGCTAAGATACCATTTCGGCTTAAGTCTAAAGCGCAGTTGAGCGCCGTCTGTCCGCCCATATTGGGTAGAATCGCATCAGGGCGCTCTTTCTCAATAATTTTTTCCACCGTTTGCCAAAGAATTGGCTCGATATAGGTCGCATCCGCCATCTCAGGATCGGTCATGATCGTCGCCGGATTTGAATTTACTAAGATCACACGATAACCTTCCTCACGCAATGCTTTACAAGCTTGCGCCCCTGAGTAATCGAATTCACATGCCTGACCAATCACAATCGGGCCGGCACCAATGATTAAAATAGATTTGATATCTGTACGTTTTGGCATTTTTAGCTCCCGAAATTATTTAGTCCACATGGCATCAATGAGTTGATCGAATAGAAAGGTTGCATCGCCTTCCGGATATCCTTGAAAAGCGTAAATATCACGATCTTTTAAACGAAAACCTTGCAGCGTTTGATCCACTAATGAGTAGTGCGTTGCGATGACGGATTCCGGCAAACTCTCCTCTAATAACAGATATCGTTGACTTTGTGTGGTCATGATCACTTTTCCGGTGGCGCTATCTTGCACTGGATGATTCATGCCATGGCGACCATATGTCAATTTAGTCACTTTCCCGCCCAGCGCTAAACCTAACAATTGAGACCCCAATCCCACGGCAAATAGAGGGATTTGACTGTCAGTCAGCGCCTTAATTTCTGCCACAATTGCCGTGTGCGCTGCTGGATCTCCCGCACCATTCGATAAAAATAGACCATTGGGTTTGAGTGCCACAATCTCTGGTGCTGAAGTTGTATTTGGCACCACAGTAACTCGGCAACCATTTTCAGCAAAATGACGTAATGAATCTTTTGTCACGCCCAAATCAAGAACCACAACATGCAACGGCTGTTCACCAACCGCTTGGAATGGTTTTCCTAAATGCCATATGCCTTCTTGCCATTCATAATTTGTTGCCGTTTCGGCTTTCCCTGAAGTTGTGCAATCTTGCTTCGTCGCATTTTTCGCAAGTTCAATCGCAGCTGTAATATTGGGGTTTTCGCCAGTGACAATACAGCCCATTTGCGCGCCATTCATTCGGATATGCCGAGTTAATCGCCTTGTATCAATGCCGGCAATCCCTGTGATTCCATATCGTTTGAGATAATCCTCCAATCGCTCTTCTGACCGAAAATTACTGGTTAAAAGCGGCAAATCACGAATAATAAGCCCCGCAGCTTGTACTCGACCTGATTCACTGTCCGCTGCATTCACGCCAGTATTGCCAATATGAGGATAGGTAAAAGCGATTAATTGTCCGGAAGATGCCGGATCTGTTAATACTTCTTGATAACCGACCATGGCAGTATTGAATACGACTTCACCAATGGTTTGACCTTCTTTGCCGATTGCAATGCCACTAAAAATTGTGCCATCTGCTAAAACTAAGGTTGCGGGGTTTGTCATCTTTAATTTTTCCTTACGTAATTTTATTTCATGTTTTTTTGGGCAAAAAAAAACACGGATCGCTCAAAAGTGAGCAATGACGTGCTTTGTGACATAGCTTCTGAATGTCAGAGAAGCATTTCATCATAACGATGGAATGCGACTTCGGCAATATTTTTTTCTATTTTCAAAAGAAAAAAAGGCGATTGCCGCCCTGCTAAAACTTTTGATATAGATCAAAAAATCTAGCCTTCCGGGCGGTTGGTAAATTTAGATTTTTCTTTAAATTATTTTCATTTTCTCGCAATGTTTTATAAAAATCTTTGAAGTTTTACGAGATAAAAATGGGCATATGACGCACATTTGGGCGTTTTATGACAATCAAGAGTTGCGATAAAGGAATCTATCTCTTTCGACAATCATAAAACAAGAATCTTCGTGGAAGCCTTCTCAAGGACAAATAATCCTAAATCAAATCCACAATCGTGACACCAATGACGATCGATACCAGCGCCATTAATGTACTGAGCAGTACGGTTGCCGCAGCCGTTTCTTCATAAGTGTGATTGCCGACCGCTAATGCCGGCACCGCCGTTGCCGTTGGCAAAACGCCGATCAAGAATGCAGATTTCAGTAAATCGCCCTCTAAACCGAGTAGCCAGCCTGTTCCTAAAATCAAACCACCTTGGACAAAGTTTTTGACGAAAACGTTAAAAGCAATCTCAAAATTGAGCTTGAACTTAATCCCAGATATTAATAATCCCAAGAAAAATAGCGCCACACCGCCGGATGTTTTCCCTAATTCATTGACAGCATTTTCTAAAATCTCCGGCAACTTAATACCTGAAATTGCTAATATCGAACCTAAAATGGGCAAGAATACTAAGGGTTGCATCACCGCATTTTTTAAATTCTTCACGATACTGCCTTTTCCGCTGGAAGAGATCATCAATAATGTCAGTGGAATAATAATCATCGTATAGATCAAATTCCCCATCACCATCGCGATTAAGCCTGAAGAACCGACAGTTGCGAGTAACACCGGCGGTCCACAATATGCCATATCCGGAAATGAGGCACAGAGCGCTTGCATCACCGATTCCTTGGTCGGATTTTTAAAAAACCATTTTCCGGAGATAAAGGCAATGGCATAAGCGACGATTAATCCTACCGCCAGCGCTAACATATAATCAATATTCAATAATACTTTTGGCGATGATTGTGCCGCCGCTAAAAAGAGTGCAAATGGTAACGCAATTTTCACGACAAAATCGGCAAATGCTTGCGTGTATTCTCTTTTAACAAACCCTGTTTTCCCTGAACCATAACCAACCAGTAAACCTAGAACAATAGGTGCTAAGGCTGCTAATATTGTATGTAAAATCATGCAATAATCCTCAATGAATACAATGATCGTAATAATATCGTTGTTTCGGTTTATAAAATAAAACCATCAAACCATAAAAAAAACCGCTCATCAGCATGAGCGGCTATCTGTGATTAAATACATTCTAATCCTAATGTTTTCGCTGTACTTTGACGAATCGAGCGACATGCATCGGCATCCACTTTCAAATCAATGCCAAAGGTTGGAATCATCTCTTTCAATTTGGCTTCCCAACCATCTTGCAGCTGATCTTTAAAAGATTTTTGCAATACATTTAATGCAATAAATGCCGCCGTTGAAGCGCCGGGAGATGCACCAAGTAGCACGACTAATGATTCATCACTGCTCGATACTAATTCTGTTCCAAACTCTAAAATACCGTCTTTTTCAGGCTTATCCGGTTTAATAATCTGCACACGCTGACCGGCGACTACTTCAACCCAATTCTCTTTTAAGGCTTGAGGATAAAACGATTGGAGCGCCGCAAACTGATGATGCGAGGTTTGCAATACTTGTCCGACCAGATATTCCACTAATCCCAGATTATCTTTTGCCACATCAAGCATCGGCAAGATATTGCCGGGCTTCACCGATTTAAAAAGATCAAGATAGGATCCATGCTTTAAGAACTTCGTTGAAAAGCCAGCATAAGGACCAAATAAGAGCGACTTTTTGCCACCAATGATGCGTGTATCAAGATGCGGCACTGACATTGGCGGCGAACCTTTTGCCGCTTTGCTATACACTTTGGCATGATGTTGACTCACAACGGAATCCTCATCACAGCGCAGCCAAATACCGCTCACCGGAAAACCACCATAACCTTTTCCTTCGGGAATTTCTGATTTCTGCAATAGCTCAATCGCCCGACCGCCAGCACCGACAAAGACAAATTTTGCCGAGATCACTTTCGTCTCTTTCAGTACCGTATCTTTCA
>Ga0079226_10000600_pt1 | contig 25869 bp, 27 predicted proteins | sample Poulit2014_FD_76345 | JGI IMG/M metagenome (GOLD analysis project Ga0079226, IMG submission 76345) | Agricultural soil microbial communities from Georgia to study Nitrogen management - Poultry litter 2014 | ecosystem: Environmental > Terrestrial > Soil > Agricultural land | place: USA: Georgia...
AAATCTCTTCACGATGATAAGGCGTTAATCTAGTATTTTTATGCATATTCATAACAGTATTTTCTCCGAATACTGTAAACAACGCTAGTAAATCCTACAGCTAAGCTCTCTGATTCACTTTGATGTGGCGGCCAGCCGGCAATCGGTCCAATACGATCATCCTTCGCATATTCAAATAGTGCTTTCGCATCACTCTCCCTGAAAGGTCGTAATACCATTCTCTCTGTAGTCAATATCATTGCAATCTCCTTTATTTCTATTCATATGATTTTTACTCAAAACAATCGTGATATTGTGATGTGATCACCATGCTTATTGTAGAAAAAAATACGCCTCAAAACAGTGGCTTTACCTTGCCAGTTTAGGTACTTTTGACAACTAAATGTTAATATTGACGCTTTATATCCAAAAATAAACGCAAATAAGAAAACTATGATTTCAGATATCTCCCATTATTGGTCACCAAATATTGATTATTACTTTCATCAAACCACACTCAATCTTGAGACATCACAACCTCTACAATTAGCTTATATTAATCTCTTAATATGCAAGCGGGGATCAGCACATTTTTCCGTCAATTTTCAACATTATCTATTACAAGAAGGAGAGACCCTTTTTGTCGCGGATGATGCTATCGTCATGCTGTTAGATCGCTCCGAGGATTTCAGCGCTTCAGGCATCTTTCTCAAACGAATTTTTGCCGCGGAAGTCGCTTATCAGCTGCCAAATCCGCTCTTTAGTTATCTGCATCACAATCCTATTATCCAATTTCCCGATGCTTTAAAATCACTAATAAACTCTTGGCATCAGCAATCATCGTTTATTCAGCAAGCAACCCAATATCAACGAATCATGCTTTGTAATCATTTACAAAACTACTTCTTAATGGTCGTTAATCTCATTCCTCAAGATCAGATCACGCAACCCCACAAACAGAGTCGGCAAGAAATACTTTGTTGGCGATTTTGGGATCTCATCGGAAAACACGCGCATCACGAGCGCTCAGTCCAGTTCTATGCCAAGAAACTATCCATCACGCCCTATTACTTGGCAAAAATCAGCCAAACAATCTTAAACGATGCGCCTAAAACGTTAATTGATCGACAAGTGATTTTAGAAGTGAAACGTTTACTCACTAATACCCACGATTCGATCGAAATCATTGCTGATAAAATGCACTTTAAAGATCCCTCTTATCTATCTCGTTATTTTAAAAAAATGACAAATATGACCCTCTCGCAATTCCGGCAACAAACTGGTAATGACAAAGCGTGACGATTAAAGTCTGTGTGTTAAAACCGAGTGCTCAGCGAACTGTTAACCATTAATTACCAAACACTTATTTATTAATAATTATTAAATTAGATTAAGAATATATAAAAATGATTAGATAATAATTACAGCAAACACTTGGTCTTCTGACAAAAGCAAATTATAGTGTTGAAGGTACGAATGAGAATCTTTCCTCAAATTATTGCATCGCAATGTGATCACAATAAAATGCTCAAACCTAGGACCATCATTATGAAATTACTCCAGAAAAGCTTGCTGATTTGTCTCAGCCTTTTCGCCGCATCTTGCGCAACTGTTGATTCCCCTTCTGGCACCAAAAATGCGCGTATTGTTGAAACCGTCAATACAGATCAAGTATTAGGTCCTTGGGCTGTCATTGGCGCCAATAGAGCGCCTCAAGAGCTCACCAATGTTTCCGTATTATTCCCGAATAAAACAGGATTACGTTACACCAATACCATCAAAAAAGGGACACGCGAAGAATCTCAACAGACAGAATTTTTCACTTGGACTTTCGATGAAGCCAATAAATTATTAACACAACAAGTGTACGAAAAGCATATCTATGAGCCCGGCAAATCCCGACGTGTAGAACGTAAGAATGTCACCAAGAAATATGACACCGATATCTATAAAACGAATAATCATATTACCGCTGTCAAACTGAGCAATGATCATGAAGCGCGCACTTATACCAAACTCAATGATTTAAAATTAGAAGTTTTACTAAAAGACAACATTAATGTGCCGGCATTGATTCGATAACGCTAAAGTTCAACCGACTTCAGTTAATTGAATAAACTTTCTTTTAAAGTGAATGTCACTAGAGAATACTAAAAGCTACTACACAAAGGGCGATCATCATATCGCTCTTTTTTTGTGAATTATCGGGCTGAATCTCTCGCTTTTAAAAAGCTTGTCAAATAAACAGACCGCGTGGTATCTTTAGCCAAATTTAAGAGAGGAAATCTTTATGCATCCATTAATCTTTGGTTATTCCATGCTCAGTATTGCTATTATTTTAGAGGTTTTAGCCACCTCTTTTTTAGTAAAATCAGCACAATTTACAAAACTAGTGCCTTCCCTGTTAGTCGCAATCTTATATGCCGCATCATTCTACTGTTTATCTCATACTCTCAAATTTATTCCTGTCGGAATTGCTTACGGAATTTGGAGTGGCGTAGGCATTTTACTCGTCACACTGGTGGGATATTTTTGGTTTAAGCAATCCATTGATATCCCTGCAGTAATCGGTTTAGCGCTTATAGCTGCCGGCGTTGTTGTCATTAATGTATTCTCAAAAGCGATCTAAAACAGATGAACAATCCTTATCAACGACAGAAACAGTCTGAGATTGTTATTGCCACCCTTATTGAAAATGCCACAAAAATTATTCTCGAAAAGGGAATTGAAAAAACATCGTTACAAGCGATTGCCGATGCCTCTGATATTACAAAAGGAGGATTACTCCATCATTTTCCAAATAAGATGGCACTTCTAGAAGCTGTCTACCTCAAAACCATTAAAGATTTTGAATCAGAAATTGATACACTGTTTGCCCAAGATTCTAATGAGAAAGGATCATTTACTCGCGCCTATATTCGCAGTTCTATCAATGGCTTGCGTAACAATATTCCACAGCAACAGATTATCTCTGCGATGTTAAATACCCCCGGATTATCTCACTTGTGGAATCAGTGGCTGGAAGAAAAACTCACTTTATATCAAGAACATACTTTGGAGCTAGAGCTTATTCGTTTAGCGACCGATGGTTTATGGTTCAATGCGCTTGCCGGCATTTCATTACACAAACTCACCGAGATAGAACGGTATCTAATAGATAAAACGCAGTCATAAAAAAACCTCTATTCACTTAAGAACAGAGGCTTTTCTATCTAATCATTCGTTAAAAAGGCTGCTTAACAAGCTTCAATGCCAACTTCCTTGCAATCGGTAAAATGATTAAAACACAAGGGAAGGCAATAGCCCAAGATAGCATCCATGAGACAAACCAACCGCTTTAGATAAAATCACTTAAACCAAGACTACGCACCGTACTGATTAAAGAGACAATACAGGACATCGCACAGGATAAAAAAAGGGGCACTAAAAAATGCATTGCCGCCATGGGCAATTTATAACGGTTCAACGTTAACTGAGTCATAATAATGATTCTCCATTACTCAAAATAAACGCGTTGAGTCACGTTAACGCTTACGGAAATCGCTTATAAAATTATTCTTTGATAATGTCTTGATAAGCTTTTTCAATATCATCTGTCGCACGATGAATGATCTTCACAATGCGATTCACTTCCTCTTTAGAAAGTTCATCTAAACGAATTTGGTGCCGAATTAACTGCTTAAACTTTCCAATCGCCTCATTCAGCGATTCCGAAGTTCCCATCTTGTCTTGCAATGAATCAATCGATTCTAATCGTGCTTTAATCTGTTCTACTCGAGCATAATTCTCTGCTAAAAATGCCTGACCTAATGCTGTCATCCCATAAACTTTTCGGCGGGTTTTTCCGGCATCTTGCTCAATCAATGCTTGATCTTCAAGCATCGACAATGTGGGATAAAGAACGCCTGGACTTGGCTCATAAATCCCGGCAGTCTGTTCGTTAATCAACTTCATCAACTCATAGCCATGCGCCGTTCCTGACTTTAACTGTAATAAAATTAATAGCTGTAAATCACCCCGCTCAAACAGGCGTTTTAATCGAGGTTTTCGTATCTGTTTCTCATCTTTATGCAACATCATCACCTCGATTTCATTGTTTGGGAAAGCGCAAGATATTCTCCGACATTAAATACAGATATATCTATATATTATAGATTTGATCTTAATTATAGATATATCGATATAAAAAGTAAACATCTTTTTGTGAAAGAATCTTGCTATTTCACTCGCCATCTTTCCAAGGAGTGATTAAGATAAATCTCAATGAGGCCTAAGATTCTTAAAGCCAAACGACGATAACCATTAATTGAGGAGAATTAATCATGGAGCAACATCCTGCCATTACGAGAGTCGAAAACTTCTTAAAAACACAAGTACATCCCCATATGCCAATCATGCTCGATGATTCTGCCCGAACGGCTCAGGAAGCTGCTGATTGTCTCGCTTGTGAAATATCCCAAATTGCTAAAAGCATCATCTTTCATAATCTTGTTGATGACTCTGCGATCTTAGTCATTATCAGTGGTGATCAGCGTGTTGATGAAAAACAAGTGGCGACATTATTAGGAATCTCTCGTAGCAAACTCGGTAAAGCCAGCCCAGATTTCGTGAGAGATAAAACAGGATTTGCCATTGGCGGCGTTTCACCGATTGCCCATAGTTCAAACTGCACAATCTTCCTTGATGATTCACTGCAGCGCTTTGACATAATCTGGGCGGCGGCAGGTCATCCAAAAGCCGTATTTCAAGCATCCCCAGAAGCATTGCAACTCATGACGCAAGCACCATGGGTTTCGGTAGCTAGCCAATAATTCCTGTCCAAGATTTGAGATTCAAGATTGCAGATTCAAGATCTGCATTAAAGCGATGTAATGTCATCGTAAAATCATCTTCCAACAAGTAAACAAACGAACGAGAGAATGAAATATTGATTCAACATCGTCCATGATGATGAATCAATCATCTCGTTATAAAAAATAGAGCGAGATATAGAAAAAGATCATGCTGCAAACAAGGCTTAATAAGACATTACGAATCTTTAAAGAAATGACACAAGCAAAAATAGCGGCATAAAGATAAGCATTATTCCATAATGGTTTCATACTTCCTTCGGCATCAAAAAAGATAATCGGAATACAGATCACGCTCAGCAAACACGGCGCAGCATAACGGAGCATTCGTTCCACAAATACGGGCAACTTAACAGCTACTTTTGGCTCTAAAAAGAAGTAACGATTAAAGAAAACAATGAATGCCATTCCAATAATCAACATCCAAGACATTATACGTTCTCCTTCGTGCAATTTTCAGGAGAAATCTCCTTGATAGCTATACTTTCCAAACGCTCATCAGAGTCATCGTTAAAATCATCCACTGATCGAAGCTTCTCTTGTTTTTTCAGTATCATCGTTTCAATCAATGCCGCAACAAACATCCCTGAAATGCCGGCAACAATTAATGCTCCCGGTAATTTAAAGAGATAGAAAAACATCGCAACGCTGCAAGAAACGGCAACACCAGCTGCAGCTGCTCGATTCTTAATTAAGCTCACAATGATCGGTACAAATATTGCCACAATAGAAAAATCTAAGTGAAACTGATCCAAATTGGGGATTGCAGAAGCGAGCACAATCCCGACAATACTAAATACAACCCAGAAAAGATAAAAGCATAAACCTGCACCGAGCAGATAAAAACGATTGTGCTTAGGCTCATTCGCTCTTAGTGCAAAGAGCTCATCCGTTAATAAAAAGCCAATTCCTAACCGGCTTTTGAGAGAAAATCGTGAGACTTTATCTCGCCAAACGAGCGCATAAATAAAATGTTGCGATGTTAAAAAGAAGATTGTTAGTAAAATCGCCAAACTCGAGGTTTCCGACATATGCAAACCCAAACTCACCAATTGTGCCGCGCCGGCAAAGACTAACATAGACATTGCAATTGCTTTCGGGATCGAGAGATCGGCATTAATCGCCATCGATCCTGCTAAAATCCCCCAAGGAATCACCGCAATACTAAGCGGTAACATCGCTATCATTCCTTGCATAAAGTAATGCAGGCGCACTTTTCCAACTACTTGCTGACGTGGCATAATCTTTCTTCTTTTAATCACTCTAAATAGGGTCAATATTCGACCAATGGTCAATCATCGTATGAAAAACGACCGCAAAAGACAATCTGATTTTGACACTTTGATCACTTTAAATATCCCCAAGTGAAAATTTGTTTTTTCATCAAGAAACTAACCGAACATAAATAAATTTCCCTCTATTATTCAGGTGGTTTTAAGGTTCGATGAGGATCATAGATACTGTTTATTCTATCGATCTCCCTCATATTATCCTTCTTTTATGCCCTTGATAATTTCAGAGAAACTTTCCACCTCATCTATAAGGTTATTTATGCGTCACACATTATTTAAAAATCTCGAAAATGCCTTCTGGTCTTTTGTCAGCCTCGATCATTACCAAGATCAGCATCTTCATGCTTACAGTAGTTCAGTCACAGCTGTTCCCGGCTTTAATCTTCTCTATCTTCATCATGGCGCAACGCTTGAAGCTTTCGAAAAAGCCTTAGCTTGGTACCAAGAAAAAGGTCAAGATACATTGATTGTCTGTGAAAAGGACGATGCTTCGGCTTTGATTGCGGCTCAAAAAGAGAGACTTCACCTTGTTGAAGAAGCGCCAACAACGGCAATGATATTAGATCTTCAAACATGGAAGCCTTTGACTAATCGTGCTCAAAACTACCTCATTGAGGAAGTTCAAGCGCCATTAGATGATTGGTCAAACCCCTTAAGTACCGCCTTTAGTGATGGAGAATCAGAGCTTAGCGAACTCGACTTAGAAGTCACGAAACAGCATCAAGCAGCACATGAAATGGCGCTCACAAAAGGGGCACCTATTCATCATTTTGTGATGAAAGTTGCCGGCATTCCAGTATGCAATCTGAGCTTAACACTCACAGAAGATGGTGCTCGCTTTGATGATATTGGCACTGATATTCCGCAGCAAGGCAAAGGTTACGCCACAACCTTAATTCAACATGCGCTTCTATTTGCGAAAGAACAAGGCGCAACAATCGCCGTGCTCGAATCCTCTAACGAAGGATTATCCATCTACCAAAAACTGGGATTTGAAACGCTCTTTGAATACGAAGCTTTTGTCTGGGAACATCAATCATGACCGACCCTATCACCAATTTAAACCGATTAATGCAACAGCTCAAACCTCATCAAACTGAGATTATCTCTTTTGAAGCCGGCGATCCAGACGAGAATCCTTGGGTTCAAGGTTCTCCGGCAATTGTGAAAGATCTACAAGTAGTGCCTTTCGATCCCAAATGGCTGCAAACTTTTGCTATTTGGGAAAATAGAATTCAGCAAGCTTTAGGTAAAAAAGCACTCTCTATTTCACATGTTGGTTCAACGGCCGTTCCAGGTTTAGCGGCAAAACCGATTATCGACATTGATCTGATTGTAAAAGATCCCAGTCATGAAGCAGATTATATTTCGGCATTAGAAGCTTTAGGATTTAAACTCACGATTCGAGAACCTTCTTGGTATCAACATCGAATGCTAAAGCATCGCACACCAGAGATTAATCTACACGTCTTTGCGCCCAATTGCCCAGAGCATCTCCGGCATTTGCTCTTTCGTGATTGGCTACAAGCACATCCCGAAGATTGCGAGCAATATGCCACCGCCAAAAATCTAGCGCTCAATGGCGCGATAACTACCGAGATTTATAATCAACAGAAATCTGCCGTTGTGAAAGCCATTTATGACAAAATTTTTACGGTACTTCAAAATATTTAAGCAATAAGCTATTGAGAAAAAAGGCCTAGAACGAATATTCTAGGGCTCTCTTTTACCACCTTGTAAAATCTATGATTGAAACTAACGGCGTTTAAACACCAGCATAATGCCGGCAATAATCAAGATCATACCAATAATTGCCATCAGTGACATCATATTGCCAAGAATCAGATAATCTAAAATTGCTGTGACAATGGGCACGAGATAGAAAAGACTCGTGATATTAACCAAGTTTCCTGTACGAATGAGATGATAGAGCAACAGCTGAGCAATCACGGAAATCACAATTCCCAACTATAATGCCGGCACCCAAAATCCTAAAGAAAAAGTGCTATAAATCTCCTCTGTTGGCAGAAAAAGCAGACAAATCACGATCGTGATTGCATATTGTAACGGTAAAATTCGCTGCGGTTTGTGAGCAATACGCTTTTGCATTAATGTACCTACAGTAATACAAAATAATGCCCCAATTGCATACCAGATTCCGAGCATACTCATTGTTGCCGGATCAATGCCTTTAAAGACAATTAAGACTAATCCCGCAAATGCCAATAACAGGCCGATAATCCGAAATGGTGGATAATGCCTTTCAGATAGAAAGAGCGTTAAAATTGGCTGAACCCCTAATAAGGTTGCGAGAATTCCCGGCGTGACGCCATATTTCATTGCTTGAAAATAACAGATGGAATACGCACCAATTAATAGAGCACCCGTACTTAATACGTAAAATCGCGTGCCCTTTTCCGGCAACCACTCTTTCGTTCGAAATGCTAATAACAGCAACACCGCAAATGCAACGCCGTAGCGCCATAGTAATAGTAAAAAGACGGAAGCGTTATCTAATCCCCAACGCGTAAAAATCGCGGCACTGCCCCAAAGTAGGACAAAAAGAATCATTGCCGAAGTCGGCGAAAAAAGTTGTTTTTTAATTTGCATAGTAAATACTCTTGCATAATGGCAAGCTTAAAATTTCAATAATTTTGGAATTCTGAATTTGAATTACTCAGGAACTACTACGCGTACTACCACAACTTCATCCTTTCTAAATCGTTATATTCATGGTGAGAATCACCACACAGATTTTTTATCATAACAATGATTACAAAAAAATCTATTCCTTTTTTCTCACAGCAATCTGACGCATAAAAAAGACCTTCTCCCGAATCTAGGAAGAAGGCCAATTTAGGAATAATGAGTATGAGTCATTAAGGGGAAATCACATTAACGATTGTAAGGACAATCTTGTCTTTGGTGCATCTGCTGACGAGAACCGGCATGTCGTTGAAGGTTCATTTGCTGACGATCACCAGAATGCTGTCTCATTTCACCCGCTCGTTGCCCAGTTCGATGATATTGTCCCTGACGTGATTCGTTATTATTGTGCTGATATTGTCGATGTTCCCGGCGATCATTATTGTGCATTTGACGATGTTCACCACGTTGATGATGACCACGATAATCTTGTTGATTCATCTGCTGTCGATGCTGACGATGCTGACGATTCATTGATCGATCATTATTTTGTGAATTTTTCTGTGGGCTGAAATCACATGGCTGTCCATCTGGATTATTCACGCAAGGACGATCTTGCATCTTCCCCATTCGATCATTTCTGGTTTGTGAATCTCGCTCAACACTTGGTCCATTAAATTGAGCGAAAGCAACGGATGAACTTAATACTAACGTCGATACTAAAATTAATTTACGCATCATTAAATCTCCTATGAGTTGATTCAATTAAACTGCTTTTCATGCTCTTATTACACCATTAAAACCTTAACAATATCTTAAGGAAATTAAATTCAAACCATTGAATTTAAAAAATTTATTGCCGATCATTTGATCTTCAATAATTGCATAAAAAAAGAGCTCCATAGCGAACTATGGAGCCCTCATCCCTTCAGATTCACACTTGCTATATAAATCATTACAAAGAAGGATTTGGGAGACTTATAAGCTCATTACTGGCTTATCAAGTTTATTTCTTAATGATTCGATCCACATCGATATCGGTTGCTCTATGGCGATGGTGATCCACTTCACCGTAGATAATCACTGTATCTTCTGGCGCTACTTGTACACCATTCCAATCATCATGATCAATCTCAATAGTCATTTCGCCGGTTGCATCTTTAAATAGGTACTTCTCGCCACCAAGATGCTTCACAATAGAACCTTCTAAGGTGACTTTTGTATCATCTCTTGCGGTTAATGCATCTTTTACGGTGGTGATATCGCCAACTGCGCTGGGTCCTTTAAAGCCGCCCGCAGAAGTTTCTCCTGTAAATTGAGCAAATGCGACTGATGAGCCGACAAGAAGCGCTGCAACTAATGTTAATTTACGCATGTTAAAACTCCTATGAGTTAAATAAGTTTAGGAATCGTGATTCCTATATCGAGTATTTAAACATTTCAATCTTAACGTCATCTTAAGCATCGAAATATTTAAGGGATGTATGATGTTTGAAAATTGTCCCCTTTGGGGAAAGTGACAATCTTCATTTCATAGAGGTATTACACCAAATAAATCTTAACGAAATCTTAAGCCTCTCAATAAATATTTAACTCAATGTATTTGACAGGATCTCATGATCTATTTCTGTATTACCGGCAACCATAATGTCACTTCTAATCCCTGATATTCTGGCAAAGAACGGAATGTTAATTCTCCTTGATGCAGCTCGACAATTTTCTTCACAATGGATAATCCCAAACCACTGCCCGTCTCTTTTGTTCCTAAAATTCGGTAGAAACGTTGAGATAAACGGGAAAGGTCTTCGGCATTCACACCAGAGCCATTATCACCAATTACCAATGCAATTCGGCGACCTTCTACTCTCACGACTATCGAAATCGTACTCGATATCGGCGAATATTTAATAGCATTTCCTAAAATATTCTTCAAAGCCACCAGCATCAAATCATGGTTTGCAATAATCGACAGATCCGTCGCTTCACGAGTAATACACATCGACTTCGCATTCAAATCCTCTTGATAAGCTTCGATCATTTCGGTAATTAAGACTTCAATCTTCACTTCACTTTTCGGTAATTCGTCCGCAGAATCCATCGACATCGGATCTAATCTAGCGAGAATTAAGAGATGCTCAATCAAATGCGTCGCTCTTCGCACATCATGCTGCAGTGGTGCTAAAGCATTAGTTAATTCCGGCGCTTGTCGTTGCAATAATTGTAACTTCATCTGAATGGCACTTAATGGTGTTCGCAGCTCATGCGATGCATCTGCCGTAAATTGTCGCTCATGTTTCCGCGCCACTTCTAAATTTGTCAGTAGCATATTGAGAGATTCTTCAATCGCAACAATCTCTTTGCTATGAGCATTCACAGAAATCGGCGTTAAACGTTTCGGCGATAGCTTAGCTAACTGCTTGGAAATAATCGTTAAAGGTTTTAATCCAAAAAATACTAACAAGGCATTGAGCACTATTGAAACTAACAATACCAACAATCCCGCAGAAACGAGCTCTTCAATCAAGTCTTCCAAAAATTCATGACGCATCTCAACTGCGTGTCCAACCTGAATTTCATAAGCTGAATGTTTACGTTGTAAAACAAACACACGCCAAGGATCTCCATTAATCCGAACATCGGCAAAACCTTTGCCACCACGAAATCGTTGCACAAACGGTACATTAGGCGCTCGGCTACTTTTTGCAATCACCCGCCCTTGGCTAATCACTTGGAAATAAAAATGGTCTTCATCAAGATCTACGCGCCCATATCCTCGGCGTAACCAATCACGATTGGGTTCAGAACCACGATCAACGAATTGAGATAATACTTGGGCGGAACGCTCTAATGCTTCATCTAAAACATCTTTCGTCTGATTCCAGCTCACCATTGTGGTGATCGCAAAACTGATACCCCACAGAATCAGGGTTGAAGTAATAATACCAACAATGAGCGTACCACGAAGCGAATAAGTCCGTTTTTGGGCAAAGAATTCCCGAATTTTTAGTTTCAATGGCATCTCCTAAATCACAATCTCTGCTTATTGAATCAATGTATAACCTAATCCTCGGCGAGTGCGAATAAATGTATTGCCAAGCTTCTTACGAAGATGATGAATATGTACTTCTACCGCATTACTCTCTACTTCATTGCCCCACGCATAGAGTTTATCTTCTAACTCTTCACGCGTAAATGTTCGTGAGGGATGCTGCATTAATGTATGTAATACCGCATACTCTTTCGCCGTTAAAGCAACCGTCACTTCCTCTTTTTGCACGATCTTCGTTGCCGGATCTAAGGTAACATCTCCATGCGTAAAGATTGCAGAAGTTTGTTGGCTCGCACGGCGAGAAATCGCACGTATTCTTGCAGATAACTCTTCCAGATCAAATGGCTTTACTAGATAATCATCCGCACCTAGATCTAATCCTTCAATACGATCTGCAATGCTATCTCGTGCGGTAATCATAATAATGGGTAATGATTTTTTCTGTCCTCGAAAGAGTTTTAAAATCATCTCACCGGACAATCCCGGCAATCCCCGATCTAACAGAAGACAATCGTAAGTATCCACCATCACATTTTTTGCATCAGCGCCATTACTAAGCCAATCTACAATATATCCATCAAGCTCCAACCATTTCTGGATTGTTTCACCGAGCGACAAATCATCTTCTATTAATAATATTTTCATGCGTTAACCCTAATCCTTTTTTCTTAAGAAAGTCTTAACAAGCAAGTCGTATTCTCACTCAAAAATGCGTGATATAGCTATCATAAGGGAAATTTAAAATCATCACCGGAATCTTCATCAATTGAATGGATGATCAACCTATAAGTTTTCAATATTTTTCAAAGCACACTCGCGGTTGGGAAGAATGCAGGCATGAGATTTTTAAAACCAATAGCACGATATATATCACTATGAAACGCATGCTAAAAATGATGGTGCGATTTTAAGCGCGACTCTTGAACGGAATAAAACATAAAAGGACCAAAATCACAGCAAGCGCCGAACCGATCATCGCGTATTGAAATCCGGTTGTCCAGGCTTCTTGAATCCAGATGGGTGATACAAACGAATCCCACGCATTTTGGGTAATAATATTCTCCGGCAATAGTGGATCCTCAATATCGTGATCATCAAGGATCTCACTCAATGATAAAATGGCACCTTTTGTCATGATCGCCCCTAATAACGCGATACTAATCGTCATACCAGTTTGTCTAAAAGCATTCATTAATCCAGAGATAATCCCCAGATGCGATTTTGGGGCATCTTGCAATAACAATAAACTAATCGCCGGAATCGAAATACCCATCCCAATGCCGAAAATGGTAAGATAAAGAGCGATCAGCGCATAAGCCGTTTCCCGTTCGACAAACGCTAATGACAGTAAGGCAATCGCTAATAAAATCAGTGCGATTAACAATAGTGTTTTAGCAGAAAAGAACCGAGAATAAATACCATAAGTCATACAGAAAATCCCCATTGCTAAAAACTCCGGTGCCATCCGTAAACCCGTTTCAATCGCGCTATAACCTTGCGCATTTTGGAAGAAAATAGAGAGAAAAAAGATATTACTATAAGTCGTAAATCCACCACAAAAGAGACCAAATTATAACGAGAAAACTGCCAACCTTTAAATAATGCTATGGGAATTAACGGCATTGCATGATGGGATTGTTGCCAGAGAAAAATCACAAACAGACCGAAAATGCCGGTAAATAACAGGAAACTCTGCAATGACCAAGCAGTTTCTGAGAGATTAATCAAACCATAAGTCAGCCCCACTAAAATCAGAATCGCGAATAATTGCCCAATTGGATCTAATGGGCGTTTTCGATTAAGATCATCTTCACGCTTAATGCCATATAAACCGAGCCCCACCACTAAAAAACCAATGGGAATATTAATCGAGAAGATAGAAGTCCAGCCCCAAATACTCACTAATAATCCGCCGGCAATCGGTCCTAAAATCAAGGCTATCGCGGTTGTTGCCGACCAAATTCCCACCATTCGATTACGAACTCTCAAATCGCTAAAAGTCATTAGAATAATCGACATCGCACAAGGAATCACCCCCGCGCCGACCATAACGATCACTCAAAATACCAGCAGAGAGAATTAATGCAGACAACGTTAAAGCATAAGCATCAATAATCCATTGCAGATCTGCCATGGATGCTTGCAAATCTTGCTGAATCACCGGCAATGCCACATTCACAATACTGATATCGAGCGTTACCATAAACGATCCTAACGAGATCGCAATCATACTCATCCACTCTTTCTTTGTCATAACGATAATAAATCTCAAATAAGAAAAGTTTATTATAAATACCGACCAAAGGTCGGTCAATGAGTTTGCTGATCAAAATCGTTTTTCCCACTTCAAAAGAGAGCGCTATGACTTGCACAAATTTCAGAAAATTCCTCCATCGCCGCCGGCACGCGATTACTAAAAGTGCGCGAGTATTCTCTCCCACGATATCTGCGGTTAAAAGCTTTAGGCTAGTTTTAGTTTAAAAAATTCACCATCAACGCTGACATACGGTTGATAAAAGCCTGCAAACATTCTCCCCAGCCAAGAATTAGATGTAAAAGAAGGTTTTAGCTCGGTAATTTAAAACCAATTCCCCTATAATGAAAACTTCAATCTTGCTAAATGATTAATCTTATTTATGACAAAAATTGCCCCTAAAACGCCTAGCGCACTACATCTAAAAAAAAGACAAGCGCTCTTAGATATTGCGCTCAATTGCTTTATTCAAAATGGATTACAGCCAACGAGTGTGAATGATATTATTCAAAATGCCGGCATTGCGAAGGGGACTTTTTATCACTATTTCTCCTCAAAAGAAGCGCTAATACTTGAGCTTCGAGCAGAGTATATGCAGAGCTTTTTTCAAGTCATTGAAACCGAAATAGCGCAACTCCCAGAAGATGCTTGGAATCAAAAGCTTCATGCTTGGTTCACCGGATCCGCAAAGCACTTTGCCGCACATCAAGATGCCCATAATGCGCTGTTTCACCAATATCATCATGTGGAAGATACACAAGATCGGCAGAAGATTATCGACCATTTAACCAAATTCCTCACGCAAGGCATCCATGCAAAAGTTTGGCAGCTAGAATCGCCCGAACTCGCCGCTAAGCTCATCTATCACGGTATGCATTTAGTGCTTGATGAAGCATATGAAGGGGATGATGCCGCGCTCCAATTAACAACCGACAAACTCTATCGACTCTTTCAGGCAATGCTACAACCGGCAGATCTACCGTGACCATTGCGGCAAAATACGATACGATCTCTAAGGTGCGATATTGATCTTAGAATCATTTCAGATTAAAGATAGCGACTCAAACTGCTGCGATAAGATTAATAAATGCGTACAACCATTCTCTCTAGCACTGCATCGCCCTTTAAGTAGAGCGAATAGTGCCTTTAATCAAATTATTTAAAACCAATTTCACCATTCATCACGACTTCAAAAATATGACGCCAACTTCTACCAGATCTATCACTGAACGGATATTTCATGCCTGTACTTTTGAATTTTTTGCGATCGTTTTTACGATGCTCATCGGCATTTATTTGCTGAATAAGCCGGTCGAATCCATGGGAATTGTCTCAGTATTAATCTCTGTGACGGCACTACTCCTCAATATTTTCTTTAACTGGATTTTTGATAAACTTTTTCCATTTATCAATGGCGATCGTCCGATCAAAATCCGAATTTTGCATGCAGTAGGATTTGAATCCACGTTGATTCTCTTTACCGTACCGATGCTGGCGTATTTCCTTAAAGTTTCACTATTTGAAGCGCTCATGATTGAAGCCGGATTGCTCGTCTTCTTCCTCTTCTACACTTATCTTTATAACTGGAGTTATGATCAAATTCGTAAAAAAGTTGTCGCGCATTATCGAGCTAAACGGCGCTAATCAGCCTTCAAGCTGATGATTCTAGCAGCCTGAACCGCGATAACTCCAGCTCACCACTTTGCTCTCAACGATCTCAAATGTAGTGCTGCAATAGAGATCTCGCACATAACCAGGAGAGCCGCCATAAGCACGAGTGTAAGCCCGATCATTCACCACTACCGTTTCATAAGAAACCGGCGTTGGCGGCACCACATATTGCCCCGCTCTTTCAAACTTTAAAAAGCGAGAACCCTCAACCTCATAACTACTTTGCGGCGCACCAAACTCACGTACCAGCTCTTTTTCTGTAGCACCAACCCAGCGATCTAATGTTTCCTGATAAGTTGTACAAGCTGTTAAAGCCAATACTAATACGCTATAAAATAATTTTTTCATAATCGTTGTTATGACCTTTTGCATGATGTGATCTCTAATATGAGATGAATTCTCTTATCGTAACGCTTCTTATCAGGAAAGTTAATCTGTTTTTTAAACAGCATCTATCTCTTGAAGAAGTGTTAACCATAACTGGCCCACTACTTTTTCAGAATAACGTATAGCACTATTTCGAGCATTATCAGACAATCTCTCCTGAAGCTTCGGGTCTTGCATAATTTGAATAATTTTATCCGCCATCATCTGCGTGTCTTGATAAGGCACTAAATAACCATTTTCATCAGACTGAATCAGCTCTTTTGGTCCATAAGGCACATCAAAACCAACAACAGGACAACCATGCGCAAGGCTCTCAGCAATGGTCAATGAGAAAGACTCCGAAGGACTTGAAATAATCGACAATGCAGTCGATTCATACTCTTTCGCAACATCATCACACCAATTATGCAAAAAGATGTTTTTCTCCATTTCTAAAGTTTTTACCATTGCCTTTAACTCTGCAAGTCGCGCACCTGATCCATAGCAATGAAATTCTGCTTCAGGTAATACTTTCACAACTTGAGCAAAAGCATCAATGGCCAATTCATGCTTTTTATCAACTGCATAACGCGCAAAATAGACCGCTTGTTGCAGCTTTCTTTGCACTATCGCAGTAGAACGATTTTCATAAGTATGAGGAATTGCATAGATATGTGGCGGATATTGAAATCTTTCAAGAATATCTTGTTTCTGAATATTCGTTTGCACCACCACGGCATCCGTTCTTGATAAGTCTTCAAAAACAGCAGCATAATGAGAGTTAATGCGGCAAGTTTCCTTCTCTTTATAATTTACTGCATGCAAATTATGGATGGCTGAAATCACTTTAATTTTATCAGCGCCATATATTCTTTTAAGAGTGAGGGCCGGCTTATAATATAGCCGATGTCTATCTACCACCAAAACACTCTTCTCATTCTTAGAAGAAAAAAAGCGCTGCAAAACCTGTTCAATAAATAGCTCATCTGTATCAAAAATACCAACTATTCTGCCTTTAGCATCTAGCATTTGGAACGTTGTAGAAGCTCTTTTCCCATCTTCTTTATAGGTATGGCTTTTAATCACACATATCGTCTGGTCAAAACGATAAAAGACTTCTCGAGTCACCTTCTGTCCATCTTTATCAAAAAAATGTGTACAGCTTAATGCGCCTCCTTCGTGATAATAATCTCGACGATATCTTTTCCCCTTATAGAGGTGAATGATGTAATGTAGTCGATCATTAAGCTGATTATAAATTACTGTCGCTTTTACACTATCATTCTCACTCAAATATTGTATAGACTTGCTCCCAACGTAGGAGACTTTAAACTGACCATCATACAAACTTAATTCCTTATCATTTACGACTTGTAGTTCTTGCAAATAGTCATAAATATTAATAACAGGAATTTTTTTTGATAGTTTACCTTTGTTTCTCAGTTCATTTACTTCTGAGATCAGTTGACTACGATAATGATATGTAATTATTGTCGGAATATGATTTAACTGATTAATAAATAAAGAACTCCTTAATGCAGCTGAACTTTCAATTCCTGTATGTTTAATCCCTAAATCAAGATTTAAAAAATATATATTCGTTTCATTCATTCTACTAAAGCCACTAAAGCCCCTGTTCTAAATTATTAATATTCTGAAAGTCTGCAAGAGTTGTAACTTTTGGTCGAAATGGTGTTAGTTTCTCGCTGGCAATTAATTCCTCAAGTTTTTCAATAAAAACATCTATTGAATCACTTCGATCAATTTTATGATCTTTCACAAAATCAGCATAACCATACTGCCACCACTTAAGCGCTAAAAGTTTTTCAATTTGTTCTTCCGAGAAACGGTACCTTAAGACTTTTGCAGGAACTCCGTCTACAATGGCATAAGGGGGAACATCTTTAGTGACTAAGGCTCCGGCTGCAACAATAGCGCCATCTCCAATAGTAACCCCTGTGGAAATAAATTTAACATCTTGCCCAATCCAAACATCATTACCAATAATAACTGGAGAGCCATTAGGGATCCCGTGATGCGTAAAATCTGTTTTCATCACTTCAATATCTTTAGTCGCCAAGTAATCATTAAATGCCAGAACATTTTTATCATACGTCAACATAGACGTTGTAAATCTCTCAATAGGATGATTTCCATGTAATCTTTGGACGTTATGTGCAATAGAGGAATATCTTCCAACAACGGTATTGATCGGTAAGTCACTATTACTCGAAGAAAATGCGCCCATTGAAAAAAAACATATCCCCTTTAAGTACATCGAATATTGTTCGATTGCCACATGCTTTCCGACTAAAAAGCCATCCCCCTCTTTAAATCGATGCCCTCTTACTCTTGGTTTCGTATAAATTCCTTGATGATCAAAAAATTTTGACCAATTCTCAGAAAACTTAAAAACATCTCTTGCATGTGATCTTATTGAAACAACCTGATCACAAAAATATTCAACATCGTTAATTATAACGGACATTAAAACTCCCCTAACATAGCAATAAGCTGCTTTTCCACAACCATTTTTTAATAAACTTTATTCTCATCTTACCGCTCTCTTAAAGCATCTTTGACTCGCCCAAAAGGTTTCATTAAGTAATCAAAAACTGTTTTTTCGCCCGTTGTAATATCTACTGTTGCAATCATTCCCGGCACTATAGAGAAAGTTTGACCATTTTTGTCCGTTAAAGAATCCGTTTCTGTTCGAATAAAAACACGGTAATAAAATATCTCAGGCTTTACCTCATCTTGAATCGTATCTGGAGAAATCACCGTCACGACCCCTTCTAACCCTCCAAATATAGAGTAATCATAGGCTGTAATTTTAACCTTAGCCTCTTGCCCTGGATGAATATAAGCGATATCTCTTGGAGAAATTCTTGCTTCAATTAACAACTGATCTTCAAGTGGGACAATCTGCATTAACTCGCCACTTGGTGGTAAAATCCCCCCTTTTGTAGTCACCGCGACATCTTTCACAATGCCTCGTACGGGCGATCTAAGTGTTAAGCGCGATAATGAGTCCACTCTCCCACGAACGACAGATTCCAAAGAAGCTGCTTCCGCTTGGGCCTTACCTAACTCTTCACGAGAACCTACCATATATTCTGAGCGTTTATCAGTAATACGAAGCTTCAAATCAGACACTTGTCGCTGAAGCTTTAACACATCAACATTACTCGCTGCACCCTGTTTTGCCAGCATTTGGGTTAAAGCTAATTCCTCTTCTACCAGATCTAACGCATCTTGCAATCCTGACACAGACTCCTCTAACGCCTGCTGCCGCGTTTCATGTAATCGTGTTTCTGCCTCAATTAATTCAGGATAGATCGTGAGTTCTTCCGGAAAAATCAGCGCCGTATTATTCACTTCAGATTCTAAACGAGCGATATTTGCCAACAACGCCCGATAACGTGCTGCACTCTCTTCCACCGTTGCTTCAGTCTTTGTTAAGTCTAACTGCGCTAAAATCTGATCTTTTTCAACAATATCTCCTTCTCGCACATAAAGCTCCGAAAGAATCCCGCCCTCTAAAGATTGGATCACTTGCTCTCTAGAAGTAGGTACCACTTTTCCCGTTCCTTTAGAGACTTCAACAATTGATGCAAAATAAGACCAGATCAATAAAACCACAATCAGTAATAAGAAATACCAAATGATACGAGATGATCTGACAATCTCAGCTTCATCGATATCATCATTATATCGGCGTTTATCTTCCTCATAATTCAATAGAAGAATATGCTCATCTTGATTCCCTTTTTTCATCTCTATTCCTCTATTTTTTTGTGCTACCTGAGAGTTTTGCGATGGCAACATCTTTCGGATCATCTAAGACAATTTGTCCATTATCGACCACGATAATTCGATCTACCATATTCACAATACTCATTTTATGCGTTGCGACAATCATCGTTTTCCCGACAATCCAAGAAGAGAGCGCTTGCAATAAATTTTTCTCTGTCACATCATCTAATGCGGCAGTGGGTTCATCAAGTAGGAGAATATGCGGGTTTCGTAATAATGTACGAGATAGTAAAAGCGATTGTCGCTGCCCACCAGAAAGACCAATTCCTCCTTCTGCAATCACATAGTCTAAACCTGTCGGAATTTTTTTAATAAACTCCCCAGCGCCGGTAATATCGAGCACTTTTAAGATATCAGCATCCGTTGCCATTGGTGCGCCCATCATTAAATTTTCCCGAATTGTGCCATGAAATAGACACGAATTTTGGCTCATTAAACCAATATCACGACGAATATCCGCAGGATCAATATGACGCATGCTGACATCATCTAATGTCACCACACCGCTACGAGGTTCTAACATTCCTGATAAAACCTGTAAAAGTGTTGATTTACCCGCCCCATTTCGCCCTAAAATTGCGATTTTCTCTCCAGATTTAATCGATAATTTTTTAACCTGTAGTGCCGGCAAAGGATTCTCTTCACCATAATAAAACAGGGCATCTTGCATTTTATAATCGCCGGCAATCACCGGTTTATGAACACGCTTTTCACCATCAGGATTATCTACTGGCATCTCCATTAATTGATTAATGCCATGTAACGCCACTTTTGCTTGCTGCCAACGACTTAAAACTTGAGTAAGCCCCGCCATTGGCCCAATCATTCGTCCTCCTAGAATTGAGGCGGCAATCAACGAACCTGTTGTTAAATCTCCTTCCATCACCATCGGTGCGCCAAATAGAACGATGACCACAAACGCTGCCGTTTGAATGCTCTGAGTCCAACTCGTTAAATTGCTGACCAACGAACGCAAACGCAGATTTACATCCGCAGAGACGGCATTGTAATTATTCCATTGGCTCTGAAAGCGCTGCTCTGCTTGCAATGTTTTGATATCCTCATTTCCCTGAATCGCTTCTACTAACATCGCATTACGCAAGGAGCTTTCTCGCATTGCTTCATTTGCGAAGTTCCGTAACTTATTTTGTACCAACAAACCAGGAACCACCATTAAGATCACCGCAACAATCGGTATTAAAACCAAACTGCCGGCAAGATACCAGAAAACCACACAAAATAGTAAGAAAAATGGGATATCGGCAAATGCGGTAACCGTTGTTGATGTTAACATCTCCCGAACGCTATCTAACTCCCGAATCTGGGAAATAAATGTCCCCGTAGACCTCGGTCGATTCGCATTTTTTATCCGAAGCGCATGACCAAATACTCGATCTGATATTCTTAAATCAGCACGTTTCCCTAACAAGTCTGTCACACGTGTCCGCAATTTTCGCATGAAGAAACCAAAAATAATCGCAATCATCACACCGCTAAATAAGACATACAATGTGGGATAAGATTCTGCCGGAATGACCCGATCATAAACCTGTCTTGTAAATAAAATGCCGGTTAATGCCAAAACATTGACAATAAATGAAGCAATAAAAATATGGGCATAAGGTCGCCAATCGCGTAGTATAATTTTCTTAAACCAATCACGATCATGAGGTTTAATATAATCATCTATACGAGAATCTGGCACGGAATGAGAAGGCCTTAACACAACTGCTAAGCTCACATTCTCTAAGAGATCTTCCTGTGTAATCTGACTCTTAACGCCGGCATCGCCGCTATAAGTAATCCCCACATATCCTTGTTGATCGATAGTATCAATCACACCAATCTGACCATCTTTAAACTGCACCACTAATGGCAAACGCCAAGCCGAAAGATCAGCTTCAGTCAACGGAATCACGCCAACACTTAATCCCGCTTGTCGTGCCATACTTCGAAGCACATCGCTAATCGATTCCTTTTTTAACCAGTGGCTTGTCAAAGAGATGTTCTCTTTCGAAACTTCTAAACGATAATATTTTGCCACCGCAATAATAGCATCAATCCAATAACGATAATCTGCTGCTTGTTCTTCTTTTTTATTCACAAATAAACTCTCAAGATTTTATAAATATTTCACTTATAGATTTAAGGACTGACTTCAAACTTTCCCGACAATCGTTACATCTATAATCACTCTTTTCGAGTGAAAATAAAGCACCGAACCTGATGATCCGGTGCCTTATCTAACTAATTAATCATTAAACTAATGTTGATTTTTGATCTAAGAGATCATCCAGAGGATCTACGACAGGTTGTACATCATAAACTGTCGTATCCATCACAGTCTGTTCCGTATTCACCGTTGTAAATGCTTCTGTTGTCTCTTCAGAGTCTAAGAAGAATGGAATCTCTCCTTTATCCTCTTTTGAAATCAATTCATCAAGCGTTAAGGTTAATGGCTCAACACTATCTGCATCATCAATCACTAGAGATTCAACATTTGAAAGATCAATGATAGCACTTTGAGTCGCAGCACCTTGAACTTCCCAGTTGATATTTGGTAATAACGATTCTAGATCTGCTGCATCAACTTTCAATAATGCTTCAAATTCAGAACCACCTTTACGATCTACAAAGAGTGTTCCATCTTCATATTTCAGGTAATTACCAATATTCTCTGCGGTTTGATCGCCATCGAGTAGAGCAGTGATGTCAATCATATCCCCGTCAGCAGCGTTGAAATCAGCCCAAGTATCGAGCCCATTTCCGCCATTGCCTGGAATATCATTTTCAGAAACTTTAATTTCTGACTCACCTTTATCATTGGTAATCACTTCAGAAACCGTTTGTAAGTTACTAAACAGTAACGTATCTGCACCATCTTTCATCACAAAGGTATCGTCACCTGCAGAGCTTGTCACAATATCGTCATAAATAGATGCCGTGATCTGTTTACCTACATTAATCTCTAAAGTTGCACTCTCAACTTCACCCACTATTGAGACAGTCTCATAAGTAAAGCGCTCTACACCAAAGCTCTCACCACTTGGCGTATATGTGTAAGTGCCATCTTTATTCACGACTAATGTACCGTGCTCACCCTCGATCGTGATTGATTTCGCACCTTTATTGTCATCCGCATAAGAAACCTGCTTATTGCCAAATACGATGTCATCAATCATTGTCAAGCCGAGATCATTCTCTAAAAGAGTTCCGGTAATCGTTGTTGGTTTTGAATCCTTAAACTCATCCGAATGAATGATTTCAGGAACCTTAAAGTCAACAGTTTCGATTTCGCCATCGATTGTATCAATCTTCAGTGTGTAATCTCCGGCTGGTAAATCATCTAGAGTCACCTCTAACGCAACATCAACGCCTTCTACAGTCTTCGTAAATACTTGACCGGTTGTCGTATTCGTTAATGTATAAGTTAATGTCACTGACTTCGATGTAATTACTCCATCCGAATCGGTTACAACTTTCAAGGTTGCTGGCGCATCTTTGTCGTGATTCGCAATTGTAAATTTATACTCTTGCGACGTACCGTGATCACCTACTTTCTTTTCGAGAACCCAGTTGACTGAAGATGTCTCATTAACTGAATCAATCATGATCGAGTTAAAATCATCTTCCGCAGTATGCGTCCCAATCTTGATATCAATGGTTTCCACAATTGTTTGACCATCTTTATCTTGAGTCACCACTTGGAACTGATCCATCTCACCATAAGGCGCTGTCCAACCTTCTGGCTTCGGCGTTGGGAAATCGAGCGAATAAGTATAAGTCCCGTCAGAATTTAACGTCAATACACCAAATTTACCTTGTACTTTTACTGGTTTATCTGGTTCTACACGTTGATCGCCAACACTTAATACAATTGTTCCCGCATCTTCAGTAATATCTCCCGAAGTGCTACCGCCAAATTTGCTAGGTGAGCTGTAGTCATAGATCTTATCATGATCAACATAGATCCCTTGACCTTGTCCAAGACCTAATGCACCTTCAGCCTCCATCATGATGACGTAATCACCTTCACCAAACTTCAATGTCAATGCGTCAGATCTACCGCCGAGCAAAATAATCTTGAACCAATTATCTTCAACATGAACTTGCTGATAATTACCAGTGACAGGATCGAGCTTATATACATAAAGATCAAATACCTGACCAATAGATACTCCACCACCACTGCCATGAATGGTTAGCTCTCTCACCTGATCCTCACCAACTGAGAATTCCATACCACCTTTTCCGGTAATGGCATCAGCACTCAAGATCGGTCCTAATAAACCTAAACTCAGTAATGAAAAATCAACCGCATCCTTAATTTCTGACTTATCAGTATCTACGACGACTGTAGGCTCAATTTCATTAACTAACACAATAGAATCTGGAACAATACGCTCTTCGCTAGACTTCAGATCGATATCAAAAATCAGATCAGCTGTCGATGTAGCGCCATCTGGAGATTTTACAGTATAAGTAAATTGATCTTTTTCACCATAACCACGGAAATCATCATTAACAACATATGTATATGATCCATCTGCTTTTACAGTTAGCACACCATGTTCGCCTTGAACAACTATTTCTCCATTAGATGATAATGTATGCGAGACTCCGTCACTATTAACAATGGAAATAACCTTCGCACCTTCAGGTAATACATCTGCACCATAGCGAGCATCGCTATCTGTCATCATATTTCCTTCAACACTACCAGATACCGATTCAGGATTACCATAATCTAATACAACATCTTTTTTAAACTCGAGACCAAATCCTGTCAATGCTTGAATACCTTCACCGGCATTCATCACAAACATCCATTTTCCTTCCGTTAACTCAAAGTCTGTTGGTTTAGATTTTCCACCTAAAAGCCATGAAACAATCCAGTTTTCTTTAACAAACTGTTGCTCCCACTCGCCTGTTGAATCGTTGAGCTTATAGAGATAAAGATCCATTGTACCGCCAACTTGAACGCCGCCAGCAGCACCTTCTACAGTAACTTCTCTGACTTGATTCTCACCAACTTCGACGTGAATCGCATTTTTCATCACATCACCGAGAACATCAAGGCCTAGAACCGGTCCTAATCCAACATTCACTAAAGCAAACCCACCAGCACTATTCTCTCCTGGATTTGGATTAATAGTTTCTGTTGGTGTCGCATTAAGAATGACATCTACATGGTTATCAAGCGCACCGATTGGTTCAACAACCCCCACGATAATCTCTGTTGGAGCAGACTCATTTCCAGCGGTATCAGTTGCCGTAACATTAATGATCTTTCCGCGATCTAACGCTGGATCAAATGTATAAGTTGCATCTCCATTAGCATCAGCTTTAACTTCAATAGGTTGGCCATTCTTATCAAGCATTGGCTTACCTTCAGAATCTGTCACTTTGATAGTAGCATTTGGTTCTGTTTTCACAGTTAATACGGCATGACTATCATCCATAGACGCTTCTGGCGCTTCTGGTGCAGTGCTATCTGGCGCATAAACAATGCTAGCGGTTGATTCGAACTTACCCTGACCTTGCGCTGTAACAGAAATTTCCTCTCCATTTGTTAATGCAGGATCAATCTCTACGGCAAACGCACCATCATCATTCGCCTCTCCTGTGATTACAGTACCATCTGGCATTGTAATACGAATCGTTGAATTCGGTTCAGCATGACCAGTTACAGTCTTGCCATCTTCTAAAACCTTAACATCTGTCGGCTCTTCAGTTTGCGCATCAGCATCGGAATCTGAATCACTGTCAGAGTCTGAATCACTGTCAGAGTCTGATTCACTCTCGGATTCTGACTCACTTTCAGACTCTGATTCACTTTCAGACTCTGACTCGCTTTCGGATTCAGATTCACTTTCAGATTCTGACTCGCTTTCGGACTCTGATTCACTTTCAGATTCAGATTCACTCTCGGATTCTGACTCACTT
>Ga0079226_10000601_pt1 | contig 25860 bp, 23 predicted proteins | sample Poulit2014_FD_76345 | JGI IMG/M metagenome (GOLD analysis project Ga0079226, IMG submission 76345) | Agricultural soil microbial communities from Georgia to study Nitrogen management - Poultry litter 2014 | ecosystem: Environmental > Terrestrial > Soil > Agricultural land | place: USA: Georgia...
GCCGTGGGACGACCTCAACTTCTAGAACCTCCATTATCATGTCGGTTCTAGGGATTTTCGGATACGTGTAATGAAATAGGTTACCACCTATCTCATTACCTTCCCACTGGCGTCTTCGTATAGTTCTTTCACTTAAGCTGTATGCGTCATTTGTGTTTTTCAGATTTAATAAGTATTTATTATTCTTCGTCAATCTACGTATATTTCACCTGCTCATTTAAATAAATATATCAACTTGAAGCCGTTTAAAGCTAGGTTAATAACTAGTAGCCTCTTAATCCCTTTAAGGCATAAACAACAAGTTGTCGAGCCGTTTGGTTCAGATATAAAATATTATTACGCCTTGATTCAGTCACTTATTTAGAAAGTTGTTCTACAAAGTGTTTTGGTGGCTTCTCTTCGGTGTTATCTAGATCACTTACCGGTAATATCTCCTTGTAATGTTTCGATATCTTATTCATTCATTTATGCAACCATAACGTTACTAAACTTAGTAATGTCTTCTTCACACCAACTTCGGCCATTCTTAAGTCGCTTGGCAAAAACGATTATCGTTCCTTTGGCACTATCCATTGGGCGAAACCCTTCTGTATCGATTCCTTTCACTTGTAATCTATCCCGATATTCTTCATGTGTAAATTAACTTGAACGAAAGAAATGTACAGAGACGTCTGCGGGAATAGCCGTATCCGAAAATCCCTAAGACCGACACGGCAGTGAAGGGATTAGAAGTTGATGGTGCGAAGAATGCACTTCAATTCTTCGTGGACAAGCGTAGTACATTTCTGAAGTGAAAGCTTTACACAACAAGTAGGACATAGTCCCACAAACATTTTACTCATACCAAAACTAAAACGAGTGACTCTTTAGTTGAACAAATAAAGAATCACTCGTTTATTTTACTCTTCTTCAATTGTAGTCGTTACATGTGCTTCTTTGTTCGTTAATGAACGTTTAATTTCTTGTAACGATTCGTGCATTTTGAAAAATATAATGAGTAGTTCACAATAAATACGGACGACGAACGGCCCAACAACAATCGTTATTAACCCTGCAAATACTTGTGCACCGCCACCAAAATATGAATTCATACCACTAATTATAATTCCAAGACCACTAAGAACGGACAAGCCCGCACCAATCCAGAACACAATTTTAATAATTGTTGGAGTAATCATCGTATCAAACTTTAAAAAGTTACTTAGCATAATGTCACCTCCCTACTGGGATATGTAAAAATAAGTGAATTATTTTTACAAATGATTGAATCATACACTATGTTAACATATGTTTGTTTGAGATTTACTCGGCATTTGGGCTCATTTTTTCCCATTACTCTTTCGTTATTTCATCAACGACTTCTTCAACTTCTACACGCGACATCTTTTCTTTTCCACTTTGCATCGCTTCTAATGTTTTTTTCGCTAATGCTAATGGTATTTTACAAAATAAATTGATCCGTCGATTCGTAATGTCTTTCATATACTCGTCTGCTGCGCGCAAATTATCTTCTGCGTACGCAAACATGTCATCTCGCGTCCAACCTTCAGGCATAAACGATACACCACGTTCATCCAGATCTTCATCCTCATTTCGTAAGATATTAACTGCTTGAAGCCCGCGACCATAACCTATTGCTAAGTCTTTATCTGTATCTATATCTGCGTGCCACTTCCAAATATCTGAAAGCATCACACCTACAAGTCCTGCGACGTAATATGTATAATCATCTAAATCTTCTTTCGTTTGAATGTCCCAATTTTTAGTCGTCCAATCAGCCATACCAACTGCCATCGTCGCTGTTGATTCTTTCACTTCGCTCACGATATCTGTCGGGCAAACATCTAACCAATCAGCTAAGCGGACACTTACTTCCGGTAATTGATGTTCATAAGGTTCAATCAGTTGTAAATATTGTTCATTATCAAACGAGTCTTTACGCAACAAAGCACTCGTCTGTCGCAATAAGCTCGCTTTCGTTTCTAAGTCTAGTTCTTCATGGTCTTCAATTTCATCGATTGCACGCATACATAAGTACGCTGAACCTACTGTCTTTTTCAGCGTTTTACCTAACATACTAATCGGTATGAAAAATGTTCGACTCGTCTCTTTCAGCATTTTCATTGCTTCTTTTTCTAGTTTAGCTCTATTTCCCAACGAATTTCCTCCTCAATCAATTATCATTAGTATATCAAATTGCCTCAAAAATTCATATCTAAAAAAATGACGTGAAAATACTCCTTTATTTATTTGGACATATCAAGTAGCATATTTAATAATAAAACAGATATAGAAAGGGTCAATCAATGAACAAAAGCGTCTACTTACTAACAGTTATCGCCTTTATTGTTGGTATGGTAGAGTTGATTATTGGGGGAATTTTAGATTTAGTAGCAATTGATTTGCAAGTCTCCATTGGAAAAGCAGGTATTTTAATTACCGTTTTTTCTTTAGTATATGCGATTGCCGCTCCGATATTACTCATCATGTCAGCAAAGATGGAGAGAAAGAAACTCACATTAATAACTCTCGTCATCTTTTTATTCGGGAACCTTTTAGCCGCCTTAAGCCCATCTTATAACCTATTAATGCTCGCACGAATAATTACAGGGGATAGTGGTTCGTTGCTCGTCGTATTATGTATCGTCCTCGCTTCCAACATTGTTGAAAGAAAATATGTTGGGCGGGCAGTTGGCCTCGTTATTATGGGCGTTAGTGGTTCACTCGTTCTCGGTGTGCCGATTGGACTCATGCTCGGAAATGTATATGGATGGCGAGCGCCGTTCTTTCTCATCACAAGCTTAACATTATTACTCATTATCGCTGTCAAATTTGCGATGATTCCGATTCAACCTGAAAAGTCTGTACCACTTCGCCAGCAATTAGCAACGTTAAAAAGTAGCAAACTATCATTTGCACAAATGACGACGTTTTTCTTTTTAGCGGGACACATTACTTTATACGGATTTTTTACGCCATTTTTAAAAACAGAACTCGGTCTCAACGGAACGTGGGTAAGTATCGTTTACTTTATATACGGAATTGCAGCCGTTTCTGGAGGAGGCATTGGCGGGACATTAACCGATCGGTACGGACCAAAGCGAGTGATGGTCTTTTTTATCACGATTTTCGCACTCTGTATGTTCACTATCCCACTCACGACATTTTCATTCATTTTATTTATTTTCGTCGTTATTATTTGGGGAATTACGAGTTGGACGATTACGCCTGCTATGCAAACGTATTTAATTGATACGTCACCTGAAACAGCGTCCATTCAACAAAGTTTAAATAATTCATCACTCCACTTCGGAATTGCTTTCGGTTCGTTTGTCGGCAGTATTGCTGTGGAACATGTACCAATTGAAGTGAATTCATATATCGGTGGAGGATTCGTTCTATTAGCACTTGCTAGTATCATTTTTTCAATGACGCGACCGAAACTTACTAATGCTTAAAAGGAGTTTTTATTCGTGCATATTTATGTAGATGCTGACGCTTGTCCTGTCGTTCAACCAATCGTTGATGTTGCACATGCTTATGGATTAAGTGTGACACTCGTTAAAAACTATTCGCATTATTCTCATAGTGAATATCCTGCTCACGTAACGACTGTTTACGTTGATAAAGGAAGCGATGCTGCTGACTTTAAAATTGTCCAATTAGCAAAAAAGGGCGATATTGTCATCACACAAGATTATGGTCTCGCTTCACTTTGCTTAAATAAACAATGCTACGTCATGCACCATAAAGGCTTTCTCTTTACCGAGCATAACATTGACCGTCTCCTTCATTCACGACATATGAGTATGATGGCTCGTCGAAGTGGTGAGCGTACGAAAGGACCGAAAGCATTTAGTAAAGAAGATGAAAATGCCTTTATTGAAGCATTCGAACAGTTAATAACTGAAAAACTATAAACAAAGACTGAGTGAACCATGAAGATGGCGCACTCAGTCTTTTTAATTACAAATCAGTAATATCACTAAACGTTCCGACGTAACGAATCACTTCATCCGTTTCATCTTTTACTGCAGTTATCATTAATAATTGTAAATATTGTTCACCGTTTTTCCGCTTATTCCATATACTTCCTTGCCATTCCCCATACGTTGAAATCGTCTCCCACATCTTTTCATAAAATTGTTTATCTTGTTTGCCAGAACTTAATATGTTCGGATTTTTTCCGAGAACATCTTCTTCTGTATAACCTGTTAACGAAGTAAAGGCCGGATTAACCGAAACGATGTGACCTTTTTGATCAGTTACTAAAATACCTTTACCTGTCGAATCAAATACTTCTTTCGACAACGTGAGCCTGTCCATATAATATAACCACAGGACGAGAACGAGACTGACAAGAGCGACTTGTGAGAATGCCATAAACCCAATCGAATAAGAACCTGTTATCGCAAAGATCGTTGAGAGTAAAAGTGGTGGGAAGAATCCACCTAATCCACCCATCATCGAAACGATTCCATTAACAATACCTGCTTGTTTGCTAAAGTAGAATGGCACGAGTTTAAAAATAACACCGTTTCCTATCCCTGCAGATACAGCAATAAACAGACTACCGAATGTATACAAGCCAATAGCTGGAGAAAACGCTAATATAATTGATGCAAACGTCAAACCAGCAAATACACCTATCAATAAAAATAATGGTTGAAATCGATCAGCAAGCCATCCGCCAACTGGGCGAGTGATTGTTGCTAATAAAATAAATCCTGCTGTCCGCATGCCTGCATCCACTTTGTCTAATGCAAAGTAATCGACTAAAAAGCTCGGCAAAAATACAGTGAATGCAACGAATGATCCGAACGTTATAAAGTAAAAGAGCGAGAAGAACCAAAGCTTTTCATTTTTATATACGCTCTTCATCTGTTGCACGATTGGCTGCTTTACTCGTTCTTCTTTTCTATCTCCTAAGAAAAAGTTTAATAAAACAAACCCGAGTAGCAAAACGAGATACAGTTGAACGGTCGTCGTCCAACCGAAACGAGACGCGAGCACAGGTGCAGCAAATGTTGAAACAGCCGTTCCAATATTTCCCATCCCGTAAATACCGTTAATTAATCCGTGTTTTTCTTTCGGATAATATTTTGGTAAAGACGTTACCCCGACAGAGAACACTGCTCCACCAATACCTAGAAACGTTCCACCAATGATTAAATCAAGCGTTGAATTGGCAACACTTATATAATAAACAGGTGGCAACAATAAAATAAAACTAACAAAAAAGATGACACGTGCTCCGAATACGTTTGCGTAATACCCTAAAGGAATACGCAAAATCGAACCTAACACAACAGGTATAGCCGTAACGATAGCTACTTTATCTGGCGCAATCGCAATATCTTCACGAATATATGGAAGCAATGAAGATATGAGCACCCAAACCATAAATCCTACGACTAAATTTGATGTTTGTAGCGGTAACTGTAATTTTCTTATCATTCACGATCAGCTCTTTTCTACCTTTACTTAATAATAGAGTAGTCTTATCACTGATTATTTAGTTGCGTAAACGATTGACGTTAGATAATCGAGGAATACATATTTTCAAATAGATCGTACTGTTCACTATTCGTTAAAATATCTTGCACCATCGGAAATATGACGGACTCTTCTTTCACGAAGTGGAACGTTAATATTTCAAATAGTTCAGCTGCATCTTGGCTAATATCTTTCATCTCGTGAACAGTTAATTGCTCTAAATCGTCTGCTGCATGATGCAAAAAGTGATCGATAAAAGCAAAGATCTCTTCATGCTCCTCTTCAGTTGCAACGACGGGCCCTTGTTCATCGCCGACGTACTTTTCTAGCTGAGGAAATAGAAAATATTCTTCTTTATCTAGATGAGCACGTAACGGTTCTTTAAATGAAATGATTTGTTCTTTTAATTGTGTGAGTGCTGAACGTGCTTCTTCGACTGAAAGGTCGTCTCTTTCAAATAATAAAGCGTTCGGGTGCCACTGCTCCATCAAATAGCGAAGCAAATGATGTTCATTTTCAATAATTCGTAAAGCCGGCAAGCGAGACGTGAATTCTTTATGATTTTTCATTCATAAAACTCCTTTTCTGTTAAAAATCTAACAGCCTTTTCTTAAGTGCGTATTCAATTAACTCTGGTCGACCGCTCAAGTTCAACTTGGACATAATATTCGATTTATGTGCCTCCACTGTTTTAACAGAAATATATAACATTTCAGCAATTTCCTTATTCGTATAACCTTTAGCAGCTAAAGGTAACACTTCAAGTTCCCTTGGCGATAACGATTGATACGCATTTTCTTGTGAGATTGTGCTATTCTTCACGTATTCAGCAACGACTGACGTAGCCATTGCCGGATCAATATACGTTCCGCCGGCATAAACAGTCCGGATAGCAGTTAATAGTTCTTCATCAGGTGCTTTTTTTAGGACATACCCTGAGGCACCGCTTTTTAAGACGTTGTATAAATATTCTTCCTCTGCATACATCGTTAAAATAATGATTTTCGTTTCTGGAAAGTCTTCTTTTATCCGACCTGTCGTTATTAAGCCACTTTCTCCAGGTGGCATACTTAAATCAAGCAAAACAATGTCAGGTGCATGCTCAGAAACTAAATCATACGCTTCCCTTCCGTCAGCAGCCGTTGCAATCACTTTCATATCATTCTGAAAATCGAGTAAATGCTTGAAACCACTGCGCACGACAGCATGGTCATCTGCAATAATAATCCTCATTTATTTCGACCCTTTCTTTAACGGAACATCTAACAATATTTGCGTCCCTTTACCCCGTTCGGAATAAATGTGAATATTACCATTGATTAACTCCGCACGTTCTTTCATCCCATATATTCCTAATCCTGTTCCTTCAGGATCTGTCTTATTTACTTGAAAACCTAATCCTCGATCAATCACTCGTAGCAATAAATAATCGCCTTTCTCTTGTAACACGACTTCAACTTCATCAACTTGCGCATACTTCACAACGTTTAAAACTGCTTCTTGGCAAATACGATAAACAGCCGTTTCTACATCGCCGTTATATCTTGTTGACTCAAGGTTTGACTTAAAGTTAACGATTAACCCATAATTTTGTAACACCGTTTTAAAGTGCGCTCGAAACGCTGACTCTAAACCGAGATCATCTAAAGTCGCTGGGCGTAATTCAACGGATATATTTTGTATATCTTCTAATACACTCGTCAATTTCGCCTCCGCAGAACGAACATTTTTAACGATTTCATTATCTGTCGTCATATATTTTAAAACACGTATATCAGTTAACAAACTTAACATTTCTTGTGCAACACTATCGTGAAGCTCTCGCGAAATTCTTTTTCGCTCTTCTTCTTGTGCATTCATCACTTGGTTCACTTGTAACTTTTGTCGCAACACTTCTTGTGTTTTTAACTGAATCGAGAGGTCACGTAACATAAGTACGCGAATCCCTTTTTCTTTATCAATCTTTTGAAAGCTCGCTGTAAATGGTACGAGGTCTTTATCTTTCGTATCTAAATATACTTGAAATGATGTGAAGTCTGTTTCCGTATTTGAAATATAACAACTTTCACATGTACGCACGTGCTCCTCCGTCATAAAGCCACGACATGCACGGCAGATAGCTTGGGGATTACCTGAGACGATGTCATAAAATGCTTCATCGCGCAAAATATCTTTTGCTGATTGATTCATCGTTATTATTTTATTATCCCGGTTAAAAACGAAAATCTTTTCATCTGCGTGATTAAACAAATTAATAAGTATCTCTGGTAAAGATGTCCCAGTGACATTCACGTCTATCCACTCCCCATCTATTCAAATGTAATCTTTTCATATACTTCTTTTTTAAATGACGCAATAAGTCCCTCTGTCATCTGGTGAGGACCTCTAAACCCTGCTAAAACAACCCCGATAACTTCACCATCTTTTAACAACGGTAGTGCACCTAAACTCTTCAGTCCTTCCGCCATAATAATCGGGTAGCGAAAGCGGTCTTCTTCATTAATTTCCGTTTCAGCATCATAAATAAATGCTGGTCTACCTGTTTTTGATACGATACCTGCTAAACCCATACGCGTTTGAACGACAATTCTTAAATAACGCATAGACGTATTTCCAGATACAATCACAGGTAATTGGTCACTTTCATTCTTATGTTTTAAAAGTGCTAACTTGATAAAATCAAATGCACACGTATGTCTTATCTCTTCAACTATATGTTGTAACGCATCAGCGGTTTTAATGCTCATAATCATTGACTCCTTCATTAAACTAGCTTGTTTTTCTTCGAGAAGTTTCATGTCTCCTATATAAAATATAACTTCTTCCTGCATAGTTCAATGGTACACTCCAAACATGTACAAGTCTTGTAAAAGGCCACATTGCAAAAATGAATAACCCTGTTAAAATATGCAATTTAAATGATATCGGAACACCGATCATTAAATCTGCATTTGGCTTGAGTAAGAACAGAGAGCGAAACCAGACTGACACTGAATCACGGTAATCAAAGCCTTCAACAATATTATTTGTCACGAGAGAAGCGTAAACACCGATAAAAACGATAAATAGCAACAACCCGTTGACAATCATATCTGAAGCAGATGATAGTTTTCGTACTTTCTTAATCGTTATTCGGCGAGACGTTAAAATAAACATCCCTACTAAAGTGACGACTCCGAAAAATCCTCCGCCCCATACAGCGCCCATATGATACAGATGGTCACTTATTCCGACAGCTCTCGTCCACGCTTTCGGAATTCCGAGCCCGGACACGTGACCTAAAAATACGGGAATAATTCCGAGGTGAAAGAGCAAGCTACCAATCATCAATTGTTTTTTCTCAATAAATTCACTCGATTTCGCTGTCCAACCAAATTGATCGTAACGATATCTAAAGATGTGTCCGACAACGAATGTTGCTATGCAAAGGTAAGGAAAGATGATCCATAAAAACTGATTAATCATTAGCTCCTACCCCCTCTTGCACGATGCAAACTTTGAACGTTTCACGCATCCCTTTGACGAGATGAAGAAAGGGACTATCGTGTTTTTCTAACGCCTTCATCAAGTGATATGAACCATCTTCTAACACTGCTAATAGTAATGAAAAACTTTGCTCAGCACGTGAATCACCTTGCCAATCGGCTGCAAAAATAAATTCACACATGAGTGGTAAATAATCCGATAGTTCACCGTCTGGCATGTATAAGCCGAACATTTCATATAAAACCTTTAAACGTGCGAGCATTTGCCCACGTTCTTTAGAATCCTCAAATTTTATATACGTCATATAAAGTGTCGTAGCTTTTTGAAAGTCGAACGTTTCAATATATTTTGTTCGTAGTGTATACAATTTATGTTCGTACATCTCATCGTAATATCGTTTCACGTATAAGTAACTCGGGTGTGTTGGAGGAATAACATCCTCCAACCTTTCCCCGACAAATGGATCTGTTTCAGGATAAGATAAGTGATTTGAAAAGAAACGAAACACATGCTTCTGCTCAGACAATTTCTCTAAATCAATCACGCCAAATCCCTCCATAAAAGTTTTCTTTATAAATATCTTCACCTGTCATTCCTTGTTGTTCTGGAGCTACTGGTGCACACCCCGTACAATCACCGGCCGCATCAAACATTGAATGTTGATACTGATCGTTCGCGTTGCTTGCACCTCCACTACCCATACCATCAAAACCTGCTGACCCTTGCGCACGATATACATTCTCATGGGATTCTTTATGTGACGTCGGAATAACGAAACGATCTTCATATTTCGCTATCGCAAGTAAACGATACATTTTTACTGCTTGTTTTGCCGTCATCCCTACCCGAGCTAGTTTTGATTCATCAAAGTCTTTTCCAGATGATAATGCACGCATGTATGAGCGCATCATCGCCATTCGTTGGAGAGAGCCTTTAACAACTTCTGTATCACCCGCTGTAAGCATATTTGCTAAATACTGTACAGGAATTCGCATCTCTTCAATCGCCGGGAAAATCATATCAGGATTTTTAATTGAATCTTTTCCTTCAAAGTAGTTCATAATCGGACTTAACGGCGGAACGTACCAAACCATCGGTAACGTTCGGTATTCTGGGTGTAAAGGAAATGCTAGCTTATGTTCAATCGCTAACTTATATACAGGTGAATTTTGCGCCGCTTCTATCCAGTCCATTGAAATACCGTCTTGCTTTGCTTGTTCAATAATCTCCGGGTCAAACGGATCTAAAAATAAGTCACACTGGGCTTCATATAAATCTTTCGGATCTGGCGTTGACGCTGCTTCTTCAACGCGGTCTGCATCATAAAGTAAAACACCTAAATAACGAATTCTTCCCGTACATGTTTCTGAACAGACTGTCGGTTGACCTGTTTCAATACGTGGGAAACAGAATGTACACTTTTCTGCTTTATTCGTTTTCCAGTTAAAGTAAACTTTTTTGTACGGACAACCAGTCATACAATATCTCCAACCACGGCACGTTTCCTGGTCAACGAGAACGATACCATCTTCATCACGTTTATACATAGCACCTGAAGGGCAAGAAGCAACACAGCTCGGGTTTAAGCAATGTTCACAAAGTCTCGGTAAATACATCATAAACGCTTGCTCGAAATTAAATTTAATTTCTTCTTCAATTTTTTCAATGTTCGGGTCACGCGGGCCTGTCACGTGCGCTCCTGCTAATTGGTCTTCCCAGTTTGGCCCCCATTCAGGTTCCATGTATTCACCTGTAACAGATGATTTTGCACGAGCAACTGGTGTATGTTCGACGTCTTCTGACATCGTTAAGTTTTCATAATCATATGTCCAAGGTTCATAGTAATCTTCCATTTCTGGCATATCTGGGTTGTAAAATATTTTTCCTAAAGCGATTTTAGAAAGACGAGAGCCTGATTTAAGTTCTAATTTACCGTTTTTCAGTTCCCAACCGCCTTTATACTCTTCCTGATCTTCCCAACGTTTCGGATAACCGATACCCGGCTTCGTTTCAACGTTGTTAAACCACATGTATTCAGAACCTTCACGGTTCGTCCACGTCGTTTTACACGTCACACTACACGTATGGCAACCGATACATTTGTCCAAGTTCATGACCATTGCAATTTGCGCTTTAATTTTCAAGCCAGTTGACCTCCTTTATTTTTCTCACAGCGACGTATTGATCACGCTGATTCCCAATCGGTCCGTAATAGTTAAATCCATAACTTAATTGCGCATAACCACCGACCATTTGTGTCGGTTTTAAATGAATACGTGTCGGCGCGTTATGACTCCCGCCACGTGTATCCATAATTTCTGACCCTGGCATTTGTACGTGTTTATCTTGTGCGTGATACATAAACATCGTTCCTTTTGGCATTCTATGACTCACAACTGCTCGGACTAATACTGTTCCATTTCGGTTATACACTTCTAACCAATCGTTATCATCAATACCATTTGGTGTCGCATCTTCTTCCGATATCCAAATCGTCGGACCGCCTCTAAAGAGCGTTAACATATGTTGGTTATCTTGATATGTTGAGTGGATATTCCACTTTCCGTGTGGTGTTAAATAACGTAAAACGAGTGAATCTTTTCCACCTTTAATTTCCTTATCCCGATGACTTAAAATAAATGGTGGTAACGTCGGTTTATAAACAGGTAACGATTCACCGAACGTTAAGAAAAGCTCATGGTCTAAGTAGTAATGCTGTCTACCTGTTAATGTTCTAAATGGTACGAGTCGTTCAATATTCGTCGTAAATGGTGAATATCGTCGACCAAGTTTGTTCGAACCACTAAACACAGGCGTCGGAATAACTTCTCTCGGTTGTGCAGTAATGCTTTGGAATGTAAATCGTTCAGCTGCTCGATCGGCTGAAATATCTTTTAATTCAACACCTGTCGTTTCTTCAGCAGCAGTAAATGCTTTTTGTGAAACACGCCCATTCGTAGCTGATGACAATGTTAAAATCGCTTCCGCTACTTGTTTACCAGTCACGAGCCTAGGCAATCCTTCCTTAATCGAGCCGTCTTCATTATCGTGAATTCCGTTAATACCTTTGAGCATGTCGTATTCTTCTTTAACAGAAAAAGATACGCCGTGTGCTCCTACCTTTCCGTGTTCAACGTTCGGCTCAAGTGAAATATATTTATCATAAATATCGGTGTACGTCCGTTCCACAATTTGTAAACTCGGCATCGTTTTTCCAGGAATCGCTTCAATCTCACCTTTTTTCCAATCTTTTATTTCTCCAAAAGGTTGTGCGATTTCTTGTTTTGAATCGTGTGCGAGTGGTGCTGTCACTAAATCTTTATACACGCCTGGTAAATGATCTTCTGCTAATTGTGAAAACTTTTGTGCAATCATACGGAACGTATCCCAATCGGAACGTGATTCCCAAAGTGGGTCAACCGCTCGATTAAACGGGTGGACGAACGGGTGCATATCCGTTGATGATAAATCTTCTTTTTCATACCACGTAGCTGCCGGTAAAACGATATCTGCGTAAATTGGCGTAGTCGTCATCCGGAAATCAACAGCAACGAGTAAATCTAACTTACCTTCAACATCTTCACGCCATTTGATTTCTTCTGGCTTCATATCTTCGTTCGGTTCTGCAAGTAAGTTCGATTTTGCACCGAATAAATGCTTCATAAAGTACTCTTGCCCTTTCGCCGAACTCGATACTAAGTTTGATCGCCAAACGAATAATGAACGCGGGAAGTTTTCTGGTGCACCCGGATCTTCAATCGCAAATGACGTCTCGCCACTCGTTAATTGATCAACTGTATGTTTAATAATATCTTCATCAGTTTCATGACCTTGTTTTGCCGCTTCTTCAGCAAGCAACAAACTGTTCTTATTAAACTGTGGGTATGACGGTAACCAACCTAAGCGTGCAGCTAATACGTTATAGTCTGCCGGATGATTATAAGTTACTTCGCCACCAAGTGGTGATTGTAACGTATTCGTTCCGTCTTCCTCATAACGCCATTGATCCGTTGCAAAGTAGAAGAATGACGTTGCGTTTTGTAAGCGTGGTGTCGTCTGCCAGTCACGAGCAAATGCAATACTATTCCATCCTTCAATCGGGCGACATTTTTCTTGACCGACGTAATGCGCCCAACCTCCACCATTAACACCTTGTGAAGCAGTTAATGTCACTAAGTTTAAAATCGATCGATAAATCGTATCACTATTAAACCAGTGGTTAATTCCCGCTCCCATAATAATCATTGAACGACCACCTGTATCAATCGCATTTTGGGCAAATTCACGACCGATTTGTGTCACGAGCTCTCGTTTAACTCCTGTTATCGCCTCTTGCCAAGCAGGCGTGTAAATGGATGATTCATCATCATAACTCTCTGCGTAATGTGTTGCACCGTCACGCTTTACCCCGTACTGACTAATCATTAAATCATAAACAGTCGCAACGAGTCGCGTCGATCCGTCACCAAGCTTTACTTCTTTTACTGGAATCGAACGTGTAAATGTCGTCGTTTTCTCATCTTCAAATGCTGGGAATTCAATATTTACCCACCTTTCGTCATGACCAACGACTGATAACGACGGATCAATGACTGTTCCGTCTTCATTTTCCAAAATTAAATTCCATTTCGTTTCATCTTCCCAGCGCTGCCCCATCGTTCCGTTCGGTGTGATAATTTTTTCTGTTTTATTATCGATAATGACTGGCTTCCATTCAGCATTTTCACTCTCTTCACCTAAGTCACTCGCATGCATGAAACGCCCTGCTTTATAATGATTTTCATAATCATCTAACATAATTAAAAATGGCATATCTGTATATTGCTTCGCGTAATTAATAAACATTTCTTCTTCTCTTTGGACGTAAAACTCATCTAAAATAACGTGTGTCATCGCTTGTGCAACAGCTGCGTCCGTCCCAGGGTTTGCTGCGATCCAATCATCTGCATGTGTTACACTTTCTGCGTAATCTGGTGCAACAGAGACGACTTTCGTTCCTTTGTACCTTACTTCTGTTAAAAAGTGTGCATCTGGTGTACGTGTTAAAGGAACGTTTGACCCCCACATAATAATGTATCCCGAGTTAAACCAATCACTCGACTCTGGAACATCTGTCTGTTCACCCCAAATTTGCGGTGATGATGGCGGTAAATCTGCATACCAATCATAGAAGCTTAACATCTCGCCACCGAGAAGCGATAAAAGTCTCGCACCTGATGCGTAGCTAACCATAGACATCGCTGGGATAGGTGTAAACCCTGCAATACGGTCAGGCCCGTACGTTTGAATCGTATAAATCAGTTGTGCAGAAATAATTTGCGTCACGTCGTCCCAACTGACACGAACATGACCCCCTTTTCCGCGCGCTTCTTTATACGTCTTCGCTTTTTCCGGGTCTTCGACAATGCTTGCCCATGCACGCACGGGATCTTTATACACTGATACAGCTTCTTTCCATAAACTCCATAACTTTCCTCGCATATAAGGATACTTCACGCGTAGTGGACTGTATTGATACCAAGAAAACGAAGCCCCTCGCGGACACCCTCGTGGTTCAAATTCCGGCATATCCGGACCACATGAAGGATAATCAATCTGTTGATTTTCCCAAGTAATAACGCCATTTTTCACAAAAACTTTCCAACTACATGAACCTGTACAGTTTACGCCATGTGTCGTTCTAACGACTTTGTCATGGCTCCAACGTTGACGATACATATTTTCCCAGTCACGATTTTTCTCTTCTAACATCGACCAGTCACCAGAGTATCGTTCAACCGGTTGAAAATATCTTAAACCTAATCTACTTTTCATTCAGACGATTCACTCCTTTAAAAAGTAATAATCATTCAGCTAGTTAACATTCATACATATATATTAAATGCACGTTTGTCTTCTGACATTAGGGAATGTCCTAATTCAGTTTCGGGTTTCCCCTATATTTTTTATGAAAAAGTAATGAATATTTCCTACCACATTCAACCGTGCTTTGTTATAATAGACCGTATGCCACAAAAGGGCATAAATATCATACGTGGTTCGTAACCATCCCACGCAAAAAAACTAGGAGCAATTAAAAATGAATAATCGAACACTCGTTACAAATGCAGTGCTAGCTGCGATGTATATTGCGGTAACTGCACTCGTACAACCTTTCGGATTTACGAACATTCAGTTTCGTTTATCGGAAATTTTCAATCACTTAATCGTTTTTAATAAACGGTACTTTTTCGGTATCGCATTAGGCGTTTTCTTAGCGAACATGTTTTTCTCTTCGCTCGGACTTTATGACCTAGCTTTCGGTCTCTCTCACTCCATGCTTTCTTTATTAATTACAATTATTTTCGGACGCTTTATTAAAAACATTTGGATTCTTTTATTAATTAACACATTTGTCTTTTCCTTTAATATGTACATTATTGCGTTCATGTTAAAATTAGCACTCGGTTTACCGTTTCTATTCACATGGATAACGACGTTTATAAGTGAGTTCATCGTTATGGCTATCGGAATTCCACTCATTTACATGATGCATAAACGGATAAAGTTTGACACTTTAGTGTAAGTTCGAAAAAGTCAGCGCTTTCTGTTGATACTCATAGAAATCATCGTTATAATGTCTTTTATAGGCGCACAAATGTTTTTGTGACATATACAGAATGAGGTGTAAGTTAATGGGTAAAAAAGTTTCAGTAGGTTTATTAGGTTTAGGAGTTGTCGGGTCTGGTGTGATTCATTTAATTAGAAACAATCAAACAGAATTAGCACACCAACTTGGTTGCTCAATTGACGTACAAGGTGTTTTAGTACGTGACGTCGAGAAAGCTCGTTCGATCGATATCGATCCTTCGATTATTACGACGAACCCTGACGACGTTTTAAAAAATGATGATATTGATTTAATCGTAGAAGTAATGGGCGGTGTAGATCTCGCTCGTGAATATATATTGGAAGCTTTTGAAGCTAAAAAGCATGTCGTAACTGCGAATAAAGATTTAATTGCATTACATGGAACAGAACTATCTGCAGCAGCACAGAAAAATGGTTGTGACCTTTTCTATGAAGCAAGTGTAGGTGGCGGTATTCCATTGTTACGTACAATTACGAACGGTTTCGCATCTGATCAAATTAAACAAGTGATGGGAATTGTTAACGGAACGACGAACTACATTTTAACGAAGATGAACGACGAAGGTTCTACATATGCTGATGCACTAAAAGAAGCACAAGAACTTGGCTTTGCTGAAGCAGATCCGACGGCAGACGTTGAAGGGTTAGACGCAGCGCGTAAAATGGTTATTCTCGGCCGTCTATCTTTCTTAACGAACGTTGAACTTTCGGACGTTGAAGTAGAAGGTATTTCGCAGTTATCTTTAGTTGATTTAGAGTACGGTAAAAAACTCGGTTACACGATGAAATTAATTGGCTTTGCTAATCGAAATGGTGAACAAATCGAAGTAAGTGTTCAACCGACACTACTCGCAAACAGTCACCCATTAGCAAGTGTAAATAATGAATATAACGCTGTTTACGTAAACGGTGAAGCAATTGGGGAAACGATGTTTTACGGACCAGGTGCTGGAAGCTTACCGACAGCAACGGCTGTTATGTCAGACGTCGTCGTCGCTATTCAGAACATGCGCCTCGGCGTCAGTGGACACCAATTAACGGAGCCACTTTTTGAAAAAGAAATCACGCCAGCTGAAGAGCGTATTAGTAAATTTTATTTACGTCTAACGGCAAAAGACGAAACAGGCGCATTCGCAACGATATCTGAATTATTTAATCAACTTGATATTAGTTTCGAACGTATTTTACAAACGCCAAGTGATGAAAACAACTTAGCAGAAATTATTTTAGTCACTCATACGACGTCACTAAATGCTTTCCAACAAGCAATGGATAAGTTAGACAATTTAGACGTCGTTGAAAGTATAAAAAGCCACTTCCGAGTGGAAGGAGATGTTGAGGAATGAGCAATTGGCAAGGATTAATCAAACATTATAAGGAACATTTACCTGTAACTGAGCAAACACCTGCTTTAACATTACATGAGGGAAATACGCCTCTCATCCATTTTGAAAATTTATCTGAAGAATTAGGGATTGAACTTTACGGAAAAGTAGAAGGTATTAATCCGACAGGTTCATTTAAAGACCGCGGAATGGTTATGGCTGTAGCGAAGGCAAAAGAAGAAGGTAGTAAATCAGTTATTTGTGCATCAACAGGAAACACGTCAGCATCAGCTGCTGCATACGCTGCTAAAGCTGGAATAAAAGCAATTGTCGTTATCCCTGAAGGTAAAGTCGCCATGGGTAAGCTCGCACAAGCAGTTATGTACGGAGCAGAAATCGTTCAAATAGCTGGAAACTTCGATGATGCTTTAAAAATGGTTCAACGTGTTAGTGAAGATTACCCTGTTACGCTCGTAAACTCAGTTAATCCATATCGTATCGAAGGTCAAAAAACGGGTGCTTATGAAATTGTTGAACAACTCGGTGGTCAAGCACCAGACATTTTCTGTATTCCTGTCGGTAACGCTGGAAACATTAGTGCTTACTGGAAAGGATACAAAGAACTTCACGAATCAAAAGGGATTAATTTACCTAAAATCTACGGATTTGAAGCTGAAGATTCTGCTGCTATTACGAAAGGTGAACCTATTGCAAGCCCTGAAACAGTTGCAACGGCTATTCGAATTGGTAATCCTGCTAGCTGGGAACTTGCGGAAAATGCACGCGATGAATCTGGTGGAATGATTACTTCAGTAACAGACGAAGAAATTGTTCATGCATTTAAAGAGTTACCTAAAAAAGAAGGTGTCTTTGCTGAGCCAGGCTCATGTGCTTCAATTGCTGGTGTTATCCAACAAGTAAAAGCTGGAACAATTCCTAAAGGAAGTAAAGTCGTTGCTATTTTAACTGGAAATGGACTAAAAGATCCACAAACAGCTATTGATCAAGTTGAAATCGATCCTGTATCACTGCCAAATGACGAAGACGCAGTTGTTGATTATATTAAATCTGTTGTAGGTCAAGAGTAATGTTTACAATTATTACCCCAGCAAGCTCGGCAAATTTAGGACCTGGCTTTGATTCAGCTGGCGTTGCTGTGAATAAATATTTAACTTTACAAGTAACGAAGCAAGATAAGTGGGAGATTATTCACGACTCCCCTCTTCTTCCTTCGTTTCTTAATGTCGATGAACACTTCATCTACAAAGTCGCAACAGACGTCGCAAAGCAATTTAATAAACAACTTCCGGCATGTAAAGTCGTTATGCAAAGCGATATACCGTTAGCACGTGGACTCGGAAGTAGTGCTTCAGCCGTCGTTGCTGCAATTGAATTAGCAAATGTTCTTTGTGACTTACAATTAACCGATAATGATCGATTAAAGCTTGCAACAGCTATTGAAGGCCATCCTGACAATGTCGCACCAGCAATTTTCGGTGGTTATATTGTTTCTGCAACACTTGAGCATACGATTGAGTACATTAAATTGCCAGCACTTGCTGTTGATACAGTTATTTATATTCCTGATGTCGAACTAAAAACATCCGACTCAAGAAATGTTCTTCCGAAACAATTTAACAATGATGCAGCTGCTAGTGCGAGTAGTATAAGTAACGTTATGTTAGCAGCCTTACTTACGAATGACTTCGTAACAGCTGGAAAAATGATGGAAAATGATATGTTCCACGAACCATATCGTTCATCACTCATTCCGAACTATGACTTTATAAAGTCAGAAGCAAAAAAACTCGGCGCTTATGGAACCGTCATTAGCGGCGCTGGCCCGACAATGATTTCATTCGTCCCTCAGAATCAAGGTGAAGACATCGCAGCATCGATGCAAAAAACTTTGCCTACATATGACGTCACTCGTTTAACGATTGATAATAACGGTGTTGTCGTTAAAAAATAAATATATTAAATAATTAAAACGTTTCAGTCACAGGCTGGAACGTTTTTTTGTGTGCATTCATTATAAAATTTACAATCATTTTACACTCCATTAATATTCACTCAACATTCGATTTATATAATACATGTGACAGAAAAAATATGTATTCATTTGAGGAGGATGTCTGAAATGACATTTAAAAAAGGGATTCAATGGTTAGCAATTATTTTATTAGCTGTATTAGTTACTGCTTGTGGGGACAAAAGCACTGCTACACCAGATAGTGATAACGAAGACAACGAAACGAGTGAAACACTCGAAGGAACAGTTTCAATTGATGGGTCAGGTACTGTCTACCCGTTAATGGCAAAACTTGCGGAAGAATATATGGTTAATGAACAGTCAGGTGTGTCTGTTGAAGTGAGCCGTGCAGGAACAGGTGCTGGATTTGAAAAGTTTTTAGTTGATAACGGAACACACTTTAACAATGCATCTCGTCAATTAAAAGAAGAAGAAGCTCTTAAAGCTGATGAATTAGGAATAGATATTACAGAACTAAAAGTAGCGTTAGATGGTTTAACATTCGTCGTTCACTCTGATAATGATTGGGCAGAAAACTTAACAGAAGAACAGCTCATTCAAATCTTTAAGGAAGACAGTCCAATCACTAAATGGTCTGACATAGACCCATCGTTTCCTGATGAAGAAATTCAAACATATGGACCGAATGAGAACCACGGAACTTACGAATTCTTTTGGGAAAACATTTTAGAAGAAGCTGATTTAAAAGAATCAACGAACTTACAACAAGAATACTCAACGCTCGTTAATTTAATTTCTGAAGATAAAAATGGCATTGCGTTCTTCGGCTTTGGATATTACGTAAACAATACAGATCAATTAAAAGCTGTAAATGTTGACTTTGGTGATGGGCCTGTCGAACCTTCACTCGATACAATTGCGGAAGATGGGGACTATGCACCATTCACACGTCCAGTGTTTACTTACTTAAATACGAATTTAGCAAAGGAAAATCCGGAAGTTTTAGACTTCGCTAAATACATCGTTAGTCAAATGAATGAATTTGCAGGCGAAACAGGATTTGCCCCACTTCCAGATGAAGAAGTGAACGAATACACAGAAACATTAGATGCATTAAATTAAACACATATGGAAGCCACATCATAACAAATGTGGCTTTCATATTACTTTTGTAAGAGAGGGTTTTAGTCATGGAAACGACAAATCATCAACTACCTATACAAAATAAAAGAGTTTTTAAACGTAAATTCGAACGAGTCATTCCGTTTATTTTATTATTAATAACGTGTGTTTCAATCATTACGTCAATTATGATCGTTGCAACATTGCTATCAGAAACAGTGACGTTCTTTAAACACGTTTCTTTCGTTGAGTTTTTTACAAATACAACACTTAAGCCTTTAAGTAACGATCCACAGTTCGGCGTGTTGCCACTCATCTCTGCGACAATTATTTCATCAACGATTGCGATTAGTGTAGCCGGACCTATCGGAATGATGGTCGCTATTTTTTTAAGTGAGTATGCGTCTGAACGCGTGCGAAATGTAGTCAAACCTTTATTAGAAATTTTAGCTGGTATCCCAACAATTGTTTATGGCTTCTTTGCCTTAACATTTATTACACCATTCCTTAAAAACTTCATTCCAGGCCTCGAAACAACAAACATCTTAAGTCCGGGATTAATAATGGGTATAATGATTATCCCTATGATTGCTTCCCTTTCTGAAGATGCGATGAATGCTGTTCCACGAAGTTTAAGAGAAGCTTCATACGGTCTCGGCTCTACGAAGCTTGAAGTTGCAACGAAAGTCGTTTTGCCAGCTGCATTCTCAGGGATCGTTGCTTCATTTGTGTTAGCAATTTCTCGAGCAATCGGTGAAACAATGATTGTCACAATTGCGAGTGGAAGTACAAAGAACTTCTCTTTAAACATTACTGAATCAATGCAAACAATGACAGCTTATATCGTTGAAGTAACGGGTGGAGACGCCCCTGCAGGATCAACCATTTATTATAGCTTATATGCTGTCGCTATGACTTTGTTCGTCTTTACTTTCTTAATGAATATGTTTGCTAGATACGTCACACAAAAGTTTAAGGAGAATTATTAATGATTAACGATAATATTGGACAAGTAAACAAACAAATGAAGCGGAGAATCTTGTTAGACAAATTCGCACGAATCATATTCATTAGTACGATGGTTGTTGTTCTAGCAATACTTGCTCTTTTAATCATACGTGTATTCATACAAGGATTTAGCGTACTCAACATCTCATTTCTAACGAATACGCTATCTACACAAGCTGATCAAGCAGGTATTTTAGGAGCCATTTTAGGAACACTTTGGCTTATGGCTGTCGTCGTCCCTACGACGATGATTATTGGAGTAAGTACAGCTATTTACTTAGAGTGTTACGCTAAAAAAAATCGCATCCACTCATTTATTCAAATGAACATCGGTAATTTAGCCGGTGTACCATCGATCGTCTACGGTATTTTAGGATTAACGGTTTTCGTTAGAACACTTGAGCTCGGCAATGTCGTTCTTGCTGGTGGATTAACGATGTCATTACTAATTTTACCGATCATTATTGTTGCTAGCCAAGAAGCTATTCAATCAGTTCCAGCAACATTAAGCGAAGCTTCTTATGGTATTGGTGCTTCAAAGTGGCAAACGATTAAAAACATTATTATACCTGCATCACTACCTAACATATTAACAGGAGCTATTTTAGCGCTGTCGCGAGCAATCGGTGAAACAGCACCTCTCGTCGTTATTGGTATACCTGCTTTACTCATTCCATTTCCTGGAAGCTTGCTTGACCGATTTACAGTATTACCTATGCAAATTTATTACTGGACATTAGACGCCTCACTCGTTGCTGAATACGCTAATTTAGCAGCTGCAACAATTATCGTTTTATTAGTTTCACTATTTATTTTAAACGCATCTGCTATTTATTTAAGACATAAATTTAAAGTTAACTATTAAATATAAAGGAGAAATAACTTATGAATGCGATCATTTGGAACGAACAAAATATAGAAGAAACAAATACGGCTGTCTTTAATCCGACCAATCAAAGGATTTACACAACAGAAAATTTAAATGTATGGTACGGAGAAAAGCACGCCATTAAAGACATTAACTTATCCATCTATGAAAAAGAAGTAACAGCTATTATTGGACCATCAGGATGTGGGAAGTCAACGTATTTAAAAACATTAAACCGTATGGTAGAACTAGAGCCATCAACACGTATTGAAGGTTCGATTACTTACCGTTCAAAAAATATTTTTAATAAAGATTACTCTGTTGAACAATTAAGAACTCAGGTCGGAATGGTTTTTCAAAAGCCAAACCCCTTTCCTAAATCTATTTACGAAAATATTGCTTACGGGCCTAAAATACACGGTATCCGTGATAAAAAAGTACTCGATCAAATCGTAGAAGACAGTTTACGACAAGCTTATTTATGGGATGAAGTGAAAGATCGACTAAAAGACCATGCTTACGGATTATCTGGTGGTCAGCAACAACGTTTATGTATCGCTAGATGTTTAGCAGTAAAACCAGATTGTATTTTAATGGATGAGCCGACATCAGCTCTTGACCCACAATCTACACTGAAAATCGAATCTCTTATTCAAAGTTTAAAAGAAAATTACGGAATCATCATCGTCACACATAACATGCAACAAGCCGCTCGTATTTCTGATAAAACTGTCTTCTTTTTAGATGGTGAAGTTATTGAGTCTAATCATACGAACGCTGTTTTCAATAACCCGAGTGACGAACGGACGAAAAATTATATTCACGGTGTTTTTGGTTAAGTAGCATATGCAGCTCATTATTTACTACTTTTTTTCCTTTTGTTATAATATGTAGGAGATTTGTTTTCACAACTACATATCAAACATTAAGGTGCCTCATTCTAAGATGAGGATAATAGGGAAACGAGTGAGAATCTCGTGCGGTCCCGCCACTGTCACATAATTATCTCTTTCATTTATAAGCCACTGTGAAAATGGGAAGGCGTAAAGAGAATGACGTTATGAAGCCAGGAGACCTGCCTTATTGTTTAATGATTAGAGTGCCTTCGAGGAAAAGGTTAACTAGCAAATACCATTTAAAATGATTATTCATTATTTTATGGATAACTATGCCTTGCGCTCAATTAGCCGGGGCTTTTTTGCGTTTACTAGAAATAGACAATCTCGCGACATTAAAATAAAAGGAGCTTATACACGATGAAAGAAACGAAAACCATGCACAAAATATTGTTATCAATTGTAGCATCCTTCATGTTACTGTTTGTCGCTGCTTGTGCAAGCGATGTTGTTGAAGAAGACGATAGTGTTAATGAAGATAATGTACCGTCCGAGACAGTCAGTGATGATACAGGCGAAACAGATTATCCCCTCGTCATAACAGATGCCACTGATACAGAAGTAACGATTGAAGAAGAACCAGAAAAAATTATCTCTGTCTCCACATCTGACACAGAAACATTGTTTGCTTTAGGGTTAAACGATGAAATTGTCGGAGTATCTGATTTTGATAACTATCCTGAGGAAGCACTTGATAAAACAAAAGTTGGTAGTGTCGTTGAACCAAATATCGAGGCAATTTTAGAACAAGAGCCAGACCTCGTCATTGTTGGAAATTCAATCATGCCAGATTCTGTTGAAAAAATTCGTGAGTTAGATATCCCTGTTTATCAAACAGATCCGAAGAACATGGATGAAACGGTCGAAACGATGACACAATTAGCCGTTATAACGAATACTCAGCAAGCTGGAGAAAAGATTGTCAATGATATTGAGGAACAGTTGACTGCTATTACAGACACTGTTGCTAACGTTTCAGAAGAAGATAAGAAGAAAGTATATATTGAATTTAACCCTGGATGGACAGTTGGCTCTGGAGAATTTATGGATGAACTGATTGATTTAGCTGGTGGAATCAATATCGCTAACGATCAAGAAGGTTGGATAGAAATTAATGAAGAAAAAATTATTGAAGCTGACCCAGAATACATTTTATATGCTGATCACTTGATTGATGAAGAAACGAATAAGCCACTTGATGAGCTTATTAAAGAACGTAGTGGATGGGAAGAAATTACTGCCATTAAAAATGACCAGCTCATACCTTTAGATGAGGACATCATTAGTCGAAATGGTCCGCGAATTATCATCGCTTTACAAAATATTGCTGAAGGTATTTATCCGGAACTATTTGAATGATGAGCACACGTAAAGCAATTGTTTTTTGGGGAGGAATAGGTACTATTCTTCTCCTTTTTTCTATGACAATTAGCTTGTCTATCGGAACGGCAAAATTACCATTCACTCACGTTTGGAGCATTATTATCAATGAACTTCCTTTTTTATCAAACACCTTTACTCCTGTTTGGGAAGCTTCAGCCGAACAAATTTTATTAAAAGTACGTCTGCCGCGTATCGTATTAGCTGTTTTAGTCGGAGCGTGTCTTTCGTTAGCCGGTGTCGGTTTTCAAGGGGTCTTGCGAAACCCATTAGCTGATCCATACATTTTAGGTGTCTCATCAGGTGCTGCAGTCGGCGCTAGCTTTATTATTTTATTTCAGTTAAATACTGTTTTGTTCGGTTTATGGACTGTACCCATTGTCGCTTTCTTAACAGCTATGCTAAGTCTATTAGCTGTTTTAAAATTAGCAAATATTCAAGGGCACCAACCGCTAGAAACAATCATTTTGTCAGGTGTTGTCATTTCAGCATTTTTAGGTGCTTTTGTTTCATTAATGGTTTCACTCTCTGATAAATCAATGAATCAAATTATTTTCTGGCTAATGGGAAGCTTATCTATGCAAGGATGGCCGTTTATTTACATCTTACTTCCATATGCTATTATTGGGTTTATTTTACTGATGATATACAGTCACCATTTAAATATATTCGCACTCGGTGAAAGACAAGCAGCTCATCTCGGCATTCGCGTGAAACGAACGCGACTCATTATATTAATCATCTCGACATTTATTACAGCGGCAGCAGTAGCAATTGTCGGAACAATTGGTTTCGTCGGTCTTGTCGTCCCTCATCTCGTTCGTTTAATTGTCGGACCTGATTATCGCGTAATCATTCCTATTTCTGTTATTTTCGGTGCGCTTTATGTTCTATTAGCTGATACGCTTGCACGTACGTTAATGAGCCCGACGGAAATACCTTTAGGCGTTGTCACGGCTTTTCTTGGAGCTCCATTTTTCGGTTACTTATTACGCCGTAGCAAACATGTAAACAATTAAGGAGGACACTCGATATGATGCACGTTCATGCATTAACTAAATCTTACGGTCATAAACATATTTTAAATAATGTTTCTCTGCATGTTACTGCTGATGAAGTGTTCGGCATTATCGGCCCGAACGGTAGTGGTAAGTCAACTTTGCTTAAACAACTTTCTCGTGTCGAACGTGCAAATAGTGGTAAAATAGTATTTAAAGATAAAGATATTCATTCATACACACAAAAAGAAATCGCCCAGCAAATAGCAGTCTTACAACAGGATCCATTAACCGCTGCCGGATTTACTGTTCGAGAAGTCGTGAAAATGGGGCGTTTCCCCTTTCAAACGTGGCTCGGAGAAGATGAAGCGATTGCGCATGTCGAACAATTTATTGATGAAACACTTCAGACAATGAACATTAAATATTTAAGCGAACAAACAATCGACCATTTAAGCGGTGGTGAAAAGCAACGCGTCGCCTTAGCAAAAACAATCGTGCAGTCACCTAGTTTACTCATGCTAGACGAACCGACGACTTATTTAGACATCGGGTATCAAAAACAATTAATGGATCAAATAACCGAATGGAAAGAAAAGCAGGAAATGACTGTTATTGCCGTTTTACACGACTTGAATGTCGCTGCTCTTTATTGTGA
>Ga0079226_10000602_pt1 | contig 25855 bp, 23 predicted proteins | sample Poulit2014_FD_76345 | JGI IMG/M metagenome (GOLD analysis project Ga0079226, IMG submission 76345) | Agricultural soil microbial communities from Georgia to study Nitrogen management - Poultry litter 2014 | ecosystem: Environmental > Terrestrial > Soil > Agricultural land | place: USA: Georgia...
AGGGCCTGACATGCAAACTCCTTGGTGGTGTTTATTCTGGTTGAGGGTTAGCCTTAATTAAGCTTTGCTAACGCTACAGTGACAAAGCACAGCTGTCACTATACGCAAAGCCGAACCAAGACATTCCTGCGGCATTGAGTTAGCATGCCGCCAAATTAACCACTAAAAAAATAAGCCTTATGAATGTTTTCCATTATTTGAGAGCATCACTAGTATTGCTCTGCATTATCATAAACACCTTAGTTCTTATCTGGCCATTATATTTGTTAACCTTGGCAAAAATGGTTTTCAAAGGTGAGCAAGCACAAATTCGCCTTTCAAAAGGGCTCGTGCGCATTGCCGAAACTTGGATGGCGATCAATCATTTCGCAATTGATTTGTTTAGCCGCCCCCATTTTCATGTGGAAGGCCTAGGTGAACTAGATAAAAACCAATGGTATTTTGTTACCAGCAACCACCATACTTGGGCAGACATCTTGGTGCTGCAGCACAACCTTAACCGTCGTATTCCCATGCTTAAATTTTTCCTCAAGCAAGAGCTGCTCAAAGTACCTCTGCTTGGGCACGCTTGGTGGGCCCTCGATTTTCCCTTCATGAAACGCTATACCCGTGATGAGCTTGAGCGCAACCCAAGCTTGCGTGGTAAAGATCTAGAAACCACGCGTAAAGCATGCGAAAAATTTGCTTACTTCCCCACCTCGATTATGAATTTCTTTGAAGGCACACGCTTTACCGAAGCCAAACACGCCCAACAAGAATCCCCCTTTAAACATCTGTTAAAACCAAAATCCGGTGGCACTGCATTCACTCTCAACGCCATGGGTGGCAAACTTGCAGTATTATTAGACGTAACGATTATTTACCCAAAAGATAAGCCTTTAAGCTTAATGGCTTATTTAGGGGGTGCGCTAAAAGATATCCAAGTGATTATCACAGCACACGAGATCCCCGCATGGGCAGCACAGGGTGACTACCAAGAGGATCCTGAGTTTCGTCAGCGCTTCCAAGCATGGGTCAGCGAACTTTGGCAAGCTAAAGATGATCTCATTGAAGCACGGCTAAACCCCAACACGTAACACCCTACATATTTTCACTGAAAACCAGTGCCTGCCTCGGTGCCTACGCCGAGGCTCTTACCCTTTTGCATTAGTGGAGCTGTTTATGTTTCGCCAGTTATTCAAACCTAAGTGGCAACGCCAACAACCCGAACAACGCTTGCAAGCACTTGAACAGTTAACGCCCAGCAACAGCAAGGATGCTGAAATTATCGCCACCTTGTGCCGCGATGAGAATGCTGTTGTGCAGAAAGCTGCCATTGAGCGCTGCGCCGACCTAAGCGTGCTACGCAGCCTTGCTGAGCAGAATCCAGCTACAGCTGAAACCACACAAAACCGAACCGCCACCCTTTTGAGCAGCTTTACATACTTAGCTAAAGAAGATGTGCTGACGGCCATTAAACTAGAGCAAAACGCGCAGGTATTGGCCACTGTTGTTATTGAACAAGCTGACGACGACGCACGCACCATGGCATTTAAACGCTTAAGTTACCTAGCCGACGATGATGCTTTATTGCGCATCGCACGTGAGGCACGTGATGCTGAATCACGCTATGCTGCTGCCGAGCAATTAACAAAACCTGGATCGTGGCGCACTCTACAACAGCACAGCCGCGACAAACGCGTAAATCAGTTAGCACGGCAAAAATGGCGCGAGCATCAAGCACACCAACAACTGCTAGAAGCATCAAAAACAGCTCGTAGCGCAATCCTTAGTGAACTAGAGCAACACCAGCGCAGGCCTGTGGATAATCTTTACCAAGCACGCCTTAACCAATGGCAGCAGCAGTGGCAAGAAAATAACAATGGTGTGAGCGAAGAGGAAACCAATTTACTCGCTCGTTATGTGGCTACCTGCACACAGCATTTGCAAAGCCACGAAGCAGAATTAGCAGCCGCCCAAAAACAAGCGGCGGCGTTGGCTGCACAACACAAAACCATCGAAGAGTACCGCAGCACTCTAGCTCGTTTTCAGCAACCCCACTGGGATACTGAAATTGGCCATATTAGTGCCGCCATTACTATTCAGGAACGTTACTGGGCCTCATTAATTGATACAGCCCCAGCCACCAAAGCACACGCAGAAAAATTTAATCAGCTGCAACAACGTTGGCAAGCAATACAACATTTCATTAGCCACTACCAAGAAACCATTGAGCAAGCCCATAGCACCACGCAAGAACAAGCGCATGAGCTGTTGCAAGCACTCGCTAAACAGTGGCCTAACGACTTGCTTATGCCTCAAAGCCTGGCTGAAAAGATACCTAGCCCAACCCCCGTACAAAAAGTAAAGCCCCTGCAAAAGCCCGCTGCTGAGCCAACACGAGACCCTTTGTTTCACCGGTTGCGCAGTGCCTTGCGCCAACGCAACCTACGCCAAGCTAACCGCTTATGGCAACGCCTAGAAAACGAACTTGAAAAAGAGCCGAATGCCACTCGCGCTGAACGCTATGTGGCCCTGCAAGAGCAACTGCAGGAACTGCGCGACTGGCACAACTTTGCAGCCGAGCCCAAGAAAGTTGAACTCTGCGAGGCGATGGAGGCCCTTATTGAACAAGCAATGGATGCCGAAGAAAAAGCCACAGCTATCCAAGCATTACACCAGCAATGGCGCGCACTGATGTCATCCCACCAAGATGCTGATCAAGCTCTATGGGATCGCTTTAAAACAGCGTCTGATGCCGCATATGAGCCGTGCAAAGAACATTTTGCCCAGCTCGACGAAGTTCGCCAAAAAAACCTGCAAGAACGCCAGGCGCTATGCCAACAACTAGCTGCGCTTCTTGAAAAAGTAGCCACTGATAATGATATCGATTGGGCTGCCCTATTTGAAATCCGCCGCCAAGCACCACAAGCCTACCGTGGCTTTGAACCCATCCGCTATACCGAAGCCAAGCCTACAGACGAGCGCTTTAGTAAACTTTTGCGCCAGCTTGATGCAGCGCTTAATGAGGCCACAACAGCGCACCGCCCTGCCCACGAAGAGGTGTTGCTAACCCTTGAGGCCGAACTCGAAAAACCTGTTTACCCTGAGCAGCAAGAAACGTTAAGGCAGTTGCAACAAGCTTGGCGTGAATTACCTTGGCTGCACCCACGGGAATATCGCCAGCTTAACAAGCAGTTTCGCCAACACGCGGATGCGCTATTTCAACAACTGCAGCAGCACCGCTTAGATGCCCGCGAACAGCACAAACAAAATAAGCAACAGCTAGAGGCTGCATTAACAGTATTTGCCGATGCCATGCCCACACTTGCGCCAACAGCATTACGCGAACACATAGAGCAATTAAAGGAACTGCCTTGCCCTCCGCGTGAAAAGCAACTTGCACAACGCAGGCAACAGCTTATTAAACAAGCCATGCAACGCCTAGAACGAGCACCGATGCTTAAACAACAAAAAGAGCTGCAACAGCGTATTGCCGCTTTACCAATGCGAGAACAAAGCAACGATGCAATACACACGTTAGTCATCGCCGCCGAAGTAATTACTGGCACAGAAAGCCCAGCCGCGGATAAAAAACAACGCTTGCAATGGCAACTAGAACAGCTGCCTAATGCAATGACACAGGGGCGTGTACATCCTTTAGAGCAACTCACCACCTTGCTTCGTGAGCACGATGCTGTGTTAGCACAAGGGGTAACTAGCGAACAGCAACAACGTTTGCTCACCGCCATTAACCACCTTGCGATAACTTAAAATAGGAGGCTCGTTATGCGCCCATATCTCACTGCATTAAGTGCCGTTTTGTTAACCAGCAGCATAATCAGCGGGTGCGCTAGCACCTCTGAGGTAACCGCGTTAACACAGCAATTAACCATTGACAGTGCCGGTAGCTGGCTTATTTACGCACCAATAACCGAGCCAGAACAGCAAGTAATTGTAGAAGAGGAATGCGTGGCAGCCTGGCAGCAAGCAGGCCTACATGGCAGAGCTTGGCACGCTAGCTTGCCACAAAGCGCAAAAGAGCCCAGCACCATGCTGGCCGAGGCCAAAGCAGCTGGTTTTACCCAGCTCATAGTTATCGACAACAGCAGCACACAGCTGCAAGCCCCTCAGTTTGCCTACTCGGCACCCACCATTAGCGCCACTCGCAATGAACAAGGAACCCGTGTGCAGCATTATGGCGAACTGAGTGATCAGGCCCATCCTAAACAACAGGCTGTGGTGGATATTTATCCGCTGAACAATAATAACAAAGCATCTCGCTTGCTAGTAAACAGCCATGAAGCAAATAACCTAAAACGTATTAGCCGCAGCCAATGTAAAGCCTTAGCTAACTTTATTACTCGGCAATAAAAAAGGGCTGCTTAGCAGCCCTTTTAGTTACACTAGCTATCCTTGTTTTCGTCATCTTCATGCAGTTCATACCACATAGCATTGAGGATGCCGAATGTGCTTGCTAAGCCCAACCCTAGCAGCCAGCTAAAATACCACATTAATACATCTCCTCATTCAAATCTTCTTCAGATACCTTGCCCCACAACACCTTGTACACCCAAGCGGTATACATCAGCACAATCGGCAAAAAGATAGCTGTAGCGATCAACATAACCCATAGCGTGCTATGGCTCGATGATGCATCCCACACGGTTAAGCTATGCGCCGGGTGGCTGCTACTTGGTAGAATCATAGGGAACATAGTTAAACCCACAGTGGCGATGATGCTTGCTACAGCTAGGTTGGAGCCAATAAAGCTTAGTGCTCCACGGCCGGTGGCAAGAGCCACTGAGGCGAGCAATGTGCCTGCTAGCCCTGCAACGGGCGCTAGCCATAACAGCGGGTAGCGGGAAAAGTTTTCTAGCCAATAGCCAGCCACCATCACAACATCTTTGCGTAGCGGGTTGCTAGGCCCATTGGGATCCATATCGGTTAGAATTTGGTAGCCGGACATCTTACTTACCCAAACACCACCAATGGCAAACAATGCCAATGCCACAACGCCGGCTAAAGCACCGTATTTTTTTGCTCTCACTGCTGTGATGCCTTCAGCTTTTAATTGCAAATAAGCCGCGCCATGCATCACTAACATAGCCACAGAAACCACCCCTGCTAATAACGCAAAAGGGTTAAACAAGGCAAAGAAAGAGCCCGTATAGATAGGCCGTAAATCAGATTCGAAATGAAACGGCACGCCTTGTAGCACGTTGCCCACTGCCACACCAAACACCAGTGGCGGCAAAACGCCACTAAAACATAGCACTGCATCCCAACGCTTACGCCAAGAACTCTCGGCACGTTTAGAGCGGAACTTGAACGCCACTGGGCGCAAGATAAGTGCCACCAGCAGCAGCATCATGGCAAGGTAAAAGCCTGAAAAACTTACTGCGTACAAGGCTGGCCAGGCGGCAAAAATTGCCCCGCCACCAAGGATGAACCACACTTGGTTACCCTCCCACACAGGCCCCACCGTATTAATTACCACACGGCGTTCCTTGTCTGTACGTGCCACTGCAGGCAGTAAGGTAGCCACACCCATATCAAAACCATCGGTTAAGGCAAAGCCGATCAACAACACCCCTAGCAGTGCCCACCAAATCAAACGCAATATTTCATAATCTAACAACATATCACCACTCCTTATGCGTGATCCGGCTCGAAAGCTAATGATTTCTCTTGCTTGGCCCCTTGGCCCTCAGCCACTGGGCCCAAACGGATAAACTTCAGCATGAGGCGAATTTCAATAATGGCCAACACCGTATAGATAGCAAAAAACCCAGCAATACTGATAAGCAAATCAGACACTGCTAAGTTGCTTGCCCCAAGGAAGGTAGGTAATACGCCTTCAATTACCCATGGTTGGCGTCCATATTCTGCAACAAACCAACCCAGTTCTACGCCTAGCCAAGGTAGTGGCAGGGAAAACAGAGCAATGCGCAAGAACCATTTATTGTTTTCTAAATTGCGCGTGGAAGCATAATAAAACCCTAGGCCAAACAACAAAATGAAGAAGAAGCCAATGGCCACCATAAAGCGGAATGCCCAAAATAAGCTTGCCACATTCGGCAAGGTGTCCATCATCACCGCTGCTTTATGCTCAGGTGTTGCATCAAGCGGGTTGTCCACATAGTTTTTTAACAACAACGCATATCCCATGTGCTCTTGGTGCTGAATAAATGCCTCCCGTGCAGCTTTATCATTGGGCTTTTCTTTCAAGGTTTCTAAAGCCGCATAGGCAATTAAACCACTGTCAATGTGGTCTTCAGCTACAGCCATAAGTTCGAGCATGCCTGGAACTTTTTCATTCACGCTACGGGTGGCAATAAGCCCCATTACCCATGGGATCTCAACACTGTATTCGGTGCTTTGTGTTTCTCGGTTCGGCAAGCCAACCAGTGTAAACGGTGCTGGCGCTGCCTCTGTCTCCCAAGCACCTTCAATCATGGCGAGCTTCATTTTCTGGTTATCAGTAAGGGCGTACCCAGATTCATCGCCTAGCACTACCACAGATAATGCTGCAGCCAGACCAAAAGATGCTGCTACCGTCAACGAGCGTTTAGCAATTTCTAGGTGGCGTCCACGCAATAGGTACCATGCGCTTATCGAAAGCACGAATACAGCACCAGTGACATAACCTGCGGCAACCGTGTGTACAAACTTCGCCTGGGCCACTGGGTTAAACAGCACCTCAACAAAGCTGGTCACCTCCATACGCAGGGTTTCTGGATTAAATTCAGCCCCAACAGGGTTCTGCATCCAACCGTTGGCAATTAGGATCCACAAGGCGGAGAGGTTTGAGCCCAACGCAACAAGCCAGGTAACCGCTAAGTGTTGCAAGCGGCTAAGTTTATCCCAACCAAAGAAAAACAAACCAACCAAGGTAGCTTCTAAGAAGAACGCCATTAAGCCCTCGATGGCTAGGGGCGCACCAAAGATATCGCCCACATAGTGGCTATAAAAAGCCCAGTTGGTGCCAAACTGGAACTCCATCACCACCCCTGTTGCCACCCCCATGGCAAAGTTAATACCAAACAAAGTACCCCAAAACTTGGTCATATCACGCCAGATGGTGCGCCCTGTCATTACATAAACGCTTTCCATAATGGCAACAAGAACTGATAAGCCCAATGTTAGGGGAACAAACAAAAAGTGATACATTGCGGTCAGTGCAAACTGAAACCGCGATAACTCTACCAACGTAGCATCTATCATTTGTGCTCCTTAAACATGAGAGAGAATCATAGAACAACCTAGTAACTCCACCAGCTAGGTGCAGCTTCCTAGAAACATCGCTAAGATGGCTTCCTGCTGCCATTTAGCAGTCTTCTCATAAGCGCAGCGCAGCACCCGTTAGAAAACTCTTATATGATAGGTCTCTATACTGCATGACTATTGATCAGAATCAAGCTTCAGCGAAAAACAATAGCCAATGGCTTGCCAAACAACATTCTTATGCAAACCGAACTATTCAGTGGTTAAAGATATCTGGGTTACTCGACGCCTTGCTTGCTGTGTGCCAAGCCTTGTTTATTGCCTGGTTAGCTCATCAATTACTAATTAATAAAAACGTTACTTGGAGCGTGGCCTTAGCATTAGTGGTTAGCTTACTGCTGCGCACAATCAACGCAGCGTGGCGCGCCAGCTTAAAGGCAAAAGTTGAACTCGACACCACCTTAGGCGTGCGCAAAGCATTAAGCTGCGCCTTGCTTGATGGCAGCGGCGGCGCGCAAAGCACTGGAGCCCTTAGCACTGCTTTGCTTGAACACACGCAGGCAGTGGGCAAGTACCACAGCAACTTTGCGCCACAACAGAAGGTTGTATCCTACGCCATGTTGCTCTTTTTGCTAGTAGCATTCTTTAGCGATTGGATTGTGGGTTTCATCTTTCTCATTACTGCACCACTCATTCCTTTATTTATGGCCCTAGTGGGCTCTGGTGCACAAAAAGCTGCCGACCAGCGTGTGGAAAGCATGGACTTCCTTGGTGGCTACTTTCTTGATCGCCTACGTGGAGCTTTAACTTTACGCGCTTTTGCCCGTGAAAGTGCAGAAACTAAAGCGGTTGATAAGGCCAGTGCCGAATTCCGCCATAGCACCATGGGCGTTCTGCGCATCGCCTTTTTAACCTCAACAGTACTCGAACTCTTTACTGCTTTATCCGTGGCCTTAGTGGCGATTTATGTGGGCTTACACCTACTCGATTTAATGAGTTTCGGCCCAGGTGCCAACCTTACCTTTGCGAAGGGTTTGTTTTTATTACTGCTTGCCCCTGAGTTTTACCAACCCATGCGCGATCTTGCCGCTGGTTATCACGACCGCGCAAATGGTGTTTCTGCAGCAGATGCTTTGGCGCCATTGCTCTCTTCTGAACAAGAAGCGGCTGAGCCCACTGCACAACCATTACACGTGGCACCTGCATTAACCATCAAAAACCTTGGGTTTCAATATCAAGATGCTAACAGCCCTACTTTTAATGCTTTAAATGCCCAGGTTGCTGGTGGCGAATGCCTAGTGTTACGTGGCGATAGCGGCACCGGGAAAAGTACATTATTAAAGTTGCTTGCCGGTTTATTAGCACCTACCGAGGGCAGCATTCGCTATAATGAGCAGTGTTTAGCAGAGCAAGCCTGGCCTGCAGGCAGTTTTGCTTGGGTCAGCCAAAAACCTTGGTTTATCCACGACACCGTAGGCAACAACCTGCTGCAAGTAGCTCCAGAAAGCAGCACTGAGACACTGCGTGAAACGCTTGATTTATGCGGCTTACAACACATTGCTTTAGATACCCCGCTCGATGAACAAGGCGGAGGATTATCCGGTGGTGAAGGCCGCCGTTTGGGCATTGCTCGCGCCCTGCTTAGCAAAGCCCCACTGTGGTTTTTAGATGAACCCACCGCTGAACTCGACACACAAACCGAGGCTGAAATTACGGCCCTCCTCCGTTCTTTCAAACAACAACATACGCTCGTTATTGCTACCCATTCGGCAGTATGTGCAGGTTTAGCAGACCACACCTTATGGGTTAAGCCCTCTCAACACGCACAACAAGAGGCGAACAACTAATGGAAACCCCTCATTCTTTCGCCACCTACCGTTGGCTAAAAAAACAGTTTTCACCCATGCGCAGCACGTTAGCCCTTGCTGCTGTGCTAGCAATCGTTACTGCATTATCTGGCATGTCTTTGCTTGGTTTAGCAGGTTGGTTTATTGGTGCTTCAGCCATTGCGGGCTTGGCAGGCCTGGGGCTTATCTTTAATTTGTTTTCACCCAGTGCAGGCATACGTGGGTTTGCTCTCGGGCGCACCGTATTCCGCTACTTTGAGCGCTTAGTAAGCCACGACGGCACATTCAAGGTGATGCAGAGCCTGCGCACCCAACTTTTCACTATTATTTTGCCGCGCATCCCTGGCCCGCTTTCTGGCATTAGCCAAGGGCACTTGTTAGAACGCTTGCTTGGCGATGTAGAACGCCTTGAAGGTGCTTGGCTTGAACAAGCTCAACCAAGTATTTTAGCTTTTTTTGTTACCTTGTTTTTATTTGTGGTGTTAATGGCCTCTGGCCAAACAGCTGCCGCTATTCTATTAGTGGTTGTGGTATGCACAATGGTGCTGTTATTAGTACGCAGCAGCCGCAGTGCTCTGTTGCCTATGCAGCAACTCAGCCAGCACAAAGAATCGTTACGCAGCGAACTTATCCAAGCTCTTGCTGGGTTACCAGAAGTCATCGCTTACGAAATTCGTCCACGCCTGCTAAAACATTGGCACAGCGAACTCACCACCCTTTCAAAGCTTGAGCACCAACAGGTAAAACGCCAAGCCATAAGCGGCGCCTTTATTCAAGGAAGTTTGCAATTATTAGCTGTTGCGTTCTTTTTACTGGCTATTCCCGCCGTAATAAATGAACAGTTATCTGCCCCCATGGCTCTTGCCACCATGTTGCTCGTATTGGCGGCGGTCGAAGTTTTCCAGCCTCTGGCTCGGGCCACCCAACGCTGGCAAGAAACACGTTCCACTGTGGGCCGCATGATGGCAATTGAAAACACACCCATGCCAGCACAACCCTGCCGTGGCAGCGCTGTACCTCAAGCACAAGGGCCACTTAGAGTTAATGGCTTAAGCTTTGCTTGGCAGGGGGAGCAGCCCTTATTTAACGAGCTGAGTTTTACGCTAGAACCGGGCTCCTCCCTCGCTATTGTGGGCACTAGCGGCAGCGGAAAATCGAGCTTGCTGCACTGCCTAATGGGCTTACAGCTCGCCACTGCTGGCAGCATTGAATATGGCGGTGTGCAACAAAAAGAGGCTAATGAAGGTGCTTGGCGCCAACAGTTCAGCCTGCTCTTACAGCAGCAGCAGCTGTTCACTGGCTCTTTACGCGACAACCTCCGCATTGCCAACCCCACAGCTACCGATGAGCAACTTTGGCGGGCACTGCGCTTAGCGCGCCTTGAAGAAATGGTCCTCGAACGTGGGGGGCTAGATTTCACTGTGGGCCCTGAGGGGCTACATCTCTCCGGAGGGCAAGCACGGCGCCTTGCACTAGCACGAGTGCTGTTACGCGACAGCCCTATTGTGTTACTTGACGAGCCCTTTACGGGTTTAGAAAATGAAACTGCAAATGCTTTATTAGCGGATATGCAAGCAGCTTTTAACGATAAAATCTTAATTATGGTAACCCACAACGAAGCGCACAGTCAGAAGTTAGCACAACGCATTCGCCTAGGTTAGCAAGCAAAAACGGCGTTAAACACTACCTTTTTAACGCCGTTTTTACGTAATTGAATTAGCTTTTTCCACTTATAGATACATTTTAACATTCTTAGCTTCTTCCTTCCTTGTATCGTTATTCTGCTTATATACCCTTGCTGATAATTAACGTTAGGTATTTTTTTTGTTATGCGTTAATATCTACACACCAATACAAACCCTTACATTCATCAATTCTTTGGAGATAACCATGGCTAATATGAATATAAATTTAGCGCCATTAACAGAGGAACAACTAGAAAGAGTTATTGCCGACGCCGAAACATTATTAAAAAAGCGCCAGCAAGAAGCTAAAGAAGAAGCTAAAAGAAAGATCCAACAAATTGCTGCAGAAGCCGGCGTTACTGTGGAGGAGTTATATGGCCTCGATAACACTACACGCCGCACGCGCCGCCCAGCAGCGGTTAAATACCGCCATCCGGATGATGCAAGCCTAACTTGGGCAGGCCGTGGTAAACGCCCTCTATGGCTCGTTGCTGAACTAGAGAAAGGACGTAAGCTAACAGATTTCGAAGTATAATCCACACTGCAGCATATAAAGGCGGGCCTACAGGCCCGCCTTTTCATTAGCTTTAATTAACACCTGTTAATATAAAACCCAGCACCAACCTAAGTGCCCATCCAAAATAATAGCAATTAGATGTAAGCCTTTCTGCATTACACGCATCAGCAAAAGATTCTTTAGCCTGAGGATTTTGTTTACCATCTTCCATGCAGAGCTTATTTGCTATACTCGGGCGAGCAGTTACCACCAACACCTTTAACTAGAGAACACATGGCAGCCGACAACACTCAGCTTTTCGAAAAACACGGCATTAAAATACTTTCTCCACAACACCCTAGTATCCAAGCTTTGCTGGCACAGAACTTAGAACCAGTTATGCATGGCGATAAAGTGTGGGATTCCACTTATGTGATGATGGACTATTTTACCGCCAGCCCGCCCCCTGTGGGCGCACGCCTTATGGATGTGGGCTGTGGTTGGGGCCTATTAAGCGTATTTGCGGCAAAAAAACTGGGCATGGAGGTAATCGCAGTAGACGCCGATAGCGATGTGCTCCCCTTCGCCGAGCTGCATGCCGAGATCAACAACACGCACATCGCTTTACTACGCAAACGCTTTGAAAACATTACCACAGCGGATCTTCGTGGCGTGCATACTCTAGTGGGCACCGACATTTGCTTTTGGGATGAACTGCAGCCCATTTTGTACAACCTAATTCGCCGCGCATTAAAGGCTGGCGTTGAGCAAATTATCTTTGCTGACCCTGGCCGCGGGCCTTTTCACGATCTTTCCGATCGCTGCGAGTTTCACCTTAATGGGCGCATTGAAATTCACCATTGCACTGAGCCCATTACTGAGAGCGCAGAATTATTGATTGTGGAAAAGGACTTACAACCCTATTAACTCTTGAAAAAAAATATTTCAGTACCATCTAGTAAAGCAAATTACTTTTGGAACGAGCGAGCTATGAGCGAAGAACAACACGAGAAAAACATCTCTTCAACACTCATTGTGCCCAACGAGCATAGGCCCGAACGTATTTACCTAATGCCAGTAAACGAGCGCCCTTTTATGCCAGGTTTGGTGCAACCGGTGTTATTTGATGTGGATGAATGGAAAAGCACGGCTGAACGTGTAAGCCAAACACCGCACCGCACACTCGGTTTAGTTTACGTTGAACGCAACCTTGAGGCGGAACTTACCCCTGAAAACACGCCCGCATACGGCTGCCTAGTGCGTGTGCACCACGCTAGCAGTGAAGCCGACAGCCTACAATTAGTGGTGCAAGGCATCACTCGCTTTCGCATTCGCCACTGGTTAAGTGATCAGGCGCCCTATTTGGTAGAGGTAGACTATCCAGAGGACAGCGCCACTGAAACCGACACTGACACCATACGCGCCTATGCACTAGCTATTATCAACACGATCAAAGAACTTTTGCCTCTTAACCCACTTTATAACGAAGGGTTAAAGGCTTATTTACAAAATTTCAGCCCACGCGAGCCCTCACCGCTCACTGATTTTGCCGCTGCGTTAACAACAGCTACAGCTGACGAACTGCAAGATGTGTTGGAAACCGTACCCTTGCTGAACCGCATGGAGAAAACACTTGTGCTACTAAAGAAAGAACTAGAAGTGGCGCAACTGCAAAGCAAAATCACCGAGCAAGTGAACGAGCAAATTAGTAAGGAACAGCGCCGTTTCTTTTTGCGTGAACAACTGAAGGTAATACAACAAGAGCTTGGAATTGCCAAAGATGACCGCACAGCAGACCTCGAACGATTTGAAGGGCGTATGGCTAAATTAGCACCAGCCGAAGCTGTACAAAAACGTTTCGAAGAAGAGATGGACAAGCTTGCCACTTTAGAAAGCGGTTCACCAGAATATGGCGTTACGCGCAATTACTTGGATTGGCTTACCCAGGTACCATGGGGTGTATTTTCTGAAGACAACCTAGACCTAAGTAAAGCGCGCAATATCCTAGAAAAACATCACGCTGGCCTAAGTGATGTGAAAGATCGCATTATCGAATTTTTAGCAGTAGGTGCCATGCGTGGTGAAATGCGTGGCAGCATTGTCTTGCTTGTTGGGCCACCAGGTGTGGGCAAAACCAGCATTGGGCAATCCATTGCCACAGCCTTAGAACGCCCCTTCTACCGCTTTAGCGTAGGTGGTATGCGTGACGAAGCAGAAATTAAAGGCCACCGACGCACTTACATTGGCGCCATGCCAGGCAAGTTAGTGCAAGCCTTAAAAGAAGCAGGCACAAGCAACCCCGTTATTATGCTCGATGAAATCGACAAGATGGGCCAGTCGTACCAAGGCGACCCAGCGTCAGCATTACTGGAAGTGCTAGACCCTGAACAAAACAGCACATTCCAAGACCACTACTTAGATGTGCGCTTGGATTTATCCAACACACTGTTTATTTGTACAGCCAATACCCTAGATAACATTCCAAGCCCTCTGCTCGACCGCATGGAAGTTATTCGTTTAGCAGGCTATATCACCGCCGAAAAAGTGGAAATCGCTCGCAAGCATCTTTGGCCGCGCGCTTTAAAACGCGCAGGCGTAAAGGCTTCGCAGCTGCGTATCAGCCCTGCTGCTTTGCGTGACGTGGTGGAAGGTTACGCCCGCGAAGCTGGCGTGCGCAACTTAGAAAAACAGCTGCAACGGATTGTGCGCAAAGCAGTAGTGCGCTTATTAGAAGGCGAGGAAAAAATTTCCGTCACAGGTAAAAACCTCAGCGATTTTTTGGGCCAACCTGTTTTTCGTACCGAAGCTGTGCAGCAAGACGTTGGCGTGGTTACAGGCCTTGCGTGGACATCCATGGGTGGGGCAACGTTGCCCGTGGAAGCCCGCATGATCCATGCCCACAAGCGTGGCTTTCAGCAAACCGGCCAATTAGGTGATGTGATGAAAGAATCATCGCATATTGCCTATAACTACGTAATGAGCAGTGCTGAGGATTACGGCTTGTCAGCAGAATGGTTTGCGCAAGCAAGCATTCATTTGCATGTGCCAGAGGGCGCCACACCCAAGGACGGCCCAAGCGCGGGCATTACCATGGCCACTGCGTTGGTTTCCCTAGCAAAAGGGAAAAAACTTAAACGTAAAGTGGCAATGACGGGCGAACTCACCTTAACGGGCCAAGTGTTGCCTGTGGGCGGCATTCGTGAAAAAGCCATTGCTGCACGCCGGGTGGGTATTTTCGAATTGATCCTACCGAAGGACAATGAGCATGATTACAACGAGCTGCCCGAACATTTAAAAGACAAACTCACTGTGCATTTTGCTGCCCATTATAACGACGTTTACCAACTACTCTTCTAACCATCGCGAGGCGCCCTTGGTGGCGCCTCATTAGGTTCATTGATGTCTAACACACCCTATTACATCGTTCCACCCTGCCATGAACCCCTGGTTGAGGTTTATGTAGATGCCGATTTACTAGTGGTCAATAAGCCTGCATTTCTGTTATCTGTGCCTGGGCGTGGGCCTGAAAATCGAGATTCTGCACAGTACCGCTTGCAACAAAAGTATCCGCAGGTGCACGTGGTACACCGCCTTGACCTTGATACATCAGGCATTATGGTGTTTGCTCGCCACGCTGCAGCGCAGCGGCGCCTTAACCGTGCATTTGCGGAACGACGGGTGGAGAAAGCCTACCTTGCTGAAGTGGCAGGCCAACTTACACCCCAAGAAGGCTTTATTACTTATCCCATAGCACCAGATTGGCAACGCCGACCCCGGCAAAAAATTTGCTATTTAGAAGGCAAAGCCTCCATTACGCAGTATAAGGTACAGCATTATGATGCAAAGCGGGATGTAAGCCGCGTGCATCTAGAGCCCATCACAGGACGCTCGCACCAATTACGGCTACACACACAACACATAGGCCATGCCATCTTAGGTTGTGATCTTTATGCTAGCGCAGAAGTGTTAGCGTTAAGCCCACGCCTGCAATTACATGCCTATTACCTTGGCTTTAACCACCCAAGCACCGGCTTATGGCAAGACTTCCATGTACCACTAGCCTTTTAAAGCTGCCAACACTCGGCTTTGATCTAGTGCCACCCCTGTACCCACAAGGCCACAATAACCCATGGGGTTGCGCGCCAAGTATTGCTGATGCTCAGGCTCCGCATAATAAAACGCCTTAGCACAACCTATTTCAGTGGTAATAGGCCCGCGCCCCACGCCCTCAAGCGCTGCCTGAAACGCTTTGCGGCTCGCTTGCGCGGCTTCCTCTTGCGCCTCATCTAAATAGTAAATGCCAGAACGATATTGGCTACCCACATCGTTACCTTGGCGCATCCCTTGGGTGGGATCATGCTCCTGCCAAAATACCGCTAGCAAATCTAGGTAACTAATTCGCCCAGGGTCAAACCACACGAGCACAGCTTCTGCATGTCCTGTGGCACCGGTGCACACCTCTGCATAACTTGGGTCTACTGTCTCACCCCCGGTGTAACCCACGGCTGTGCATTCCACCCCTTCAAGCTGCCAAAAACGCCGCTCTGCGCCCCAAAAACAGCCCATGGCAAACATGGCCTGTTGCCAATGCTCTGGCCGTTCGCCAGCAAGGGGAAAACCTTTAATCAAGTGAGTGAGGTTTTTTGCTTGTTCAGATGGTGTCATAAAGAGCCTCGTATCGGGTTGTTAGAGTGCAAACATTGCTTAAATGCCTTAATTGCACAACAGAAAACAAACATTTATTTTACGGCAATGTTATAAGAACATGACTCAACTTAGCACACCAGAAGGGTTCACTGTGAGTTTACTGGATACAGGGAAAGATTTACGCCGCGCCAACACGCTCGTCACTATTTTATTAAAATATGGCTTGGCAGATATCGTTCGCCGCATTGGCTTGGCACCTTTGCTTGAACATGCAGGCCGCTTAATCCGCCAGCCGGTGGATCGTGATTTACTCACCATGCCGCCGCCTGAACGATTGCGGGCTGCTTTGGAAGAGATGGGCCCTACTTTCGTTAAGTTAGGGCAAATTTTGGCCACTCGCGTGGATTTATTTCCGCAAGAATGGATCACTCAGTTTGAGCAACTGCAAGACAATGCCCCTGAAATACCTTACAAAAAAATAGAACCATTGATCACTCGTGCTCTCGGCAAAGAGCCACACAAATATTTTCGCTCCATTGATAAAACACCTCTTGGGGTGGCTTCCATTGGCCAAGTGCATAAAGCCGTTACTTTCAAAGGTGAAGCAGTAGTATTGAAGGTGCGCAAACCTGGCATTCGCCGGCAGGTGGAATCAGACATGCGCCTCTTGCGCCATTTGGCACGCTTGGCCATTGATAACTCTGTGGAAATTCGCCGTTATCGTCCACTAGAGCTAGTGCGTGAATTTGAGCGTTCATTACAACGGGAGATGGATTTCACCATCGAAGCGCGCAGTGCTGATCGCATTCGCAAGAATATGCGCAAGGTTAATTGGGTGAAAATCCCAAAAATTTACTGGCAATGGACAAGTAGCTCACTATGCGTACAAGAACTGATAGAAGGTATTCCCGCACGCCAGCTCGATAAACTCGATGCAGCAGGCATTGATCGTAAATTAGTAGCTGAACGCGGCGCTAAAGCCGCTTGGAAAATGGCCCTAGAGGATGGTTTTTTCCATGCCGACCCACACCCTGGCAACTTCTTAATCCTGCCAGGCAGCCGCATTGGCATGCTAGATTTTGGCATGGTGGGCAAGCTTTCAGTCACCCGTAAAGAACAAATTGTACAACTGGTGAAAGCAGTGGTTACCCAAGATGGTAACAGCTGTGCAGCAGTACTTGGTGCTTGGTCTGATGGCCAGCCAGTAAACTATGAAAGTTTAAGCTCAGATATTGATGACATTATCAGCCAATACTATGGCGTGCCCCTTGCTGAGCTAGATGTTACAGGCTTACTTAACGACATCACTGCCTTATTACGGAACCATAACTTAATTTTGCCCTCTGACATTGCACTTTTGCTAAAGGCCATTATTACATTGGAAGGCTTTGGCCGGCTCATGTATCCCGATTTCGATGTGATGCTTGCCGCAGAACCTTTAGTGAAAAAAATGGTGCGTGAACGATATAGCCCCACACGGTTGGCCAAAAACCTTGGTGTAAGGGCACTTGGTGCAGTAGATAGGCTATATCAACCACCAAGTGGCAGCCTGCCCGTGGTGCACGAACAAAACAACATCGATGCACGGCATTTAGAGCGCCTCATTAGGCAAGTTGAGCGTTCACAGTACCGCCAAGTGCAAACATTGCTTGTTAGTACCACTGCCTTAGTGGGCGCTATTTTACTCGGTACCCGGGTACCGCCCACGCTTTGGGACATTTCTATTTTGGGTGTATTATTACTATTAGGCAGCGCAACAGTTGGCTTTTGGCTAATGATAGTAGCGCGCCGCTATTTACGTGAATGGGAGTAAACCGATGGCATTTTTGCCTACGCTAAAGAAACTCGCTAGCACCACAGCGCTAGCAATGGCCTTAACCGCCTGTGCAGTATCACCTACAGGCCGACACCAATTTTTAGCTTTGTCCACAGCCGAATTAAACCAAATGGGTGAAGCGGCCTATCAAGACATCAAGAAAGAAACACCAATTAGTAACAATGCTAAGCAACGCCAGTATATTCAATGCATCGCAGACCATATCACTGCTGCGTCTGGCAGTAACGAAAAATGGGAAACCACGTTATTTGAAGATAAAAGCATCAACGCTTTCGCCTTACCTGGTGGCAAAATAGGTATTTACACTGGTTTGCTAAAAGCTGCGGTTAACCAACACCAAGTGGCAGCGGTAATGGGCCACGAGGTAGGCCACGTTATAGCGCAACACTCTAATGAGCGTATGTCTATTGAATATGCCTCTCAAAGTGGCCTGCAGATGGTATCCGCCATGCTTGGCGGCAGCAGCGCTAGCAAAGATACCCTCGTTGGTTTGCTCGGCGTTGGTACCCAATTTGGTGTGTCACTGCCCTTTAGCCGTAAGCATGAAACGGAAGCGGATATTATTGGCTTAGAATTAATGGCCAAGGCGGGCTTCGACCCACGAGAAAGCATTAAGCTATGGCAGAACATGGCCAAAGCAGGTGGCTCTGGCGGCCCTGAATTTATGTCTACCCACCCTGGCCACGAAACACGCATTCGCAACTTGCAAAACCACATTCCTAAAGTGATGCCTTTATATGAGCAAGCACAAGCTCAAGGGCGCAAACCGCAATGCTAAAACAATTCACAACATCTCCCAAGTTGGGGGATGTTGTGAGTTTTTAACCACCGCCGTTAGTAATAGGCGTTCTCGGTAACAGAGTGGTCTGTACTATCTTGCACGCCTGTTAATTCAGGTAATTTTTCTAGCAATGCTTTCTCCACACCATGGCGAAGTGTCACTTCTACTGCTGCACAGCCTTGGCAACCACCACCAAACTCTAATACGGCCACATTTGCATCAGTGAGCTCTAATAACTGCACGCTGCCGCCATGAGAAGCCAAATGCGGATTGATTTCGCTATAAAGGATGTGGTGAATTTTTTCTTCAAGAGTGGCATTCGGCCCAATATCAGGCACACGAGACTTCGGTGCACGGAAGCTTAACTGCCCACCCATGCTATCTTTTTTGAAATCAATCACGGCATCTTCAAGGTAAGGTAGGCTTTTACCTTCGATCCAAGCGTGGAAGCCTTCATACTCGAACTTTTCATCGCCCTCTTCTTCTTCGCCCGCAGGGCAAAAAGCCATGCAGCATTCAGCGTAAGGCGTACCAGGGCGTTCAACAAAAATGCGCACGCCAATGCCTTCTGTGTTTTGTTTCGCGAGCAAATCGCGCAAATATTCCTGCGCGTCTGCGGTGACAGTGATAGTATGCGACGTCATATTTATCCTAGCTAATATCTGAGTAGTTTACTCAAGTATACACTGATTCTAATGCTGAGGTAAAAGCTAAACGGTATTTTTTCTGCCGTAGGCGTTGCACGGTGTATTAGGGAGTATATCAATGCCGGCTCCGCAAGCCTTACAGCGTTACGGTAAAATCCTTAGCCTCGCTTTGCCCATTATGGCCGCCATGGCGAGCCAAAGCTTGCTTAACGTTGTTGATACTTATTTGGTGGGCGGTTTAGGCGCGCAATCCCTCGCTGCTGTTGGCGTGGGTGGCTATCTGAACTTTATTGCCGTTAGCCTGCTTTTAGGGCTTGGCACCGCCGTACAAGCGTTAGTAGCCCGCGCTCATGGAGCAGGCCAGCTAACCTTGCGCGCCACACCAATGGCCGCGGCACTTGTACTTGGTTTGTTGGCCACACCACCAATTGTGCTACTGTTTTATTACCTTAGCGATCCCATACTAGGTTGGATTAGCCAAGATATTCAGGTGCAGTCTGAAGCACGCCCTTATTTTCTTATGCGCTTAGCGGGCTTATTTGCCGTCGCGGTAAATTTCAGCTTTCGTGGCTATTGGAATGGTATTCACCGGCCCGGGGTTTACCTACGTTTTTTAATTATTGCTCATCTCACTAATGTGTTATTGAGCTATGGCCTAATTTATGGCCACTGGGGCTTGCCTGCACTTGGCAGCCTTGGCGCCGCCCTGGGTACCACTTTAGCTCTGTGCCTAGCCATGCTGCTAAATGGTGTGTATGTGTGGCGCCACATTCAACACCACCAGCCCTTCTCACCTAGCCCAACCAAACCTGTGTACCAAGCTGTAACCCGTATCGCTTTACCCACTTCTTTACAGCAGTTTTTTTTCGCTGTTGGCATGACCATGATGTTTTGGATTATTGCGCACTACGGCACCGACTACCTAGCCGTTAGCCAAGTGCTAATTAGCCTTACGTTATTGCTTATTTTACCTGCGCTTGCCTTTGGTTTATCAGCCACCTCTTTGGTGGGCGATGCCATTGGTAAAGCTGATATTGATAGTGCTTACCGTTGGTGTTGGGATATTAGCCACATAAGCATGGTACTCGTGTTGCTGGTTGCCACCCCACTATGGCTGATGCCAGAAAATATTTTAGCTTTGTTCTTACATGACAATGCTTTGGTGCAACTGGGCAAGCAACCATTACGTTTAATTGCCATTGCTGTGTGCTTTGACGGCATAGCCATTGTGTTTGCCCATGCGTTACTTAGTTCTGGTGGTGCCAAAAAAGTGTTTTTCGCAAGCATATTTGCACAATGGGGCTTCTTTTTACCTTTAGCTTATATCGGCCTACAGTACCTAGCATTAGGCTTTGTTGGGCTGTGGCTACTACATGTTTGCCAACGGCTGATACACATGGCCATGCTTATGTGGTTATGGCGCAAGCAGCGCCGCTTGTTGATGCACGCGTGTAAAAACGCTCAATAACACGATGCACCGAAGGCACCTCCTCCATGTGTAAATGATGCCCACCATCAAGCATTACCACTTCGGCATTGTTTAGCAGTTTTAACCGCGGCGTTAAATTGCGTGCACCGGCAATGCCTTGCTTAGCCCCAAAAAATAAACTAGGGCATGCCACCTGGGCGATCACTTCATCGGCTTGTGCCTCTGAAAAGCGAAGAATTGAAGTTAAGCGCAAACGCATATCTGCCGTCCATGTCCAACCTTTTGCTGCGTAATACATACCCCTTTGGCAAAGTAAACGGGCAGTGTTTTCGCTCACAGGAAACACGCCCTGCATACGTGCCGCTACGGCATCATCGAAACTTGCATAATACGGGGGCTCCTTTTTCACCCGTTTTGCCATGCCCGTAATTGATTTACGTAGGGTGGCCGCCACCTCTCCTTGCTGTGTAGTTTGTGGGCCCAAGGCATCTATCATGATCAAGTCAATTACCTGTTCGGGAAACGCAGCAGCTGTTACCAAGCTCACTGCTGCCCCCATAGAATGCCCTAGCAACGAAAACCGCTGCCAACCCATGTGTTTGGCAACCTCTATAACATCTTGCACATGGTTCACCAAATGCAATTGTTCGCCTTTGGGAAAATGATCAGACAACCCATGGCCACAAAAATCTAATGCTAATACAGGCCGTGTGCTTAAGGTGCTTGCCTGAGCATAAGCATGCTGTAACAAGGGCATCATTGTGTTGGCATTATCAAGCCAGCCATGTAGGGCAATAATAGGATCACCCTCACCAGGCCAATATAAGCCTGCCAAAAAGCGATCAGCCACAGGAATTTTAATTGCTAAAGGGGAATCTAACGCCATTTTTTTAACCACACATCAATGATTTTGTACGCCGCAGCGGGCTGCTCAAGAGGAAACATATGGGTGCCTGGTGCATAAAGATGCTCCATTTTATGGTGGCGGCAATGCCGCGCTGCTGCCTGGTGGAATAAAGCTGTGGATTCTTTGCCACTCAATAACAAACCTGGCACGGATAACTTGGGTTTACCCATGGTTGAAGGTGGCCCCGTGCGAAACACCTGCACCTCTACATCACGCTGAAAACGCAGCTGCAAACCACCTTGCTCTGCAGGCTCGATACCTGCCGCCAGGTAATCATCTAAACAACGGGCGTCAAAGCGCTGAAAAAAATTCCGGCGCGCAAAGTACGCATTAACTTCATCCCAACTGGCCCAATGTGTGCGGCGGCTTTTACTTAACCCTGCTGGGGTTAGTTTATCACTCAGGCCAAATGCCATGCCTAGGCGAAACGGTACACTTGGCCAACCATTCACTAAAGGTGGATCAAGCATCACTAGGCAGGTAAACCATTCTGGCCGGCGGCGGGCAAGCAAAAACATGGTTACGCCACCCAAAGAATGGCCTACGCCAACAATAGGTTTTGGCAGTGTTTCTAAGTGCTGCTCTAGCTCATCCACCAAGTTGCTCCAACCATTATTTACCTTGAAAGCAGGCGCATGGCCGAGCCTATCAATAGCGTGCACTTGGTAGTGTTTAGCAAACGGAGCCAGAAACGTTTTATAGCTACCACCAGGAAACCCATTAGCATGGCTAAAAACTAACGTGGGTTTATTCGTCATATCTTATCCCAACCAATACTGCATTTTATGTAGGAACAGCAAAAACAACGCTCCACCATACTGCAAAAAAAAGCTGAACACACCTATGGAGCCATAACAAAACTTTTGTGCTCGTGTAGAATGTGGCGCTTATGTGGAGGAAAAAATGAAACTGGTATCTTTCAACGTTAACGGTATTCGTGCTCGGTTACATCAAATTGAAGCGTTAATTAATGACTACGCCCCCGATGTGATTGGCTTACAAGAAATTAAGGTACACAACGAACTCTTTCCAGTGGAAGCCATCGAGGCCATGGGCTATCACGCCTATTACCATGGCCAAAAAGCTCACTACGGTGTTGCCTTTCTTACTAAGGAACCTTTAGACACCGTAATTATGGGCTTTCCTGGCGATGCAGAAGATGCGCAAAAGCGCATGATTATTGGTTCTTTAACCGATGCTCAAGGAGATACCGTAACGGTGCTCAATGGCTATTTCCCCCAAGGTGAGAACCGTGAGCACCCATGGAAATTCCCCGATAAGAAAAAGTTCTATGCTGATCTGCAAGATTACCTAATGAACAACTTCACTGCAGAAGACAAAGTAGTGGTAATGGGAGATTTTAATATTGCTGGCGAAGATATCGATATCGGTATTGGCGAGCCAAACCGAAAACGCTGGTTGCGTGATGGCAAAACAAGCTTTTTGCCTGAAGAACGCGAATGGTACCAACGCTTATTAGGCTGGGGCTTAACAGACACCTACCGCGTTTTGCACCCCGAGCGCGATGATCACTTCAGCTGGTTTGATTATCGCTCCCGCGGCTTTGATCGTGATCCAAAACGCGGTTTACGCATCGATACTGTGCTTGCTACCAAACCGCTAATCAAAGTGCTTACTGGCGCCGACATTAACTACGATATTCGCGCTATGGAAAAGCCATCAGACCACTGCCCTGTATGGGCCACCTTTGATGCTTAAGCACGCACAGGAGGGCTTTCGGCGGCTTAACCAGCGCTCGGTACTCGATCGCTTAGGGGTTACTATCGATTTCGCGATGATCATTTTGGTTGTCGCGAACCTAAGCCTCATTGTTTTTGATTGGCTGTTTGCCGCCGAGCCCGTTAGTAACCAGATCGCCCATGTATTACCTACTTTCCACAGGTTTTATGCCGAACACATCCATATCAATTTCGTTAGCTATGATTTAATTTTTGTTGCCATTTACTTAACGGAATTCTTTTTGCGTTGGTGCGTAGCCATTGTGCGGCGCACCCACCACCGTTGGTTCTTCTTCCCTTTTATCCACTGGTATGACGTATTAGGCTGCATCCCTGTAGGCAGCTTTCGCTGGTTGCGAGTGCTTAGGATTATTACCCTTTTGCACCGTTTACAACGCATGGAAATTATCGACCTCAGCAACACTTACCTTGGGCGCACTATCAATAAATACTACCGCATTATTGTTGAAGAAATTTCTGATCGTGTGGTTATTAACGTATTACAGGGTGCACAAAAAGAAATCGCAGATGGTGCTCCACTTATGCACCGTATCGAGAATAAAGTTATACAACCACGCAAAGCCTACTTTGTGGATTTTCTTACGAGCAAGATCATCGACACTAGCAGCACAACACACGCCATTTATCGCCAACATTTAGGTGAGTACCTTGCAGCACTAGTGGATAGAAGCCTCACCAGAACTAAACATGGTGCGCGCTTAGCCTCAATACCTATTGCAGGCAGCCGTGTTCGTTTGCGTTTATCAAACACCGTTAAGGAAATAAGTACTGCTTTAGTTGACGAGCTAATGGATGATCTGCGCGACCCAGCACATCGCCCTACCATTGATCGTTTATTGTTAGATGTACTAGAAGAGGCCATGCCAGATGGCGAGGATTTAAATAGCGTTATTCAGCAAACCATACAAGAAATTTTAGATGAGGTAATTGTGCAAGTCTCTATCAAACGCTGGAAAGAAGAATTTGCCGATAATTAAGGGCGCCTGAACCAGCGCAATACACCTGCAGCAGGCGCAGTTTGCTCAGCGGCAATTGCTGCCACAGCAGCCACAGGCATGCTCACAGCGGCGCCTATTCCTTGTGTCCATTGCCCTACCCATTGCCCCACCAAGGGCATATGGCTAACAAACAACACCCCTTCTAACGTATCTTGTTTAGCCAACCACTGAAAAACATCACTTACCCTGCTATCAGGGGTTATCAGTGGTTCCGTTTCAACAATTAAGCCGCCCATCACCTCGGCGATAATTGCCGCAGTTTGCTGTGCCCGCAAGTAAGGGCTGCTAATAATGCGCGCTGGGCGTACCCCTTCCTCTAGCATGCCTTGCCACAGCGCCCTAACGGCCTCACAACCGTGTGCAGTAAGTGGGCGTTGAGCATCTGTGGCTGCATAAGGCTCGGCTTCGCCATGGCGTGAAACATAAATTAGCGCCATAACTATAAGCCCATAGTAAATTCGACATCATAACTGTGCTCACCTTGCATAAGGCTGGCAATCACTTCGTCGCGTGGTTTACCCGCAAACAGAATATTGTACAAACCAGTGCAAATGGGCATGTAAATATCAAGCTGGCTAGCCCTTTCAGCAATTAGCTTTACCGTATTAATGCCTTCCGCCGTTTGCCCGAGGTTAGCTACAGCTTCCTCCACCGAAAGCCCTTTGCCCACTTGGTAACCCACTTGGTAATTGCGTGATAATGGGGACGAACAGGTTACAATGAGGTCGCCTACCCCTGCTAAACCTAGGAACGACATAGGATCACCGCCTAAATGCGCAGCATAGCGGCTCATCTCTGCGAGGCTGCGGGTAATAAGCAAGCCACGTGTGTTATCACCCACACCAAGTGCAGCAGCCATGCCTGTGGCAATGGCGTAAATATTCTTTAAAGCGCCGCCCAATTCAACACCATACATATCGCTACTTTGATACACACGAAAGTAATCGCAGGAGAGTGCCACTTGAATACGCTTGCATAACTCATCATCTTCGCTAGCAATAACCGTGCCAGTAAAGCTTTTATCAACGATCTCTTTCGCCAAATTAGGGCCACTTAACACACCCACACGCGCCTGTGGCCATTGTTGCATAAGCACCTGGCTCATTAGCTTAAAGCTATCAGCAGCAATACCTTTAGTGCAGCTCACCACTATCGTGCCTTCTGGTACGTAATCTTTGGCTTTAGCTAACACTTCAATAAAAGCCCGGCTTGGTACGGCCACAAAAATAAGTGTCGCCCCTTTAAGTGTGGCAATCAAATCATCGTTTGCGCGCACCCCGGAAGGCAGGATGCTACCGGGCAAATACTTTGCGTTCTCACTGTCTTCATTTATTGCAGCAGCGGTTTCTGCATCGCGCACCCACAGGCGGGCTTCGTGCCCATTTTCCGCTAGAATGGTGGCCATGGCAGTACCGAAACTACCCCCCCCTAACACAGCAGCAATTTCTTTTGGTTTATTTTGCATGGAACACTCATCTCTGTAGTTTGCGCCACATACTAAATGGGCGGTGGCTATGCCGCAATGGTAACACCTAAGTGCACTATTGACGCTAAGGCATTGCTTAATAAGGCAGAAATATACCTGCGTTACAAAACATTGGTAACTGTAAATATG
>Ga0079226_10000603_pt1 | contig 25849 bp, 23 predicted proteins | sample Poulit2014_FD_76345 | JGI IMG/M metagenome (GOLD analysis project Ga0079226, IMG submission 76345) | Agricultural soil microbial communities from Georgia to study Nitrogen management - Poultry litter 2014 | ecosystem: Environmental > Terrestrial > Soil > Agricultural land | place: USA: Georgia...
AGGCCGTTTTTTAGCGTATCAGTTGGGCTTGCAAAATGAGCAAGTCATACAATTTAGCAAAATATTTTTAAGTTTAGCTAAGCTTTTCGTGAATTATGACCTGAGCTTGCTTGAGGTAAACCCTTTAGTGATTCGCGAAAATGGTAAATTGCATTGCTTAGATGCCAAAGTCACCGTGGACAGCAATGCGTTGTATCGCCAGCCTAAACTGCGCGCGATGCAAGACATTGGGCAAGATGATCCGCGGGAAGCTCATGCAGCACAGTTTGAACTGAACTATGTAGCCTTGGATGGCGATATTGGTTGCATGGTCAATGGCGCAGGGTTAGCCATGGGGACCATGGACATTGTTGGTCATTATGGCGGTCGGCCGGCGAACTTTTTAGATGTGGGTGGTGGTGCCACTAAAGAGCGGGTGTCCGAAGCCTTTAAAATTATTTTATCCGATGAGCATGTGAAAGCTGTATTGATTAATATCTTTGGCGGTATCGTCCGCTGTGACATGATCGCTGAGGGTGTAATTGGTGCAGTCAAAGAAGTGGGTGTAAAGGTACCAGTGGTGGTTCGATTAGAGGGCAATAATGCCAAACTTGGCAGTAAAGTATTGGCCAGTAGTGGTCTTAATATTATTGCCGCAAATAGTTTAAGCGAAGCAGCACAATTGGTTGTCAAAGCTGCCCAAGGAGAGCAAGCATGAGTATTTTAATTGATAAAAATACTAAGGTGATTTGCCAAGGGTTTACTGGCGCACAAGGCACTTTTCACTCTGAACAAGCCATTGCATATGGGACACAAATGGTCGGTGGCGTCACCCCAGGTAAGGGCGGCACTGTGCATCTGGGCTTGCCGGTATTTAATACTGTACTCGAAGCGGTTGAAGCTACGGGCGCTGACGCCTCGGTGATCTATGTACCAGCGCCTTTTTGTAAAGATTCCATTTTAGAAGCAGCCTTTGCCGGCATTAAATTGATTGTCTGCATCACCGAAGGCATTCCTACTTTAGATATGCTGGACGTGAAAGTTAAATGTGATGAATTAGGCGTGCGTTTAATTGGGCCCAATTGCCCAGGGGTGATTACCCCCGGAGAGTGCAAAATCGGCATTCAACCCGGTTTTATCCATATGCCAGGCAAAGTGGGTGTGGTATCGCGCTCAGGCACCTTAACTTACGAAGCAGTGAAGCAAACCACAGATGCTGGTTTTGGCCAGTCCACCTGTGTAGGTATTGGTGGCGACCCCATTCCCGGCTCCAGTTTTATTGATATTTTAAAACTCTTCCAAGCGGACCCACAAACCGAAGCCATTGTGATGATAGGCGAGATTGGTGGTACTGCCGAAGAAGAAGCCGCTGCGTATATTAAGGCCCATGTGACTAAACCCGTGGTGTCCTATATCGCTGGTGTCACAGCACCAGCAGGCAAACGAATGGGGCATGCGGGGGCCATTATTTCCGGTGGTCAAGGTACCGCAGAGGAAAAGTACGCAGCACTTGAAGGTGCGGGTGTCAAAACCGTACGCTCACTGGCAGACATTGGCACAGCCTTAGCTGAAATCACCGGTTGGGAACATAAATAATTATCAGGCTGATCAAACAGCTGATTATCACGGTAATTTCATTGCATAAGTCACTTAGAGTCAGCCACTGAACTGGCATGGGGTTTTGAGAGCCCCTTGGCAAATTGCTAATTAAAATATTTAACTAAAAAAAGGCGCTAGCTTATAAAAGTTAGCGCCAAGTAGGAGACACCGTCGGTCAGTAGGCCCAAATAATGACCAGTAACAGCACCCATGCTAGAAATGCAGCGGCCATAATGGTGTAAGTCGCTGACATGCTCACCACATCATCTCGCGAGTGCTGGCTGATTGCTCTACAGCCTTGGTAGACCAACGCAATGGAGAGCACCAATGCAGCGGCTACAATCAGCACGTTAAAGAGTAATACTGGCACCAACAAGGCAAGAGAAGACAGCCATAAAGGTAAAGGTGCTATGGCCGCGACCAGATAGGCATCATGATAACTCACCGTTAATTTATGCCCCTCAAGCACTGAATGAATCAGCCAGCCCATCACAAAAAACGTCAATAGCTCTGCCAGATATAGCGTGGTGGTTATAAACTGCCAGTTTTTCTCCGCAAACCCGGGCAGGAAACTGTCGTCATAGTGAGTGCCTGCGTAATACATCAGCAGTGGCGGCAGAAAAGACAAGGGAACCACTAACAACCAAGCCAGTAGAGGAATGGAGAGGTTTCTGCTTTGCAGTTCAGACCAGCCTTTTGATGAGAAAGGTAGCCCAAGGATTAATGAGATAGTCATGCTCGCCTCCTTATATATCACGGCGTGATATGTATCTATTGTATAAACTGTTTTACAGTAGTTAGCAAGCATTTTTAAATGTCAGAGTGAAAATATTTAAGCATTGCCGTCATAAACTCGCAGCGATGGCTCTGCGGAGGTGCTTTGCAAAGCATAGCTGCCTAGCAAGACAGAAAGGCTATGCATCAGTTGTCTTATAAAGGATGAGGTGAAAGATGAACGAAGCAGACTTGCAAGTCCAGCGAGCGGCGATGGTTGAAGATCAATTACGTGCTCGCGGCATAGACTCACCCTTAGTGCTGGATGCCATGGGACAGGTGCGCCGCGAGGCATTTGTCCCTGAGCAGTTGCGCAGTTCAGCCTACCATGATTCACCGCTACCAATCGCTGCCGGGCAAACCATTTCACAACCCTTTATTGTCGCTATGATGCTTGAAGCGTTGGACTTAACAGGCGGTGAGCGGGTGCTGGATGTGGGTACCGGTTCGGGCTATGCTGCAGCAGTGATTGCTTGTATTGCCGAGCGGGTGTACTCCATTGAGCGCATCGAAGAGTTAGCAGAAGTCGCCAAACAAGCCTTATCTGCAGAGGGCTTTAACAATGTTGAATTACGCTTGGGTGATGGCACATTAGGTTGGCCAGAGGCTGCGCCTTTTGATGCCATTAATGTTGCAGCAGGTGCCCCGGTGGTGCCAGAGGCCTTGAAACAACAACTGGCCATTGGTGGGCGCTTGGTGTTGCCGGTCGGTGCCCAGCAAGGAGGGCAACAGTTGCTGCGCATCACGCGGGTCAGTGCCGATGAGTATGTCAGCGAAGAGTTGGCGGCAGTGCGTTTTGTGCCGTTAATTGGTGAAGAGGGCTGGGCAGCTCAACCGCAACACATCAAGCGCGGCGCCGGTTACTCTAAGCTATCCAGTGCTGAACAAGCACTTGTGGAGCGTATTGCTGAGGCTGCCGAACCGTTTAGCTCGGTGGACAGCTTACCGCTGGAGGGTTTACTGCAGCGCATTGATGACAGTCGTTTAGTGTTAATGGGTGAAGCCTCCCATGGCAGCGCAGAGTTTTATCAGGCTCGCCAGCGCATTACCCAAGCACTCATCGAAGAGCAGGGTTTTGACTTTGTGGTGGTTGAAGCGGATTGGCCCGATGCCGCGCGGATTAATCACTATGTGCAGCACACCGAGGTGCCGCCATCAGAATGGACTGCATTTGCGCGCTTTCCCACTTGGATGTGGCGCAATGAGGATGTCCGTGATTTTGTAGATTGGCTGCGCGCGCATAATGGCCAGCGCCAACTCAGTGAGCGGGTTGCTTTTTATGGGCTGGATTTGTATAGCCCTTATCAGTCCATCGACGCGGTGCTGAGCTACCTTGAGCAAGTTGATCCTGCAACAGCGGCTTTTGCACGGCAGCGTTATGCCTGTCTAGCACCTTATAAACCCGAGGCGGCCAACTATGGGCGCTGGGCAGGCAGCCCAGGACACAGCAGCTGTGAGTCAGCGGTGCGCGAGGTGCTGCACGCAGTGCAGGCGGGTCAAGAAACTTATATAAAACAAGGGCGTGATGCGTATTTAGATGCAGTGCAAAATGCGCAACTGGTGGTCAGTGCTGAGGCGTATTATCGACTGATGTATGACGAGTCCTACAACACTTGGAATTTACGTGACAGCTATATGTTTGAGACCATTCAAGCCTTGCTCGCCCATCATGGTGAGAACAGTCGCGGTATTGTCTGGGCGCACAATTCGCATATTGGCGATGCACGGGCCACTGACCGCAGGCTACGCGATGAGTTGAACATTGGCCAGCTGTGCCGTGAGCATTTCGCTACGGATGCCTACTTAATTGGCTTTGGCACCAATACCGGCACAGTGGCTGCTGCCAATAACTGGGCTGAACCCATGGAGGTTAAACAGCTTAATCCAGTGTTAGCTGAGAGCTACGAGTATCTGTGTCATGCCACCGGACATGCTGGTTTTTTATTACCCTTGGCGCGTGGCAGTGATCCGCAGGTGCGTGCAGGTTTAATGAAACCGCGCCTAGGGCGAGCCATTGGTGTGATCTACCGGCCGCACACAGAGCGTGCCAGCCATTATTATGAGGCGATCTTGCCGCAACAGTTTGATGAGTATATTTGGATTGAAGACAGCCAAGCGGTAACGCCTCTGGATACCCAAGCGCTGGCGGGTATGCCAGACACTTATCCCTTTGCGACTTAATCATCTGGCCTGCCATAGAAATAATGCAGCGCGATCACCACTTGTACTAGAGCGCTAACCATTGCACTGCTCGATGTGAAGGACAGCACAATGAGCGCTCTAGCAATACAACTCAGCTGAATACCGCTCGCAACAGGCCATGTAATGGCTTGAGCAGCTTGAATTGTTCATGGGGTGGGAAGAACCTTAGTCAAAGGCTGAGGTATCTACAGTCAGACCTTGCTCTGCAAAAATATCTTTTGCCACTGTTAAGGCATTTAAAACACTGGGGAAACCTGTGTAAGGAATCAGGTGCATAATGCAGCCGACAATCTCTTCAGGGGTTAAGCCCACAGTGAGTCCGGTTTTGATGTGCATAGCAATCTGCGGTTTGCCTTGCGCAACCAGGGCGGTGATGGTGGTTAAAACTTTCTGTTTGTTATCCAGGCCAGGGCGCGAGTAAATACCACCGAAAGCAAATTCAACAACATAGTTTTGTAAATCAGGGGCAATATCTTTAAATTTTTCACCGATATCCATTTCACCGGTCGGGTTGTCATCCGGTGAAGCAGTGAGTTCTTGTATTTTTTTAATACCTTTCTGATATAAATCATCTGACATTGCGAGTTTCCTTTAATCAAATGGCAGCTTTGCAGGGGCTTGCCGAGCAAAGCAGGAGAGTCAATCAAGAACAGCAGACTACCTAAAATCACTGAGAATTTATAGGTTGCCAACTTGAGTGCTTTAGCCCTAACCGCCATCCAATGGCTTTGAGTATCAGCAATCGAGGATAAATTCAGCGCACCTCCTATAAAGTTGACTGCCAAGTGCAGCGGCTGGCTAGTCATTAGGGATCAATTATGTTGAAACACATTCGCCGTTGGCGTGAAAATAGACGCATTAAAAAAATGGCCTTTAGTACCGCGCAATGGGAGTCAGCCATTGCTGACTGGCCCGTGATGCAGCGTTATCAAGGTGCGGAACGAGATGCTTTGCGGCAGATGGCTTTTAGGTTTCTCGCCCAAAAAGATTTTACTTCGGGAGCAGGCTTTCAGATTAGCGACGCCATGGGTTTGAAAATAGCCACCATGGCTTGCGTACCCATTTTGCATCTGGGTTTAGAGTGGTATCGGCGCTGGCGCACCATCATAGTGTATGAAAGTGGTTTTGTGCCTAACCGTCCGTATCGTAGCAGTGACGGCATTGTGCATCTGCAAGGGCCGGCATTAAGTGGTGAAGCATGGTATCGTGGGCCAGTTATTCTCGCTTGGGATGCGGTGCAGCAAAGCGGTGCCCGAGCCAGTTCAGGCAAGGCCAGCAATGTGGTTATTCACGAAGTGGCGCATAAGCTGGATATGCTAAGGGATGGCGCCAATGGTGCACCACCCATGCATCCCGAGATGCGTGCTGGGGAGTGGCAACGGATTTTCACAGCGGCATGGCAACGTTTACACAAGGATTATCAGCATAACCGGCCACTGCCGCTGAATGACTATGGATTGACCAATCCAGCAGAGTTTTTTGCTGTATGCAGTGAAACATTTTTTGAGGCGCCGGCCATGCTGCACGAGCACATGCCTGAAGTGTATCGCTTGCTGTGCCAGTTTTATCGTCAGCAACCGATTGCCTGATGGTTAGCGCAAGATAGGGCGCTGATAAAAACTGATGACTGGTAATGATTTGCGGCCTGTGTTGCACGCTTTTATTTCATTGCCCAGCGGCAAACTTGCTTTAAATCCTTTCTAGAAGCAGGTCAGTGCTTTAGACTTGGGCGCTTTATTTGCGACTTAAACTAAAGGGCCTTCATGAATAGGATAACAGCAGCATCAGCGCAGTTTAGCCGGCGTGATGTATTTGCATTGGGTTTTATGACTTTTGCACTATTTTTAGGCGCTGGGAATATTATTTTTCCTGCTGCATCGGGTTTGCAGGCAGGTGCTATGGTGTGGCAAGCAGCCATTGGCTTTTTGTTGACCGGTGTGGGTTTACCTTTGCTCACCGTGGTGGCTTTAGCTCGTGTAGGTGGCGGCTTGGCAAGCTTAACGCAACCACTGGGTAAGGTGGCAGGCACAGCATTGGCAGTGGCTGTGTATTTGGCCATCGGCCCATTTTTTGCTACGCCACGCACCGCAGTGGTGTCCTATGAAATTGGTGTGGTGCCTTTTTTTGGAGACAGCAGCGCAGCATTGCTGGTGTACTCGACATTGTATTTTGCGCTGGTTTTATATTTAGCCATTACCCCTAATAAAATTATTGACCGCATTGGTACCGTTATCACCCCAGTACTTTTAGTGGCTTTGTTGATTCTTGGGGGGGCAGCATTTTTAAAACCAGTCGGGCCTGTTGGTCAGGCCATGGAGCTTTATCAGCAAGAAGCTTTTCTACAAGGTTTTTTACATGGTTACCTTACCATGGACGCCTTGGGAGCTTTAGCCTTTGGAGTAGTGATTGCAACTGCTATACGCAGTAAAGGTGTGCAGGCAGAGGGTTTGGTAACGCGTTATTCGGTGTATGCAGGGCTGATCGCGGCATTGGGCTTGTCGGCAGTGTATCTGTCTTTATTTTACTTGGGTGCCACCAGCCAAGAGATTGCCAGCGACGCACAAAATGGCGGTCAGGTTCTAGCGCTTTATGTGCAATATATCTTCGGACCCTGGGGTAATTTACTGTTGGCCGTAGTAATTGCACTGGCGTGTTTAACCACCGCAGTGGGCTTATTAGTCGCTTGCGGTGAATACTTTAGCGAACGTCTGAAGATTGCCTATAAGTATGTGGTGATCTTTTTTGCACTCTTTAGCTGGGCGGTATCTAACCAAGGTTTAGAGCAATTGATCACAGTGTCGATTCCGGTGCTAACAGGTTTGTATCCGCTGGCAATTGTGTTGGTGTTACTGAGTTTACTGGACCGCTTTTGGCGTTCCAATAAGCTGATGTTTCGTGGCAGCATGGCGATTACCTTGATCTTTGGCGTAGCTGACGGTTTGACTGCCGCGGGCTTATCAGCCTGGGTGCCGGAATTTTTTAGTCGCCTGCCGTTTGCCAAGCAACAAATGGGTTGGTTGCTGCCCACCAGTGTGGTGGTGCTGCTGTTATTTATGCTGGAGCGCTATTTGTATAAAAGCGTTGCTACTGGAGAATAAACACACAAGGGCATATGAGGGGAGCTAGCTGTTAGCATCGGTGCTGCACAATGATGATTTGTTTATTTCTGCGGTAGCTTTAGTATGCATACGGAACATTTAATAACGCTTTTTGTGGTACTCCATGCGCTGCTGGTGCTTGCCTTTACCACGCGTATTTTGCTGCGTGATGATCTCTCGCCACCTGGGCGCCTGGCATGGTTTGTAGTGTTAAATCTGTTGCCGTATTTCGGCAGTGTGATTTACTTTTTATTTGGTGAAATTGATATTGGTAATCGCGCCCGCAAATGTCATGACCAAGTGTTTGATGAGATCAGGGCCCATGCAGCACCCTTGATGGGGGAGCCGGATCACAGTGCACAACTCATTAAACGTATTTATCGGCCTGCTTTTCAATATGCGGGTTCGATAAACGGCTTTCATCCCTTAGGGGGCAATACGGCACGATTGATGGCCGATGGTGATGACACGCTCAATACCCTGGTGGCGGATATTGATGGGGCCACAGATCATGTGCATGTTTTATATTACATTTGGCTGACGGACCAGACCGGCAGCGCAGTGGCTGAAGCCTTAATTCGAGCAGCCCAGCGCGGGGTTGTCTGCCGTGCCATGGCCGATGGTTTAGGCTCGCGCAAACTCATTAAGTCCAGGGTATGGCAGCGTATGCGCGATGCTGGGGTGCAAGTGGCGGTTGCTTTACCCATCAACAATATTATTCATACGATCATCACCAGCCGATTGGATTTGCGCAATCACCGGAAAATCACCGTGATTGACGGGCATATCACCTATTGCGGCAGCCGAAACTCAGCGGACCCAGAGTTTTTAGTGAAGGAAAAATATGGGCCTTGGGTGGATATCATGGTGCGCTTTACTGGGCCGGTGGTGATGCAGAATCAATTGTTATTTGCCAGCGACTGGATGCAAGCCACCGGTGAGCCGCTGGAGGTGTTTCCGCTCAATCTAACGGCTCAGCCCGTAGCTCATGGCTTTCCTGCACAAGTGATGGGCGTTGGTCCCACCGAGCGCCGCGGGGCAACGCCACAACTGTTCGCCAATTTGTTTGCCTGCGCGGAATACGCTTTAACCTTAACCACCCCTTATTTTGTGCCTGACGCCACAGTATTAGAGGCATTATGCGCCGCAGCACATCGAGGGGTTGCGGTCACTTTGGTGTTTCCTAAGCGCAATGACAGTTGGATTGTGGCGGCTGCCAGTCGCAGCTACTACCGCAGACTCTTGGATGCAGGCTGTGTGATTTATGAGCATGGTCAGGGTTTGTTGCACTCAAAAACGTTAACGGTGGATGCCCAAGTGAGTTTAATCGGCTCTTCAAATCTTGATCTGCGCAGCTTTGATCTCAACTATGAAAATAATATTTTGCTGCAAGATGCAGAGTTGACCCAAGCCATTATCGAACGGCAGCAGCAGTATATTGCTGAGTCGCGCAAAGTGAAGTTGGACGAGGTGCTCAAATGGCGTTATTACCGCCGAGTTTGGAATAATGTGATCGCCACCATAGGTCCAGTCCTTTAAATGTATGAGCTGGGCTTGGCTGCCCAGCTCACCACAGGGCTTAACTGTGTTGCCGTGGCAGGTTTTTAAAAGCAGATAAAGCCCGTTCACGGCTGGCGGCAAGATCGACAATGGCTTTGGGGTAGTTGCTCGGGTTCAATAAATCAGCAGACACCCGAGGTTGGTGAATGTCTTTGGCGTTGAACTGCTTGAGCTCCGGCAGCCAGTGCCGAATAAAATCACCTTTGGGATCAAAACGCTTGGATTGGCTGATAGGGTTAAAAATCCGAAAGTAAGGCACCGCATCGGTGCCTGTGGAGGCGCTCCACTGCCAGCCGCCGTTATTGGCCGCTAAATTACCATCGATTAAATGCTGCATAAAAAAGCGTTCGCCCAGACGCCAATCAAGCAGTAGGTTTTTGGTTAAAAACATCGCCACCAGCATACGTAAACGGTTGTGCATCCAACCAGTGGCCAGTAGCTGGCGCATGGCCGCATCAATAATAGGAAAACCGGTGCGGCCTTGTTGCCAAGCCAATAAGTCTTTTTCCGAGTTGCGCCAAGGCACTGCCTCAGTTTCTGGTTTAAAAGCGCGGTTGCGGGCTACTCGGGGGTAACCCACTAAAATATGCGTATAAAACTCACGCCACAACAGCTCGTTAATCCAGGTCACTATACCGTGCTGGCCTGAAGCAAACTCCCCTTGATTGGCTGTTCGCGCAGCATGCAAACATTGGCGAATGGAGATCACCCCTGCAGTTAAGTAAGGTGACAGTTGACTGGTGCCGGCCAAGGCAGGAAAGTCGCGCTGCTCGGCATAGTCGGCTATGGCGTGCTCAGTAAATGCCGCTAAGCGCTGTTGGGCAGCATGCTCGCCGGCTGGCCACAGTGCTTGTCGTTCCGCAGTTAAGGCGGTGAAGCCATTCACTGCACTGGGCACTGGGTCACTGCTTAAGGGTAAGGGGGCTTGGGCATGCGGGCGTTGGGTGGGTTCAGGTGAGTAACTGTGCAAATGGCTATAGCAGACTTTTTTAAACTGACTGAACACCTTAAAATAAGTACCGCTTTGGGTCAGAATACTGCCGGGTTTAAACAGCAGCTGATCCAGGTGACTGTGAAATAAAATCCCTTGATCAACTAAAGTATTGCCCACAGCAGCGTCGCGTTGAGTTTCATTGACACCGTACTCAGTATTGACATGTACCGCGCTGATCTTTTGTTCATGGCACAGTTGAGCAATAACCTCAGGGGCTTGCTGCCAGTACTCAGCCTGCCGGATCAGCAGGGGTATATTTAAATGGGCAAGATTTTTCTGGAGCTCACTCAGATTGCGCAGTAAAAAATCAATTTTACAGGCAGCATCAGCATGGCTCAGCCATTGACCGGGACTGAGAAGAAAGACCGCGACTGTGGGGCCCGCCTGTAATGCTGCAGATAAAGCAGTGTTGTCATGGGTACGTAGGTCATTGCGAAACCAGATCAGTTGCTGCATGGGGTTATCCTTAGCGACTTTGTAAAAAATTCAGCTTCAACAAGCTGTGAAAGGCTTGTAAAGGGTCGTTAGCGCAGTTTAGCTGCGGGTAGTCAAGCAGTTCGGCTTGATGGATTCTGACCGCTTGACCGGCCAGCAATAGCGGGCATTGAAGATCAGTACCCAGTTTCTGCAATGATTCAATGGCTAGACGTTGATCGCTATACAGCAGCAGTGCGCGTGGCTGCATACGCTGCACCGCTAAGACTAAATCAGGGGTCGGTAGAGGCCACTCCAGCACCTGCACTGGGCATTCTGAGTAGCTGGCCAGCCAACCGCATAGCCAAAGTTCAGGCTGCAGCCTGTGCTCAGACAGGCTGGCTATTAATAGCGGCGGGCTGCTGTGTAAACGGTTGTTTTGTGCAATGCGAGCAGCCAATTGGGTGCGTAACCAAGTGGCAAAAAATACCTGTTCAACCCGTGGCCCATCAGCGGCGGCCCCATGTTGCTGGAGCTTAGCTAGCAGTGGCAGGAGCAAGTGCTGGCAGAGTGTTTCTGGTGGGTATAAGGCCATGGCTTGTTTAAAGCCTGTATCAAGTTTGCGCTCGGCCAGTTGTTCGATCCAGCTGAACCATTGCTGCTGTTGCTCAGCCCAAGGCGAGTCTTTAGCGCATGGTGCTGCAGTGGTTTCGCTAAGCAAGCCTTTCACCTGACTGACTGCCACGCCGCGTTTGAGCCAGCTCAGCACCTGCTGGATAACTGCAATATGCGCTTGGCTGTAGAGGCGGTGTCCTTTAGCACTGCGGTAGGGTTGGATGAGGCCATAACGGCGCTCCCAAGCTCTTAAAGTGACAGGATTAACACCGGTTTGTCGGGCCACCTCACGAATTGGCACAAGCGGTTGCTCGCTGGACTGCGCGCTAGCAGTGCTGCGGGATGCTGGGGTGTCACTCATAAGGCATTACGCAGGCTAAGGTTTTCAGGGTGCGGCTGCAGGTACACTTGATCAGCAATATAACGATCGGGATGGCGCTTAAAATGATGCTTAATCAAGGTTAAAGGCACCACTAAAGGGACTATGCCGGTTCGGTATTGCTGGATCAGTGTTTGCAGTTCGCTTTTTTCATCGCTGGATAATGAGTGTTTAATATAGCCGCTGATATGTTGCAGCACATTAGTGTGCGAACCACGGTTGGCTATTTTTTTCAGTGCCGTCATAAATAAGCTGAAATATTGCTCAGCTAAGGTCTCTAGTGACAACTGCTGAGGGCTGGCGAGTAGGCGCCCTAAAGCGTTGCAGTCAGCTGGACTGTTGGCCATCAACTGATACTTGTAACGGGCATGGAACTCATAGAGTTTTTGCAAAGATAAACCGGTGCTGAGCAGTTCACGCCACTCTGCATAGGCAAAGACGCGGGTAATGAAATTTTCCCGTAATACCGGGTCATTGAGGCGCCCGTCTTCTTCTACCGGCAAGTTAGGCTGTGCCTGCATTAAGGCGGCAGCAAATAAACCACGGCCTTGGTGTTCAGCGGGGCGGCCATGCTCTTGATAGACTTTGACCCTTGCCATACCGCAGGAAGGGGATTTTTGCATCAGAATATAACCGCACAAGTCGTTAAGCTGTGCGGCCTTGGTTTGTCCATAGTCAGTCAAGGCGTCAGTCACATCCAAGCTGGGGGTGACAGTACCTACGGCACGTGGGTTGTCCACATCACCCACTAAACGAATGGGCTCGCGGGGAGTGCCGAGGCCAATGGCTTCTTCAGGACAGACAGCGACATAGTTAAAATATTGGCTCAACACATCTTTACACAACAAAGATTGCTTGTGACCACCGTTATAGCGCACGGGGGCACCCAGCAAACAGGCGCTGATACCGACTTTAATTAAATGCTTTTGAGTAGTCATACGAATTCTTTTATAGGAAACAGGACTTGCCTATAAGCATAATCGTATAGTTGTACAGGTCAATGTTTTTGTATAGGTTTTAGAGGCGAGTGTTGCACAGGTTGTACAATTGATGAAAAGCCCAGGCCGCTACTGGCGAGCAGGGTCTGGGCTGAGTTGAGCGAGGGATGATTAATCGTCTGTGGCTTCGTCCAGTTTGTTTTTCGCAGCATCAAGTAATTCTTGGCTGCCTTGCTTAATATCTTCGAGCTTTTCTGCAGCCGTATCTTTTAAGTCTGCCAGGTCACTTTGCGCTTCTTGCTCAGTGTCAGCGACTGCTTCTGCGCCTTGCTCTGCAGCCTCTTCGCTGGCTGCAGCAGCCTCCTCAAGTTCAGCTGCAGCTTGTTCTTTGGCCTGTTCACCTTCTTCGATAACTTCATCAAGCATCTTTTGGGCTTCTTCAGCGTGCTCTTCACGAACTTCTTCGATCTCGTGAATTTTTTCAATCACAGCATCGGTTGCCTGTTCGGATTTTTCTTCAATGGTTTCCGTTAGTGGTTTTTTATCAGCTTCCACGGTGTTGTTCGGTTCACTGTCACAAGCAGCTAAACCAAGTGTTGCTGCCAGTACCAGAGCAGTAGCGAGAGGTTTTTGCATCATCAATCTCCAATAGTTAACAAGGTGAGACTGTCCATATCAAAATGGTTGCAGTCTATACGCACAGGAACTTTAAAACTCTAAACGCGAGCCGTCTATTATACTTTTACTCGCTCTTTGTTTTAGGTGAGCACCTAGACTTATAAATGTATGCTGTAAGGCCATGCAGGTGCGCTTGCAGCAGATAAGCCCAGTTGTGTTGTATACAAAAACATTCAAAGAGTAAAGACATGGTGTTGAGTTAGGAAGTGGCATGACAGCGTTATTAATTTTAGCCGGTTTGTTAATGATCGCATTGGGCGTGCTTTGGCTGGTTGTTCTGGCTTTTCAGGTCAGCTTATTATGGGGTGTGGGTGGCTTATTTGCTCCCGTCTTATTGGTGTTTGTTGCCCGTTATTGGGGGGTTGCCCGTAAGGCGGTGATATTTTCAGCGTTGGGGCTGGTGCCTTTAGTGGCTGGTTTTACACAGCTGGCTACTTTGCAGCCCGAACGGGCGAGAGCTATATTCAGCTTTGCTTGGTTGCAGGAAATCAAAGATGCACAAAAAAACCCTCACAGCCTGCAGGGTGAACTTTATGGAAAGGCTTTTAATCCAGACTATACCGCCTTAGTTAATGGGGTTTTAGTGTTGCGTGAAGGTGATGATTTTTTTGCTCAACGTGAATTGCGGGTGAACTTGCCAGCAAGTTTAGTTGCCGAACAGCCCGATATACTGCGCTTAGAGGTGTTACCCAGTGATCGGGGTGAGCTGCCTGAAGTTGAAATCATGTGGTTAGCGCCCGAACAAACTTTGCCAGAAGCGCGGCGGATAAGAGGTGCTTACAGTTTGTATATGGATTTGCACAGAAGCCAAGTTAATCAACTGCAAGGCAGCTTTCATTTGGTGCTGCCAAGGCAATTTAAAACATCCATTAGCGGTGAGCTGAGTCTAGTAACAGATTATGAGCCTGACAGTGGTGGACAGATTGATCGGCACTTTGATAACAGCGGTACTCTTGAGTCTATCTTGAAAGATTATTATCAGCGGCGCTATAGAGGTGTTCAGGTGGTTCTTGAGCCTTTGCCAGAAATGGCCCAGTTAATAGCGCCATTGGATGTGCAGGTGACCACTCAAATTGATGGCGTGTCGCAGAGCGAGTGGGTACGCATGCTTAAAGATGCAAAGCAAGGCTGGCACGTGCAAGGCGATCAATACCGGCCAAGGGTCAAGCCGGCTGCGCAACAGCTGGCGGCAGCAGAGGCGCAACAAGTGGATCAATCTAAGAAAGCGGCGGTGGATCGGCGAGTGGGTTTTTCTTTGCAGCAGTTATTGATTAATCCACTGCACTACCAACGCCTGCAAGTGCATGTGCGGACCGTTCAGGGGAACCAGGTTGAGGGGCAGTTTATGGGCTTAGATGAGCAGGGCGCTGTGCTGATCAGCCGTGAAGTGCAAGCACCAGGGCGTGTGACTTTTACGTTATTGCCAGCAGAGATTGCGGAAATCACTTTGTTACAGCCTTAATAGGCCCGCCGCGTACCTTGCTAGGATAAGGCAGCAGTTGTTTTTTTTTGATTAATCCCCATATAGATAATATCGCCAGCGCAATGTGGCTTGATAATTGGATATGGAGTTAAAAAATAATGGCTGTTGAAGCACAAAAAGAAACCTTAGGGTTTCAGACAGAAGTTAAGCAACTGCTGCATTTAATGATCCATTCGTTGTATTCCAACAAAGAGATTTTTCTACGGGAGCTTATTTCTAATGCTTCCGATGCGGCGGATAAGCTGCGTTTTGAAGCTTTGTCGGCACCTGAACTCCTTGAAGGTGATGCTGAGCTGAAAATCCGTGTCAACTTTGACAAAGAAGCCAACACCCTCACCATTGAAGACAATGCCATTGGCATGAACCGTGAGGAGGTGCTGAGCAATCTGGGTACCATTGCTAAATCAGGTACTGCAGAGTTTTTTAAAAACTTATCAGGCGATGCCAAAAAAGACTCACAGCTGATTGGCCAGTTCGGGGTCGGGTTTTACTCAGCCTTTATTGTGGCTGATAAGGTTGAAGTCTTTACCCGTCGTGCTGGCGCTGCAGCTACAGAAGGGGTGTTGTGGAGCTCAGAAGGACAAGGTGAGTTTGAAATCTCCACCATTGAAAAAGCCGATCGCGGTACCCGCATTGTTTTGCACTTAAAGAAAGACGAAAGCGAGTTTGCTGACGGTTTCCGTTTGCGTAATGTGATCAAGAAGTACTCTGATCATGTGGCATTGCCCATTGAGTTGCCTAAAGAAACCTATGGCGAAGATAAAGAAGCAGAGGCCACTGCAGAAGTGGAGTGGGAAGTGGTGAACCGCGCCAGCGCACTTTGGACCCGCCCGCGCACTGAGATTAAAGATGAAGAGTACCAAGAGTTTTATAAGCATGTGGCCCATGACTTTGAAGACGCTTTGACTTGGAGCCACAACAAAGTTGAAGGCCGCTTGGAGTACACCTCGCTGTTGTATATCCCCACCCGTGCACCCTTTGATCTATACCAGCGTGAAGCCCCCCGCGGCTTAAAGCTGTATGTGCAGCGCGTGTTTATTATGGATCAGGCGGATGAGTTCTTGCCGCTGTACCTGCGCTTTGTGAAGGGTATTGTGGACTCCAATGACCTGTCGCTGAACGTGTCTCGGGAAATCCTCCAGAAAGATCCAGTGATTGATAGCATGAAATCCGCATTGACTCGTCGGGTGCTGGATATGCTGGAAAAAATGGCGAAAAACAAGGCAGAAGACTATCAAACTTTCTGGGATGCCTTTGGTCAGGTGCTTAAAGAAGGCCCCGCAGAAGACTTCGCTAATAAAGAGAAAGTGGCTGGCTTGCTGCGCTTTGCTTCTACCCATACTGGTAATGAGAAGCAAACAGTGGCACTTGGTGACTACATTGAGCGCATGCAAGAGGGTCAGGATAAGATTTACTTCTTGACCGGCGAAAGCTACGCGCAGGTTAAAAACAGCCCGCACCTAGAAGTCTTCCGCAAGAAAGGCATCGAAGTGTTATTGCTCACCGACCGTATTGATGAGTGGCTAATGAGCTACCTGACAGAGTTTGACGGTAAGAGCTTTGTGGATGTGGCCCGTGGTGATTTGGATCTGGGCGCACTGGACAGTGAAGAAGACAAAAAGGCCCAGGACGAAATTGCTAAGAGCAAAGAAGCCTTAGTGACGCGCTTGAAAACAGTGCTAGGTGACCAGGTGGCTGATGTGCGTGTCTCCCATCGCTTAACCGACTCGCCAGCTATTTTGGCCATTGGTGAACAAGACCTTGGTTTGCAGATGCGTCAGATTCTCGAGGCCAGCGGTCAGACAGTGCCCGACTCTAAGCCAGTGTTTGAGATTAACCCTGCGCACACTTTGGTTGAAAAGCTGGATGCAGAGAGCAATGAAGAGCGCTTTGAGGACTTGTCGCTGATCTTGTTTGATCAGGCGGCTTTGGCGGCCGGTGACAGTTTGAAAGACCCGTCGGCTTATGTGCAACGTTTAAATAAGTTGCTGGTAGAATTGAGCAGCTAAAAACACAAAGCACTGCATGAGCACAAAAAAACCGCGATTGATTCGCGGTTTTTTTGTTGCGAACCCAGCTTAATAACAGCTCTGGGTCACTCTTTATAAGGGTAAGGGCCGCTTAGGTGTCGAGCACAGTGACCACTTTAGTCTCGTTGATGAGGTTGTCACCCACCGGGCAGCGCTCTTCAATTTTATCTAAAAAGGCTTGCTTGGCATCATCATCCAAATCCGCATCAATCTTGACCTTTAAACGCATTTCTTGAAAACCTGCGCGGGCAGTGGTTTCGCGCCCCATCAAGCAGTCTGGATCGTAATCGGCTTCAACTTCAAAAGTCATGCCACGCAGTTCGATTTTCTCTTGAAACGCAATAATGCGCCCCAGACTACCCACGCAACCAGCATAAGCAGCAAGAATCAACTCTGGTGGCGCTGGACCTAAGTTTGCACCGCCGGCATTTTTTGGCTGATCCATGTACACCTTATGCTCGCCGCACATGATTTCAATGGTCATTCCATCGGTCATATGACCGGTCGCACGAATTGTTTTAATTGCCATTTTTATCCACTCTTTAAATGATTCAACATTTCTTACGGATGATATTATATCATAATGTAGATCGATGGGGTGTTGTTAAATAAAAAGGCCTGCGTTATCAGCAGGCCTTCTAATAAGTAGCGGAAAAGTTAACTGCGGCCTTTAACAGGCTGATTATTGACGGTGCCGTCTTCAAGAATGATTTGGTATTCCTTACCGTCTCTTTCAACTTGCTGCAAGCGCACCAGCAAGTAATTCCAATCTTTGGCAAACCATAGGATGGTAATGCGTTTGCTTTGAGTTGGGTCGCGCACTCGCTCAACTTTAATGGTGTCAACACTGCCGACCATGGTGTCGACAGTTTCTTCACCTAACACCCGAAAGTCATAGGTGTCCAAATCATCGCCGTCGAGCACTTGGTAGGACATGCTGGTTTTTCCTGCAGCAATATCCCGTTGTAAGGCCAGTTGATAGGAGGACTTGTCTTGCATGCCTTGCATCAGCTTAACATTGACAGCTTTATCACGATCTTTACCGGTGACCCTTAAGGTTTGCCAGTCGAAGTCATGCTTAATTTCTTTAGAGCGGCCCATACCTTTGCGGGCGTAACGGTATTTGAGCGGTTGCACAGTGTCATTGACCAGGTTGAGCCAACTGGTTTCAGTGAGACCGGCAACCAGCATGGAGGCAGAAAAATCCAGCTTCCAAGAACCGTCAGCCTGCTGTTTTAAGCTGCGTTCAGCTTTGCCGGTAAAAGGTAATTGCTTCCAGTCAGCGGTATAGCTGGCTGAGAAGGGCTGCAGCTCAGCAGCTGTTAAGCTGACCGGTAGCAGCAAGGTAGCCAAGGTGAAAAGAATGGCACGGCGCATGATCAGATAGAACTCCTAGGGTTGAAACTGAAAGCCTGAGCGAGGTAACGGCTGTCCATCGAGTAGAGCACCTTGCTCGCTAAGGCGCAAGCGCCCTTCGGCAAACCAGCGCACTGCTAAAGGGTAAATTTGGTGCTCCAAAGCATGCACTCGCAAGGCAAGCTGTTCGGCAGTGTCATCGTTATCAACAGACAGTGTAGCTTGTATGACTACCGGACCGCCATCGAGTTCCTCGGTGACAAAGTGGACACTGCAACCATGTTGTTGGTCGCCTGCCTCAATTGCTCTTTGGTGGGTGTTAAGCCCTTTATATTTAGGTAGCAAAGACGGGTGGATATTTAGCAGGCGCCGTGCGTAATGGCGAGTGAACTCGGGGGTGAGAATCCGCATAAAGCCCGCCAGCACCACCAAGTCGGGCTGATGCTGGTCGATTGCTTGCATTAATGCCCTATCGAAAGATAGGCGATCCGCAAAATCATGATGGCTCAAGACCTGCTGAGCAATGCCTGCTTGCTCAGCGCGCACTAAACCATAAGCGTCAGCGCGATTGCTGATCACTGCGCAAATTTGCGCCTTAGGGTGATCAGCGAGGTCGTCGATAATGGCTTGTAGATTACTGCCCGAACCTGAAATTAAAACAACAATCTTGCAGCTGTCTGAATCGCTCATGGGTGACTTTTTAAGTTGTTCAGTACAATGCGTTCAGCATGTTCAGCGGCGGCTTGAATATGCCCAATCACCCAAGGCTGCTCGCCGGATGCTTGTAAGTGTTCAAGTACTGCCGTCTGTTGCTCAGCCGCCACGCAAATGACCATGCCGACGCCGCAGTTGAGAACGCGGTGCATTTCAACTTCATCCACGTTGCCCTGTGCTTGTAACCAGTCAAACACCGCAGGGCGCGTCCAGCTGGCCACATCAATCACTGCTTGTGAGTTGGCAGGCAGTACGCGGGGGATGTTTTCAATGAGACCGCCTCCAGTAATATGCGACATGGCTTTGACTGCGCCGGTCTCTTTAATCAGCTTGAGCAAAGGTTTGACATAAATACGGGTGGGGGCCATCAGTAAATCACTGAGCGGCTGGCCATCTAATTCTGTGGTTTGGATATCAGCACCGGCCACTTCAATGATTTTACGAATCAATGAGTAACCATTGGAATGGGGGCCTGATGAAGGCAGAGCGATCAGTACGTCACCGGCAGCCACTTTAGAGCCGTCAATGATCTCTGACTTTTCCACCACACCGACACAAAAGCCGGCCAAGTCGTAATCTTCACCGCTGTACATGCCGGGCATTTCTGCGGTTTCACCGCCCACCAGCGCACAACCGGCTTGCTCACAGCCTTCACCAATACCGGTGACCACTTGCGCAGCGATATCCACATTAAGCTTGCCAGTGGCGTAGTAGTCTAAAAAAAATAAGGGCTCAGCACCGCTGACCACTAAATCGTTGACACACATGGCGACCAAATCAATGCCGATTTTTTCGTGTTTGTTGAGGTCAATGGCCAAACGTAATTTAGTCCCTACGCCATCTGTTCCGGAGACCAGTACGGGTTGGCGGTAGCCTTCTGGAATTTCACACAGCGCGCCAAAGCCGCCAAGGCCGCCAAGAACTTCGGGGCGAGTGGTGCGCTTTGCAACCCCTTTAATGCGTTCAACCAGTGCCTCGCCAGCGTCAATATCGACACCAGCATCCTTGTAGCTTAAAGACGTTTTATTGTTGCTCATGAATTGGGCCTTTGCGAAATGTGCGGAAAATACAATCAATTGCGCAATTTTATCAGGCTTCAAGGCGAGCGGCTATCATCAGATGGCAAAGTCATCGGCGCCAGCAATGAAAAGCACGGCACAGGTTGCAGTGCCTGCTTAGAGCAGAAGAGTCGGAAACTTGCGCGCAGTTGGTTAGAGTTCGACGCGGGCCGGTTGATAGCCTTGTTTGCGATACTGTACAAAATTGTGGCGGCTGATCTGCAGTTGTGCAGGGTCTTGATTGACAATTTCAATAACGCGACTGAAACAAGCTAAGTGAGTGGACAGCTCAGGGTGCAAATTAATCATCACGCTAGGCGTGTGGTGTGGCCGCTCATCAAGGGCCAAAATGACCGGTGCTTGGCAGCTATCGCTATAAAGCTCGTGGGGAATAAAGCTGGGTTTACGGAAAGTCCATAGCAGCTCATCGAGCTCGGCTTGTTGTTCAGGGTTGGCGCAGCGAATAAAAGTCATAAAGCCTGCTCGCCACGACTTATGGGCCAAACGGCAGGCCGCAATTAAGCGGTCCGCCGGTTGGTTAGAAGGTAAAACGTAAAACTCGACTTTCACTGCACACGATCCAGCAAGTATTGGCTCAATAAAGGTACGGGACGGCCCGTGGCGCCTTTTTCTTTACCGCCACTGATCCACGCCGTGCCGGCAATGTCCAAGTGTGCCCAAGGGTGGGCTTTGCTGAAACGCGACAAGAAGCAACCGGCGGTAATGGTGCCGGCTTTTGGGCCGCCAATATTAGCCATATCGGCAAAGGGGCTGTCCAGCTGTTCTTGATACTCTTCAAACAATGGCAACTCCCAAGCTGCATCAGCGGCGCGCTTACTGGCATCGAGCAAGCTCTCAACCAACTCAGGGTTGTTACCCATTAAACCGCTGGTGTTGCTGCCTAATGCAACGATACAAGCGCCGGTTAGGGTGGCAATGTTGATCACAGCCTGTGGTTTGAAACGCTCAACATAGGTTAAGGCATCACACAACACTAAGCGGCCTTCGGCGTCGGTGTTAAGGATTTCTACGGTTTGTCCGCTCATGGTAGTGATAATATCACCGGGGCGCGTGGCACCACCGCTGGGCATGTTCTCGGCACAGGTTAAGACGCCAATTACATTAATCGGCAGCTGTAACTCCAGTACTGCTTGCAGGGTACCCAATACGCTGGCAGCACCGCCCATATCGTATTTCATTTCATCCATGCCAGCACCGGGCTTAAGGCTGATCCCACCGGTGTCAAAGGTAATGCCTTTGCCCACTAACACAAAAGGCTGATCATCTTGTTTGCCGCCTTGATAATTCATAATGATCATGCGCGGCGGTTGGTCACTGCCTTGGCCAACTGCTAACAGGGCGCCGGCACCCAACTCTTTCAGCTGCTGTTCTTCGAGCACTTCAACTTTGAGCGTGCTGTGCTGCTTGCCCAATTCTTGTGCTTGTTCGGCCAGGTAGCGTGGGTGACAAATATTCGGCGGCATATTACCTAAGTCGCGGGTGAAGGCCATACCCGCAGCAATGGCTTTAGCGTGACTGCAGGCTTTCTCCAATGGACCTTGTTGCTCTGCAGTACAGGCTAGGGTGACGGTGGTTAAGTGTACCTTTGGTGCTTTCTCGCTTTTAAATTGATCAAACACATAAAGACCATCGGCCAGACATTCAGTGACTAGACGGGCACTGGCGTAGGCATCGCGCTCGGCAAACGCTAAGTCGGCAAAGGCTAAGGTTGCATCCTCAATGGAGAGGTTTTTTAAAACCGTTAAAATAGCGCTGACTAATTTGCGGGTGCTGCGGTCGGGAAGCGCCTCTTCCTTGCCGGTACCCACCAATAACACCCGCTGGGCTTTCAGGTTCGGTAGTGTGTGCAGTAATAAGGTTTGGCCTAATTTGCCTTGGAGGTCACCGGCTTTAAGGTGGGCGCTGAGCGCACCGTCACAGAGCTTGTCAATGAGTTGGCCTTGGCTATCAAGTTGCAGCTGTTCGTTAACGGCGAGCACCAGGGCGCTGGCCTTCAGTGTTTCAATGGAACTGGAATTGACTAAAAAGTCCATACTCAAGGATCCTCAAGACAAAATTAAATAGATACAGGATAATACTGTTTGTTTACGTCGGCAGGTAGGTACACTGCCATATACTATGTCACTAGTGTGGGCTGCGATGGGCAGCTTTGACAAGTCTGGAGCCATTACTTGATAGTTTTTCGTTACCTTGCTCGTGAAGTTTTACTGGCCTTTAGTGCGGTCAGTGCGGTGCTGCTGGTGATTATTATGAGCGGCCGTTTCATTAAGTATTTAGCTCAGGCCGCGCAAGGCATTCTCGACCCGGGCGTATTGCTGATGATTATGGGCTATCGGATACCGGGTTTCTTACAGCTTATTTTACCCTTGGGTCTGTTCTTGGGCATTTTACTGGCCTACGGTCGTTTATACCTTGAAAGCGAAATGACTGTGCTGAGCGCCACGGGGATGAGTGAGCAGCGCTTGCTGACGTATACCTTGGTGCCGGCGATTTTTGTAGCGCTGCTGTGTGCTTGGCTGAGTTTTATGTTGACCCCGCAAGGGGTGCAAAAAGTGGCACAAGTGTTAAATGAGCAAGATGCCCTCACTGAGTTTGACACCCTAGTGCCGGGGCGTTTTCAGGCCATGCGTGACGGTTCCCGAGTGACTTACACCCAAGACTTATCAGGCGATCGAACCGAGTTACGCGGTGTGTTTATTACCGAAAAACGTGATAACCGCCCAGGCAGTAGCGCAGATGACAACATTACTGTGCTAGTGGCGCAGACCGGACGCCAAGAAATCCAAGCCGATGGCAGCCGTTATTTGATTTTACACGATGGCTATCGTTATGACGGCAGGCCCGGTGAAGCGGATTATCGGGTGATTGGTTATGAAACCTACGGCGTGTTGTTACCCAAACCCAGTGTTGAAGTGAAAATAGGCGAGCCTGAAGCAATGCCCACCAGCGAACTGATTGGCAGCGAGCAAAGCAAACTGCAGTCTGAATTGCAGTGGCGGTTGTCCATGCCCATTTTAGTGCTAGTGGTTACCTTAATTGCCGTGCCTTTATCACGGGTGAGTCCGCGGCAAGGGCGTTTTTTAAAGTTATTGCCGGCTATTTTGATGTATATGAGTTATTTGGCCTTGTTGATTGCCGCACGGGGTGGTTTAGATAAAGGGCGGATTCCAGCTGGTTTAGGCCTTTGGCCAGTGCATGGGGTGTTTGCTTTGATTGGTGTGCTCTTAGTGTATTGGCAACCGCTGCAGCTACGGCTTGCGCAAAGGCGTGCGGCTAAAGCTCAGGGGGTACAGCATGGGTAAGTTGGATCGCTATATTGGTAGCACGGTTTTTTTAGCCATTTTGGCGGTGCTCGGCATTATTGCCAGCTTAGCTTTATTGTTTGCCTTTATTGATGAGCTGGATGACATCGATGGTGCATACACTATGTGGGGTGCTTTAAGTTATGTGGGTTTAACTGCACCGGAGCGTATTTATGAACTCTTGCCGATGGCGGCCCTGATTGGTTGCTTGGTGGGTTTAGGCACCTTAGCCAGTAACAGTGAGTTAACCGTTATTCGTTCTGCAGGGGTATCCATTCGCCGCATTGTTTGGGCGGTGATGAAACCCATGCTGGTGCTGATGCTCATTGGCTTGTTAATGGGTGAGTACTTAGCACCTTGGAGCTCAAGTGTAGCTCAAGCCAATCGCTCTTTAGCGCAGTCAGTGGGTAAGGCACAAAGTTCCAAGCACGGTTTATGGCATCGACAAGGCAATGAATACATTCATATTAATGCGGTGCAACCGGGTGGTAAGCTGATCGGAGTGACCCGTTACTTAATTGATGATGAAGAGCGCTTGCTGTCTTCGAGTTTTGCTAGGCAGGGACTCTATCAAGAAGAAGGTTACTGGCAGTTGGAAGACATTGTGTATACCGAGTTACAAAAGCGTAGTAGCAGTGTGAAACAGGCCGCAGTGAGCGTTGGGATGTGGAGTTAAGCCCACAGCTGCTCAACACTGTGATTATGGATCCTGAGGCATTACCGCTAAGTGGTTTATGGCGTTATGCAAGTTACTTAAATGAACAAGGCTTAAATGCCAGTCGCTATTGGTTGGCGTTTTGGGGCAAAGCTTTGCAACCTTTAGTGACCGCTGCGTTGGTATTACTGGCCATTTCCTTTGTGTTTGGCCCGCTGCGTTCTGTGACTTTAGGACAGCGGGTGTTCACTGGAGTGGTGGTGGGCTTTGTATTTCGCATTGCTCAGGATCTGCTCGGGCCGGCCAGCTTAGTGTTTGGCTTTGCACCACTGCTTGCAGTATTGCTGCCCGCCATGGTGTGTGCCTTATGTGGGTTTTGGTTGCTAAAACGAGCCGGCTAACAGAGCTCAGGCACTGCAGTGATTGCCTATTGTCAGCAGCCTCGTTAGAGTATTGACCCGATTTATTTGCCCAATCGACTTAAAATTATGACACCACTTGAGCGTTATCAGCAGGATTTACAACGTCCGGATTTCTTTCGCGATGCTGCGCAAGAAAATGCCGTGCGCCATTTACAGCGACTTTATGATGACCTGACTCGAGAAGCACCGAGTCAGAACAGTAATGGGCTGCTCGGCCGCTTGCTGGGTAAAAAAACACCCCAGCAACCGGCCAAAGGCCTTTATTTCTGGGGTGGGGTGGGTCGCGGTAAAACCTATTTAGTGGATACTTTTTTTGAGGCCTTGCCTTTCAAAGAAAAAATGCGCACCCACTTTCACCGTTTTATGAAGCGAGTACATGAAGAGCTGCGCAGTCTAGACGGTGAAAAAAACCCTTTAGTGATTGTTGCCGAGCGCTTTGCCAAAGAAGCGCGGGTGATTTGTTTTGATGAGTTTTTTGTCACTGACATCACCGACGCGATGATTCTTGCCGGCTTACTTGAAGAGTTATTTAAAAATGGTGTGAGCTTGGTGGCCACTTCAAATATTGTTCCAGATGCACTCTACAAAGATGGCCTGCAGCGAGCACGTTTTCTGCCCGCCATAGCGTTATTAAAAGAGCACACCGAAGTGGTCAATGTGGACAGTGGGATTGATTATCGTCTGCGTGCTTTAGAGCAAGCCGAGCTGTACCACTACCCACTAAGCCCAGAAGTCGAGCAGGCGCTGGATAAAAGCTTTCGCAGCCTGCTGTTAGAAAACAATAAAATACTTGAAAATGAACCCTTGACGGTGGAAAACCGCACCATTGTGGCGCGTAAAGTGTCTAACGATGTGGCGTGGTTTGATTTTCGTGAGCTGTGTGATGGGCCGCGCAGCCAGAACGACTACATTGAACTGGGCAAGATTTACAGTGCAATTATTTTGTCCAATGTTGAGCAGATGGGCGAGAGCAATGAAGATATGGCGCGTCGCTTTATCAACCTGGTTGATGAGTTTTATGACCGCAATATCAAGTTGATTATTTCAGCCGAAGTGGCTTTGAAAGACTTGTATGTGGGTAACCGCCTCCAGTTTGAGTTTCAACGCACCTTAAGCCGTTTGTTAGAAATGCAGTCCCATGAGTTTTTAGCGCGGCCACACCGTGCTTAGTAAACACTGTGCTGTCGACCCACTCTGTGTTGGTTAATTAGACGGTATTCCGTGCAACGATTTAGACTGTGAGCAGCCGAGGCAGCTGGTGGCAAAACATGGCGTTTATGCCCTTGCGCTGTTTGGCAGGCAAGAAGCTGTTGCCGTGACAGCCTAGGCTGTTTATGGTTAGCACTTAGCATAATCAACCGTTAGAGAGAATGACGATGCGTTTTATTATAGGACTGACTGCGGTACTGATGTCGTTTGTGGCAGTGGGTCTCCATGCAGAGCCTACTGCAGCCTTATATCAGGTGCGTGAAGAGCTGGTCAGCCAGGAAAGTGAAGTGCGCGATGCTGGCCTGCAGCAAGCCTTTATTACCTTGGTGCAACGTCTAACGGGGCGTGCCGATGCTGCGCAGTCTGCAC
>Ga0079226_10000605_pt1 | contig 25820 bp, 27 predicted proteins | sample Poulit2014_FD_76345 | JGI IMG/M metagenome (GOLD analysis project Ga0079226, IMG submission 76345) | Agricultural soil microbial communities from Georgia to study Nitrogen management - Poultry litter 2014 | ecosystem: Environmental > Terrestrial > Soil > Agricultural land | place: USA: Georgia...
CATGGCGGACCGATTTCGACCCAAACTTATGAGCAATTCCATCAATACTTGCCGGATTTCATTATGAATCAGATGTGCATTGATGGGGTCATGTATCATCCAACCTTTTTGTATGAATCTGTTTGGAATATTGTTGTATTTATTTTATTGATTGTATTAAGAAAATATAACCCAATTCGTGGGGAGCTATTTTTAAGCTATTTTATCATGTATTCCATTGGCCGTTTCTTTATCGAAGGTATGCGGACAGATAGTTTATATTTCGGCCCATTACGTCAGGCACAGCTCATTTCAATTTTGTTTATTATCTTGGCTGTTGGAGTTATTTGGTATCGCAGGAAGAGTAAAATGGCCAACCGGCGTTATGATGGCAGTAAATTATAAAACATAGAAAGGAATCATGTGACATGAGGCAGACTGTTTTTAGAGGGCTGCAACAAGGAGCTCAGGTTTCTTGGACTTTAGGTAAAATAGTTTTTCCTGTCACGATTATTGTGACCATTTTACAATTCACCCCTGTACTTGACTGGTTCATTCGCTTTGTGTCTCCGTTAATGGAGTTCATCGGTTTGCCCGGTGAAGCAGCAATGCCTCTTGTACTCGGAAATACACTCAATTTGTACGCTGGTATCGGTGCGATTGTTTCGTTCGATTTTACGGTGAAAGAAGTTTTTATTCTCGCGATTATGTTGTCTTTTTCACACAATTTATTTATCGAATCTGCCGTAGCTTCACGTACAGGTGTCAGCTGGTGGCTTATTTCAGGCATTCGGATTGCATTAGCCTTTATCGCCGCGCTTGTTGTTCATCTTGTTTGGGATGGGGGAGCTTCAGAAGCACAGTATGGTTTCATTGCTTCATCTCAAGCAGATTTGACTGGCTGGGGAGAAATCATCTGGTATGGTATGAAAACTGCTCTCCTTGCTGTCATTCAATTATCTCTTGTCATTTTTCCATTGATGCTTGTGATGCAATTTTTTCGTGATCTTGGCTGGCTGCAAAAAATCTCCAATATATTTCAACCGTTTACGAAGCTGTTGGGTATGAGAGAAAATACTTCTTTTACGCTTGTGACCGGTTTGACGATTGGCCTTGCTTTTGGAGCGGGAGTGATGATTCAAGCAGTGGAAGAAGACGGGGTCTCTAAAAAAGATATGACGTTGGCCTTGCTTTTTTTAGTGACCTGTCACGCCGTCGTAGAAGACACCGTTATTTTTATTCCTTTAGGGATTCCAGTATGGCCATTGTTGGTGATTCGTTTTATCACCGCTGTACTCTTAACGGTGGCTGTAGCTTTTGTTTGGAATAGGGCAGAAAAGAAAAAAAGGAGAAGAGCCATTGTCCAAGAATATTAAAACAATTTTATTTGATTTAGACGGAACATTAATTGACACGAACGCTTTAATTCAAGCATCTTTTAAACATACATTTGATGTATATGGTTATCAATTCTCTGAGGAAGAGCTGATGCAATTCAACGGACCGCCGCTGGAAAAGACGTTTACCAGCTTAAATGCAGCTGCAGCAGAAGAAATGATTCAAACGTACCGGCAACATAATTTGGCAAATCATAATCATTATGTGAAACTGTTTCCAGGCGTAGAAACAACACTTAACCAATTAAAAGAACGCGGTGTAGCTATGGGGATTGTTTCGACGAAGAAACGAAACGGCGTCGAGCTTGGACTCGAGGTGACCGGGTTGACGAAGTTTTTCGATACCATTATTACGTTTGATGATGTTGATCAAGCAAAACCTCATCCCGAGCCTGTATTAAAAGCATTACAAGAAATGAACAGAGAGAACGCGGGCACCTTAATGGTTGGCGATAATTACCATGATATTGAATCGGGACAAAATGCTTGTGTACAAACAGCAGGAGTTGCTTGGAGTCAAAAAGGAGCTTCCTTTTTAGAAAAATACCATCCAACATTTATGCTCAGAGAAATGGCTGATTTATTATCCATGACTGAGGTGGCGACAAATGCGTCAGACAAAACGATATAAAGTAGAAAAAACAAATTCGTTATGGCAAATTTATAAAACAGTTCCTTTCTGGAAAGTAATGAAAAATTTTATTGTCATTCAGCTTGCCCGGTATACACCATTTTTAGGCATGAAGAATTGGTTGTATAAAACTTTTTTGAAAATGAAAGTCGGTGACCATACAGCATTCGCTCTCATGGTGATGCCGGACATCATGTTTCCTGAAATGATACAGGTCGGACAGAATACTATTATAGGGTATAATACAACCATCCTGGCTCATGAATATTTAATTGAGGAATATCGTTTAGGAAATGTTATTATCGGGGATAATGTACTTATAGGGGCCAACGTGACCATTTTGCCCGGCGTTTCAATTGGCGATGAAGCTGTCGTATCTGCTCAAACACTGGTGAACAAGGATGTTCCTCCAGGAGCATTTGTCGGTGGAAACCCAATGCAACAGATAACAAAAAAAGAACAAAATGGTCCGAAAGATAAAAATGACTAAATTGTGAATGTGTTTTTTAAGATTGATCAGTACTGAGCAAATAAATAGACGTTAAGCACGTCATCTAATAAGCTAGTATATAGATAAAACAATGCATGCGATCAGAGCATTCAATAAGAGTGAGAAAGGAAGATATGACATGTCAGAAGACCATATTTATGATGTGATTATTGCTGGAGCCGGACCTGCAGGAATGACCGCAGCTGTTTACGCTTCTCGTGCGGATTTAGATACGTTGTTATTAGAAAGAGGTATGCCTGGAGGCCAAGTAGCAGATACCGAAGACATTGAAAACTATCCAGGCTTTGAAACGATTAAAGGGCAAGAGTTATCCACGAAAATGTTTGAGCATGCGCAGAAATTTGGTGCTCAATATGCCTACGGTGAAATCAAAGATGTAGAAGACCATGGAGAATATAAAGAAGTCCATGCAGGGAATAAATCTTATAAAACAAAAACATTAATCATCACAACAGGAGCAAGATATAAGAAGCTCGAAATTCCTGGTGAAGAAACACTGACGGGCCGCGGTGTATCTTATTGCGCTGTATGTGATGGTGCCTTCTTTAAAAATCGCGACCTCTATGTTGTTGGCGGAGGAGATTCGGCAGTAGAAGAAGGCATGTATTTGACACGCTTTGCGGATAAAGTGACTGTTATTCATCGCCGTGATGAACTGCGTGCACAAAAGATCATTCAAGACAGAGCTTTCCAAAATGAAAAAATGGACTTCATTTGGGATACGATCGTTGAAGAAATAAATGACAAAGACGGAAAAGTCGGTTCCGTAACAACTAAAAATGTGAAAACTGGAGAAAAACAAGACCTGCCGACAGATGGTGTTTTCATTTATGTTGGTATGATTCCGTTAAGTGAGCCATTTGCCTCACTCGGTTTATTGGATGACGAAGGGTATATCAAAACGAATGAAAACATGGAAACAGCCATACCAGGCGTTTATGCAGCTGGAGATATTCGGGATAAAGACTTGCGTCAAGTTGTCACAGCAACTGGAGATGGAAGTATTGCAGCGGAAATGGCACAGAAGTATATTGAGGAAATGTCTTCTGTTGTTCAGTAATAAAAAGGCGTTACTCATTCGTTACTACTTTTTAATTTGCTTGTAATACTGCAGCAATAAAAATAGTGTATAGTAGGATATATACTAATTGACCCCCTTTAATAAATTAGTTGCTTGCACAGACTTTTAAAAGTCTGTGCTTTTTTCATGCATCTCTCTAAAGAGTCAAAAGAACGCCTTTTTTGTGGCCTGCTTGTTTATAAGGTATAATAGAAGGAGAAGCAAACTTTTGAAAGGGTGGATGTTGTGGAAGGTACGGAAACAAAACTAGTCATTATTACAGGAATGTCCGGTGCTGGGAAAACAGTAGCGATTCAAAGTTTCGAAGATTTAGGTTATTACTGCGTGGATAATTTACCTCCAACATTGATTCCGAAGTTTCTGGAGCTTATGAAAGATTCAGCTAATAATATAAAAAAAGTTGCACTCGTGATTGATTTACGAAGCAGTGAATTTTTTAACGTGCTTCAAGAGACATTTGATTTGATCAGTTCTGAAGATTGGCTGGAAGAACATATCCTATTTTTAGACGCGGAAGATCAAAAGCTCGTCAGCCGGTATAAGGAATCACGTCGTTCCCACCCATTAGATATTGGCGGTTTGCCTTTGGAAGGTATCCAGGAAGAACGGAAAATTTTGGACCCTTTACGCGGAAGAGCTCAAAACATTATTGACACAACCGATTTAGCACCTAAGCAATTACGCAAGAAAATAAATCAGATATATGCAGAAGAGGAAGAAGAAGATTTTTCCGTTCATTTCGTATCTTTCGGATTTAAATATGGGATTCCAATTGATGCAGATTTAGTTTTCGATGTACGATTCCTGCCAAATCCGTTTTATATTCAATCAATGCGTCCCTTAACAGGACTGGATGAAGAAGTGAGGGAATATGTATTTAAATGGATGGAAACGAAGACATTTAATCAAAAACTGCTGGATTTATTCTTTTTTATGATGCCACAGTATAAAAAGGAAGGGAAGTCCCAAGTCGTCATAGCCATAGGCTGTACAGGCGGACAACACCGATCTGTTGCATTGGCAGAGTACTATTCCAAAATGTTGGGAGAAAAAGTGCAAACACACATAACTCACCGCGACATCGAGAAAAGAAAGGAACGTTAATATGGACAAGGAAGGCCTGCCCAAAGTAGTGGTATTAGGCGGAGGCACTGGTATGCCTGTTCTGTTAAAAGGACTTAAAGAATATCCGCTGGAACTTGCTGCTATTGTGACCGTTGCAGATGATGGGGGAAGCACGGGCGAAATCCGCAAAGAAATGAACATGCCTGCTCCCGGGGATATACGAAAAGTTATTGCATCTTTAGCTCAGGTAGATGATGAATTAAAAGCGCTGTTCCAGCATCGTTTTCAGGTGGATAATCAGCTGAGTAATCATTCTGTAGGAAATCTCGTCCTCGCAGCTATGAATTCATTAACAGATGATTTTTATGAAGCTGTGGACAAAGTATCGGAATTATTCCAAGTGAAAGGTTCCATCTTCCCTATTGTGAATGAATCAATCGAGTTGCATGCCCGGTTGATGGATGGAACAGTGATCTCAGGAGAATCGAATATACCGGTTAAAAATAAAAAAATCCAGGAAATATTTATTACCCCGGAAAAAGTAACACCAAACCCGAAAGTAGTGCAAGCTATTCAAGAAGCTGACTTAGTTGTTATCTCACCAGGGAGCCTGTATACGAGTATTTTACCCAATATGATTATTGGAGGTGTTACGGAAGCAATCAGACAAACAAAAGCGAATGTCGTGTATGTAAGTAATGTAATGGGGCAATTAGGTGAAACAGAGCATTATACAACCGCTGATCATGTAGAAGCTATTTATCACCATATTGGAAAAGATACGATCGACACAATTGTACTACATAACCAGCCCATTGATAAAGATATATTAGCTTTATATAAAGAAGAACGTTCTGTTCCTGTTCCTTATGACCGAGAAAGATTAAGAAGTTATCAAATAAGAATCATCGAAAAGGATGTCATCGATTATACAGACAACGTTATTCGACATAACCCGGCAGTGCTTTCGGAAATATTATTTAATTTAGCACGAGAATAAAACAGAAATAAAGGAAGAAAAAAATGTCATTCACCTCTGAAATAAAAAAAGAATTAATTATGATCGAAGCGGATAAATGTTGTATCGAAGCTGAAATAAGTGCATTGATTCAAATGAACGGGCTGCTCTCTTCCAGAAACAATCGTTTAGCTTTGGACATCCAAACGGAAAGTCCGGCAATTGCCAGACGCATTTTTAGTTTATTGAAAGAATTGAAGATGCCTGCAGTCGAAATTAGTGTTCGTAAAAAAATGAAGCTCAAAAAAAACAATATTTATATCGTTCGCATGAGAACCGGCGTAGAAGAATTGCTGGAACAGCTGCAAATTGATTATGAGGGGGAAGGTTTTGAAGCTTATCCTTCAACGGATGTGTTTTCGCATGAAGATTGTAAAAAAGCTTATTTAAGAGGCGCATTTTTGGGAAGAGGTTCCATTAATAATCCAGAAACTTCTTCGTATCATTTGGAAATTTTTAATGTGGATGCCGAACACAATCATTTTTTGTATATGCTGCTGGCAGATTTCGACCTTCATGCTCGCGAATTACAACGAAGAAACGGTTTTATTGTATACCTTAAAGAAGCAGAGAAGATTACGGAATATTTAAGTGTTATTGGTGCTATGAATGCATTATTTAAGTTTGAAGATGTCCGGACTGTCCGGGATATGCGTAATTCAGTGAACCGCATTGTGAACTGTGAAACAGCAAATTTGAATAAAACAATAAGCGCTTCCGTGAGACAGAAAGAAAGCATTAAATTTATTCAAAATACAGTAGGTTTAGATGAACTGCCTGAAAAATTAAAAGAAATTGCAGAAATTCGGCTGCAGTACCCGGACGTCAATTTGAAAGAAATAGGGCAACTGCTTCCATCTGGAAATTTATCCAAATCGGGCGTCAATCATCGTTTGAAAAAAATTGAAACTTTTGCTGAAACGTTGGAAGAGGATTAACCAATATATACGATTTACTTCAAATGGGAATGCTCATTTTTGGGACCGGCGTTTTCAACTTATTCGTATGTATTTCATTTTCTGACTTGAAGATGATATAATTATGTTGATGAACAGAATGTAAAGGAATACATGAACAAAGATCTGAATGCAGGAAAGGAGGATGTGTTTTGCTAGAACGATCATTAACAGTAGAATTAGAATCGGGTTTACAAGCAAGGCCTGCTGCTCAATTTGTTCAAGAAGCGAACAAATTTGAAGCAGATTTGTTTTTAGAGAAGGATGGCAAACGTATCAATGCTAAAAGTATTATGGGACTGATGACGCTGGCTTTAGCAAAAGGGGAAGAAGTATCTGTCATTGCAGATGGTCCTGACGAAAGCAATGCAATGGAGCAACTCACCCAATTCATCAGTTCAGAAACGGTGCAATAAAAATTCACTTGCTTTAATAGCAAGCAGGAGCTGCATAGAATGGATGAATATACTTATTTCAAAGAGGCACTAAAAGACAGGTCCAAACCATGTCTTTTTTTACACTTGAATGCATTACAGCGAAATATTAGACAAATTGAACGAAAAGCGTTGAATAAACAAATTCGGGTTGCGACTAAATCAATTCGCAGTGTTGAAGTCTTGCGTTATATATTAGATTCCTCTCCAGTCTTTCAAGGACTCATGTGTTTTTCAGCAGCAGAAGCATTGTTTTTGAGAGAAAAAGGATTTACAGATATACTCATTGCTTATCCGGTTTGGGATAGAAAACAACTTACGGAAATTGCCCATGCAGCGAATCAAGATGAGAGTATCACCGTTATGGTTGACTCCATGGAACATGTGAAAAGACTTGAAGCGATTGCAAATGAAGAATCTGCTTCTTTTCAAGTAAGCATTGATATGGATGTTTCTATGAAGCTTCCAGGACTCCATTTTGGTGTGTATCGCTCTGCTTTACGGAAGCCGAAAGACGTACTGCAATTAGCAAAAATCATTCAGCAATCTGCTGCGTTGCATTTAGATGGCGTCATGGGTTATGAAGCACAAATCGCAGGAGTTACTGATAATGACTCAAGACAACAAACAAAAAATGCACTAATTCACCAGTTAAAAAAGAAATCCCTTAAAAAAATCCATAAAAAGCGAAAACAACTTATCAAAAGGTTTCAAAAAGAAGAGATACCTCTGCGCTTTATAAACGGAGGAGGAACCGGCAGCTTGGAAGAAACAGTAAAAGAAGCTTCGGTAACGGAGGTTACGGTAGGTTCAGGATTTTATAGTTCTCATTTATTTGATAAATACAGAGGTTTTCAATATGATCCTGCACTTGGTTTTGCGATTGAAATAACGAGAAATCCCGAAAAGAAGATATTTACTTGTCTTGGAGGAGGTTACGTGGCATCAGGCCCTGCCAATGAGGATAAGCTGCCTGAAATATATCTTCCTGAAGGTGCATCTCTAATTGCGAATGAAGGCCCGGGGGAAGTACAAACCCCTGTATTTTATAACGGAGATAAGACTTTAAAGTTAGGAGATCCCATTCTGTTTCGACACAGTAAAGCTGGCGAAATTTGTGAGCGCTTTCAAAAAATTGTTGTCGTAGAAAATGGTAAATGGACGACTACTTATCAAACGTATCGGGGGGAAGGCAAATGTTTTCTGTGACAAAAAGCGAAACGGTTCATTGGCAAAACTGGTCAGGCTCAGTTCATGTCAATGTGAACCAGATATGTACACCTTTTACGGTAGAGGAACTTGCAGCGATTGTTAAAAAAGCAAAAAATCACAATAAAACGATTCGGGTAGTCGGTGCAGGTCACTCTTTTACCCCGCTTGTCGCTACTGGAGATGTCTTAATCTCCTTAAAGTATTTAAGAGGAATAGAAGAGGTGGATAAGGAAACCCATACAGTAAGCGTCTGGGGAGGGACTACTTTAAAGGAACTAAGCGAAGCATTAGCAGAACAAGGCTACGCAATGGAAAATATGGGGGATATTAATCTTCAGACCATTGCAGGCGCGATTAGTACAGGAACTCATGGAACAGGGGCTCATTTAGGAAATATTCCGACTCAGATTACAGGTATCACTCTGATGACTGCCACAGGAGAATTGGAGACTGTCCATAGTCTCTCCAATCAAGCGTTATTACAAGCTGCACAAGTTTCTTTAGGAATGTTAGGAATTATTGTAAAAGCAGAAATAAAAGTGCTGCCTCAATATTCATTGATTGCCCATAGTTATCGGTTGAGCTTTGATGACTGTTTGAAACAACTGGATGCTTTAAAAGCGCTGAATCGTAATTTTGAATTTTATTGGTTCCCTTATACAGAAACGGTTCAAGTAAAAACAATGAATCGTTGGGAAGATCATACAGCAATGCCTGCTAATGCAAAACAAAATAGTATGCTTAAAAAACTCGTGATTGAAAATGGTTTACTCTGGGTGATGTCAGAAGCAAGCAAGCGAATACCTAAAACCTATAAAGCTGTTAGTACGATGTCCGCTATGGGAGTCCCAGTTGGTTCTGAAGTGAATACCAGCCACTTACTGTACGCAACCCCCAGATTGGTGAAATTCCAGGAAATGGAATACGCTGTACCTGAAGAAACATTGCCGCAAGTCTTGCAAGAGATTAAATATATAATTAAAAGAAAAAAATGTAAAGTGCATTTTCCAATAGAATGCCGATTTGTGAAACAAGATCATATTTGGTTAAGCCCTTCGTATGGCAGAAACAGCGCTTATGTAGCTGTTCATATGTATAAAGGCATGCCGTTTAATGAATATTTTTCTATTATGGAAGAAATATTTCGCAAGTATGAAGGAAGACCGCATTGGGGGAAAATGCATACGTGTCCCAATCAAGAGTTGCAGGAATTGTATCCTAAGTTGCAACATTTTCTTGATATACGGAAGCGGCTTGATTCTGCAGGAGTATTTATGAATGATTATTTACGGGACTTATTTCAGGTCAGCTAACTGTTTGCTGTCTTGATTAAATGTTTTATTACAAAGGAATTTTCAATCGGCTTGGATTACATAAGAAGAAAACAACTTCAAAAGGCTCTTTTTAAAAACAAACAGAAAAAAACATCCTGGGTCTATCCAGGATGCTTTAACAAAAGCCGGATTAATCTTTTTTCTCGAGGACCTGGTCGATTAAGCCGTAGTCTTTTGCTTTATCTGCAGACATGAAATTATCACGGTCTGTATCTTTACGCACTACATCAATTGGCTGACCAGTACGATCAGATAAAATTTGATTAATTTTTTCACGCATCTCAATAATTCTATTCGCATGAATTTCAATATCAGACGCCTGTCCTTGCGTGCCGCCTAAAGGCTGGTGAATCATGACTTCACTATTTGGAAGTGCATAACGTTTTCCTTTTTCGCCTGCAGCAAGCAGGAAAGCACCCATGGATGCAGCCATTCCAGTACAAATAGTAGTCACATCTGATTTGATGAACTGCATGGTGTCATAAATCGCCATTCCAGCAGTGATCGATCCGCCTGGAGAGTTGATATATATAGAAATATCTTTTGTAGAATCCTCTGCTTCTAAAAATAACAATTGAGCTACAATGGAGTTAGCAACATTATCATCAATTGCCGTACCCAACATAATAATTCTGTCTTTCAATAGACGGGAATAAATGTCATAGGCGCGTTCACCGCGGTTCGTTTGTTCAATAACTGTAGGTACAAAAACCATGTGTATATCCTCCTTCAAACTTCTAGATATTTAATTTATGATTCCATCATATACCTTTGGTCAAGAAAGGTCAAATAATAGGTTTGTATAGTTGATCTTTCTTCACACGCTATTACAAAAGGATATTATAAATAGAATCTAATAAAAGTATAGCTTAACTAACGGCAAAAATAAACAGCTAACTTGGATAAAATAAAAAAACAAGAAGCTGATGGAAAAATAGCTTCTTGTTTTAGTAGTGAAAACAACTTATGTTTTACTGTTGCGATTATCGGTGTGGAGAAAAGGTTCAATCCAAAATTTCCTATCTATAAAAGAACAATTTCTATGTTATTAAACGCGCCCGAGAGGACTTGAACCCCCGACTCATGGTACCGGAAACCATTGCTCTATCCAACTGAGCTACGGGCGCAAATGGCATACAAAAAATATTATAACGTCTGTATGCCAAGAATACAAGTAATATATGAAAAATCATGATCTGTCTGGTATAAAACAATACTGGAAAGCCTAGTGTGGAGGTATAAAAAACTTTTCATCCATAACTTACAAAATAAAGATTCTTACATTCACTATTAAAAGCATACAAACATTCTCTTTTAATTGGGGAAGATACAAAGGCTATATTTAATACCGATACATAAAAAGCCAACAGCCAATTATTGATCAGCAAATACAGGCATGTCTTCCACTAATTGATCCACTTCATCAATTTCTGTACCAACATAACTGTGCACGACCGTACCTTCCGGGTCAACCACAAAGAATCTTACACCGTGTTGGACTTGGTCATCTCCTTCTTCTGGAGGCTGCAATGGGCTTTTAAAGCTTTCCATTGATATTTTTTCCACATCTTCAAAGTCGTAGCCGGTTAGAAACGTCCAAGAATCGAAATCAGCATCATGCTCTTCCCCGTAATCTTTTAGAGCTTCGGGAGTGTCATTGTCAGGATCAACGGAAAACGAGAGAAAGTTCACGTTTTCTACGCCTTCATCTTCTAATTGAGCTTGCATTTTTGTCATATTACTCGTCATAGGAGAGCAGACTGTTGTACAATTTGTAAATATGAAGTCAACGACCCACCATTCTCCTTTTAAATCTTCTTCTGTAAAATCTTCCTCATCTTGAGTGACGGCGTCAAATTCTCCTACATCAGAATCCATGGTTGTTTCAATTTCTTCTTTTCCGCATGCTGCAAGAAGAAGAGCTATCATGGCAAATGCCGAAATCAAAATCGTTTTCTTCATGTTAATGTCACCTTTCTTCATCAATATAAATCTATTAGCAAATATATCATAGAAATATGAATGATTCTTTAAATAAGGCTGAAACTTTTATGACATTTTAAAGATGAAAGTGGAAAGAATGCTAATAGTAAGTGTTTGTACATTTTGAGGAAAGAAGCTCAGTGTTGCTTTCATTTTCTCAAAACATTCATTTTTATGATGGACAAAGTTTTGTATAATCGGTAAGATTGAAGAGAAATGTTATTTTGAAAAGAAAGAGGTTTAGTATGTTAAAAGCAATCATGTTTGATTTAGATGATACTTTATTATGGGATGAAAAAAGTGTCCATGAAGCGTTTAAAAGTACTTGTGAACAAGTAGTGAATCAATATAATGTTGATCCGGAAGCCTTGGAGAAACGTGTTCGTTATCACGCGAAACGATTGTACCCGACTTATGATGCGTATGAGTTTGCTAAACGTATTGGAACAGGTGTATTTGAAGCAATGTGGGGCGATTATAATGATGACAATAAAGACTTTCGACAATTAAAAGAAATTGTGCCGGATTTGCGTCATCAATCTTGGTTTTACGGTTTAAAAGATTTAGATGTTGAAGATGAAGCGTTAGCAGAGTCATTGGCACTGCAATTTCCGATTGAAAGGAAAAAACATGTGTATCTTTATGATGATACAATAGATATCCTGACAAAACTTTCTAATCAGGGGTATCCATTGTTAATGCTGACAAATGGTTCCGCTGATTTGCAGCAAACGAAATTGTCACTTTCACCTGAACTAGCACCTTTTTTTGAGCATATCGTTATTTCAGGCGACTTTGGAACTGGAAAACCAAGTATTGAAATTTTTAATTACGCTTTAAATCTGTTGAAAGTTGAAAAGCATGAAGTATTGATGGTAGGTGATAATTTAATGACAGATATTTTAGGGGCTTCACGTGCAGGTATTGACTCGGCTTGGTTAAACCATAATTCCGTGGACACTTCAGATGTCACACCGACATTTGAAATAAAAAAATTAAAAGAACTCTTGCCTATTGTGAAATCGCTGAGTAAATAACACTTTAAAGAATATCTGTGTTTCGAAGATGGGAAGGAAAAACTTTCCTGCTTAAGTGCAACCAGGGCAATCGTGATTTGATTTCTGCAGATGCTCTGGTTGCTTATTCTCTTGTAAAATATCCAGAAAGAAAGCTTTACAACTGAAATTGTTTGATTTGCATGTTCTGAAATATGAAGTAAAAGTACTGTTAAAGACTCTGCGTTACCAGATGCTGTGTTAAAGTAAAGGAGGCTGCATCATTTGGGCTGGATGTATGTATTTTTTGCAGCTGTCGTAGAAGTGTTTTGGGTGTTGGGGATTAAATATGCTGATAACTTCTGGTTATGGACTGGCACGGTTATAATGATCGTCTTCAGTTTTTATTTTGTCATTAAAGCATGTTCATTAATACCTGCAGGGACCGTGTATGCTGTTTTTACAGGAAGCGGGGCTGCAGCCATTGCAATTATTGACTTTTTTTCTTAGGAGCGCATTTTACTTGGTTGAAGGCACTTTGTATAGGACTGATTATTATTGGCGTTGTCGGTATTCAATGGACATCCCCTTCGACGACAGAAGGGGAGGGAATGTAGAGTGGCGTGGATATATCTGGTCATTGCCAGTTTAGGCGAGATTTTTGGTGTGATGAGTATCAATTTGTTTTTAAAATTTAAAAATATTTTTTGGTTTGCTTGTTTGGTGCTATCTTTTACATTTGGCTTTTTTTTCCTTTCGCTGGCTGTTCAGGAAATACCGCTTGGTACAGCTTATGCCATATGGACCGGGCTCGGGGCAACAGGGGCCGTGTTGATTGGAATTTTATTCTTTAAAGAATCATCAAGTGCCGTACGTCTGCTTTTCTTAACCTGTATCATCGGCGGAGCAGTTGGTTTGAAATTCCTTAGTTGATTTTGTGTATGATATGATAAAAAAGATGACTCAGAGCAATTCATCCTCCAGGATGATGAACGCTTGAAAAAGTCATCTTTTTTCGTTTATGTGTAAATATCCCAAGTCAGCTTGAGGGAATGGATAATATAATCGGCCACTTCTTCCGCTTCCGTATCGTCCGTTACAAATCTGGAGTTATGTTCATTGTAAATAGACTTTCGTTCCTGAAATAATGCTTCGATTTCTTTCAAGGATTTATTCTGTAACACCGGCCGGCTTTCTACTAACATATGAAGCCGTTCTTTCCAGGACTCCCAGCTGATATCCAAGTAAAAAACAATGCTATGGTCCAAACAGAATTGGCGTATTTCTTCTTGAAGAAAAGCACCGCCCCCTAAAGAAATAACTTTCAACGGCTGCTTACAATAATGGAATGTGTAGGCTTTTTCCTCTGCACGGAATTGATCTTCTCCAAATTGCTGGAAAATCGAACTCGTTGGCATTTGATATTCTTTTTCAATTTCCTGGTCAATATCGACAAAATCACGATATAATCTTTGCGCTACTAACTGAGCGATAGTTGTTTTGCCAACCCCCATAAATCCTATAAAAACTATACTTTTTTCCCGAATATTCATTGGATACATCCTTTATTTATTAAGAAAAGAGCATCTGAGGAGATGCTCTTTCGTTCGTTTTAATCAGAGAATCTAGTTGGTTGCTTTGTTCTGAAATGATGTGTTAATGGCGCTTCGTCCTTCTTCAATACGAGGATGGAACTGAATGCTGGCCGCCTGACGTGTTTCTCTCACTTCATGTAAAGCGTCTTGTAATGCTGCTGTGACATTTTGTTCTGTTGTGTTTTTCACAATGGATAGACCAGCTGCTTTTCCTTGTGCACGAGCAACTTTAGCACTTTCAATCCCTGTAATATTTCCGGCTACATAAATACCAGCAACATTCGTCTCCATTGCTTCGTTATGTAAAGGAACATGGCCGCCTAATTCTTCGCTGTATTGAAATGGCAAACCTACTGCAGCAGCAAGCTCTGCTAATGGATAAAGTCCACCTGCAATACAAACAAAATCTACGTCAATATGCTGCTCTGTGTTCGGGACAATCTCTCCATCCGTTGTTACATCAACCATCGTAACCGATTCTACCTTTTCTGTGCCGTTAATTTTAGTAACAGCTTTTCGAACATGGATGGGCATGCCCCACATTTTCACTCCGCCTTTAGGGAAAAATTTCGTAGCTATATTACGAACAAAACTATTCTTTGCAAACTTGCTGCCAAATTGAATAAATTTAGAAGGTGCTAAATGAGCAATTCGCACAAGACCGTCCATTACTTTTTGCGGGTGTGCCTGTTCTTCAGATACTGCATTTTTAGCCGGTAGAGCCATGCTATGTAAATCAATTCCGGCAAGTTGTAATTCTCGGGCAATCGCAGCTGATAAGACGTTCACGCCAACCACAATCCCCTTTTCCCCGGCTTTCACGCGATGCACATTCGTCATCACTTGTGCTGCTCCAATAGACATGACGCCTGGTAATGTCCAACCTGGGATAGGGGCGGCTACTTCTGCTGCTCCCGTTGCGATTAATACGTTCTCTGCGGCGAACCGCTCTTTGTTCGTATGGACGGTATATCCGCCGTCGGGTAACGTTTCGATATGGTGTACAGCGATGCCGCATTCAATCGTTGTATTTAATTCTTCAGCTTTTTCCATAAGAATATCCGTTTCTTTTATACCATTCCACCATTCCCCGTTTGGTTCCTGATGCAATTGTCCAAGCATTCTTCCGCCAGGTTTTGGAAATTCGTCCACGACAATAACGTCTACATCGTGTTTTTTACATTCAATCGCAGCAGATAGACCAGCCGGCCCTGCGCCAATGATAACAACATCCGTTTTTTTCATGAATTTACTCCTCCTCCCACTGTTCAAAATCTTCATATGTCCGGATTGCTTCCGTATCGTTATCCGGATGTAATGGATGCGGTTGAACCTGACCGCTTTCCACAATCATATTTTCCTGGATTGGTGTGAGACATGCTCGGATGTTGGATTGATGATCAACGGTCACCCGACACTCGAAACAATGTCCAATATTACAATAAATACCTCGAGGATTTCCTGTATTTTCATGCTTTCTCAAGGTGCGTATCCCATTTGCTAACAATGCAGAAGCAATGGTGTCATTTTCGTAGCCTTCATATGTTTTTCCGTCAAATTGAAACGTAATTTTTTCTTTGTCAGAAAGTTTTCCTAAAACAGGATGGTTATCAATTCGCTTACTTGTCACTTGATTCACCTCCCAAACCAGATAGTGAGATTGGTCTGACAGGCGGTGCAACTTTAAGTGGAACAGCGTCCGTTGGTTCTTCGCCCGTTATATCTGTTAACACTTTATCTACAGCCGGACGGCAAGTACGTCCTCCGCAAAATCCCATGCCAGCTCGCGTACGCAGTTTTAATTCTCGTGCAGAACAGTCATATTTTTCAGCTGTCTCCTCTAATTCTTTCAGGGATACTTCTTCACATCGACAAACGACGAAATCTTCCACAAAAAAACCTCCTTATGCGAAATTATGTTATTATATATACAATAATTACATTCTAACACAAAATATCAATAAAATTGTGTTATTATTATAGTAGATTGAAAAAAATGGGGTTTGGGGGTTTTACATATGAGTAAAAATTATGAAGTAGCTATTATTGGTGGTGGAATTGTTGGATCTGCTATCGCTTACTATATGGCAGAATCAGGTAGAGATTGTGTACTGATTGAAAAAAATGATATTGCAAGCGGTACAAGTTCTAAATGTGACGGGAATGTGACTATTGTGGATAAAGACCCGGGGTTTGACAGTCAACTTTCTTTGTTAAGCCAAGATTTAATGATTGATTTACACCATAAATTAAATTTGCCTTTTGAGTTTCGGGAAAAAGGAAGTATTCTGGTCTGTGATAATGATGATGAAATGCAGGCAGCAGCCGACTGGGTTGAAACACAACGCGAAGCTGGTCTGAAGTTTAATGTATTATCACCGGAAGATGTAAGAAAAGAATCTCCATTTTTTGCTCACGACATCCCAGGCGGGTTAGAGTGCGAAACAGATTCATTAATTAATCCTTATTTATTCTGTTATTCGTTAATTGAAAAAGCTCAACGTTTTGGACTGGACGTGAAAACACAATCAGAAGTAACAAATATTACGCGTCATGATGGAGACTTTACGATTGAAACGAGTAATGGCAATGTCCATGCTGAAAAAGTTATTAATGCTGCGGGTGTATGGGCGCCGTTTATTGGCGAAATGCTGGGATTGGATATCCCAATCGTACCACGTAAAGGCCATATTTTGGTAGGATCACGCCAACAGCCTGTCATGATGAGAAATGTCATGGAATTTGGCTATCTAATGAACAAATTCGGGCGCGACCGTATTGCAGATGAACGGACGGCGAGACACGGCGCAGCACTGGTTCTTGAGCCGACAGAAAGCCAAAACTTTTTACTGGGCAGCAGCCGTGAATTTGTCGGTTATGATACATCAATCGATTATCAGGTTGTGGAAACAATCGCGCGACGGGCATTGCGGTTTTTCCCGAAAATGGATGACTTTAAAATGATTCGTGCTTACACAGGATTTCGTCCCTTCACGGAAGATCATTTACCTATTGTATCTGCTGTAGAAGAAGTTCCTGGATTTTACATCGCCGCAGGGCATGAAGGGGACGGTATCAGCTTAGCAACCGGCTCAGCAAAGTTAATCGAAGAAATTGTCAATGGAAGACCAGAGACAAGTTTACCTGTTGATAAGCTGCGCTTCGATCGTTTTCAAAAATCAGCGAACGCATAAAGATAGAAAGAAAGTATAAAACGTGTTGAAACGATGAACTTTCTAAGCTCATCGTTTCAATTTTTATTTGCAGCAATGAAAATATAAAATTTCTTCCTGCATAAAGGCAACGAAAGCATTCGCGATTAAAGTTTGGCAAATGCTAAGATTTCTATCATAAAATAAAATGTAGTGAGGGATTATAGTGTTTAAAATATTAAAAATAAGCAGTGCATTTATTGGTATTATTGTAGGAGCAGGGTTTGCTTCCGGACAGGAGATTTTTCAATACTTTACAAGTTTTGGTTATTGGGGGATAGCTGGAGCAATTTTTTCTGCCTTTCTGTTTGCATATTTAGGCATGATGCTTACTCGAATTGGCTGCAAATTGCAAACGGATTCACATAAAGAAGCAATTTATGCTATCGGCGGAAAATATATCGGATTTGCTATAGATGCTGTACTCATCTTCACTTTTTTTGGAGTAGGCGTTGTTATGATAGCAGGAGCCGGATCGACTTTACATCAGCAATTTGGTTTATCGCCGTTTGTCGGCAGTTTAATTTTAACGATATTGATTATTCTTTCTATGCTGTTAAAAATTGATAAAGTGATTGGTGTGATTGGAAGTATTACACCTTTTTTATTGATAGCGATTGTTATTGTTTCTGTTTATAGTCTTTTGACGATGGACAGTTCGTTTCAAGAAATGAATGCTGTTACAAAGGAACTTCCGGACTACTTCTCTAATTGGTTTATTGCTGCCGTTAATTATGCCTCTTTTAACATTGCGGTGGGTGCAGGAATGTCTCTCGTTATGGGAGGAGCAGAGGAAAATGCCCGGATCGCTTCCATTGGTGGATTTATCGGAGGATTAGGTATCGGGGTTATGATGTTACTGGCCCATTTGGCGATTTTTTCAAGGGTGGATCTCGTATGGTCCTCTGACATTCCTATCTTGAAGATTTTTGATGAAATATCACCTGTTTTATCCACGGTAATGGCTTTCGTACTATTTGGCATGATATTTAACACTGGATTAAGTATGTTTTATGGGTTCGTAGCTCGATTTGTTGATGTGGAGAATAAGCGAAAAAACTATCGATTTATTATTAATACTTGTGTGATTGGATTTGTGTTTAGTTTTATTGGCTTTAAAGTGCTTGTGGACAAGCTTTATACAGTAATAGGAGTCGCAGGTCTGCTTTTAATTTTAGCTTTAATGTTTGCTCCGATTAAAATAAAAAGAGACAAGTTAAAAAAAGAAAAAGCAGCGTAGTTAGAGAAGAAAGGGTGGAATAATGAATGCAAGCAAGTATCCAATTTGAAAAAGCAATGTCGGAAAATACGGAAGTATTGCAGTACCATACTGCGAATGTAGTAGAGTTTGTGACTGGAGCAAGTATCCAGTTAGTGATAAAGACAACAAAGGAAAAGGAAATCACGTTCGAGAAAATTCGTATGGTAGCTGGAGAAGCTTCGAAATTAGCTCAAAAATATCCGCTCGAAACCATTTCCATAAATGAAAATGATTTACAAAAAAATTTTCCAGGACTGCAAGGCAATGAAGTGATGACAGCTTTTATAGAAGGTTGGTTGCTGGGCGCTTATGCTTTTAACACAAATGCATCCCAATCAAAAAAACCAATGGTCGAATTGGCATTTCAACAACCTGCTTTACATCGAAAAGCTATGTTAACAGGGGAAATTCGTGCAGAAGCAACAGCTTTCTCCAGGGATTTGATGAATGAAACACCAGGAGCGTTAACACCGGAAAGTTTTTCAGCGTATGTGCAGCAAGCCTTTAAGAACACTTCCGTCAAAATAAAAACACATAACCAAGCAGCATTGGAAGAAATGCAGATGAACGGTATGTTGGCGGTAAGCAGAGGGAGTAAATATCAGCCTCATCTTATCGAATTGCATTATGAAGCGGATCCCGAAAAACCCCTTATTGTGTTAGTAGGAAAAGGAGTGACCTTCGACACAGGTGGTATCAGCCTGAAAGGGGGTCGCAATATTAGCAACATGCGGATGGACATGGGAGGTGCCGCAGCAGTAGCCGGTGCTGTGAAATTACTAGCTGCTTCAGAGTTACCTGTAAACGTTGTTGGTGTCATTCCTGCTGTAGAGAATATGCCTGGAAAAGATGCCATGTTGCCTGGCGAAGTCATTCATTATAAAAACGGGCATCATGTACAAATCGGTAATACAGATGCAGAAGGCAGATTGATTTTAGCAGACGGCATCCTTCGTGCTGAAGAATTAGAAGCAGCATATACTATAGATATTGCAACTTTAACAGGTTCCGCAGTTCGCGCGTTAGGCACAAAATATGCGGGGATATTCGGCGAAGAAACGTTAGTGAAAGTCATGAAGCAGCTGGGTGATAATAATGGTGATTTTGCCTGGCCTATGCCTCTCGTAGAAGAATATGACCAGACGTTGCAAAGTGATTATGCTGATTTTTGTAACATAAGTACGATGGGAGAAGCAGGAGCTATTACAGCTGCTTTATTTCTAAGACGATTCGTCTCAGATGAGCGGAAATGGGTTCATATTGACATGGCAGGGACCATGGAAAAGCCGGAGCAAGGCTATTATACAAAGCAAGCATCCGGATATGGAGCCAGGCTTTTAGCTGATTTTGTCCAGGAAATATCTAAATAAGCAACAGCGCTGGACAAGGATTGAATGTATCCTCGTTTGCTATATATAGCAAGATTATCTGCTCATGATATGAACGAGGGCAGAGAAGAATAAAATAAATCCAAGTACCCAGTGCAAATAACGTCTGTTCACGGTTGTTCGGTACCAGCGCAGCCAACCGCTGCTGACCATCAGTATCAGAATCAGTAACGCGAATAGACCTGTTATTATTTTTAAAGAATAAACACCCCATCCATAATGTTTTATCACCAGAAAAGCATGGATCAGTATAAGCAAAAGAGAAGATGTTCCCGTCCATTTGTGAATAGGGAGCATCTTTTTAGAGGTTTGAGCGAATTTAATTTTAGTCTGCCTGTTTGGATGAGTACGGATGGCGGAAAATACCGCATGCCTTGTCCAATTATATAAAATAACTCCCAGCCCTGCCAGGCCAATAATCATATGGAGCCCATGATAACGCAGATAAACTAATAAAATAGCCAGAAAGAGCACACTTCCATTTATATAAAACCATTTATACACGTTTTTCACCTTTTTCTATCATCTTATTCTTTAAATATACCATACACTTTGCTGCAGACAGGAATAAAAGACTTGAAAAATAAAGTGTGAAACAACTTGACATTAGGCTGTATTTACAGTATTATTTCATTAATTCTGAGTTTTCAAATAAGTGAAAGGAGTAAAATGAAAGCGTATACAAATGTAAGGAAAAGGAGAGTATGTCATGGATCAATTAACCGATAAATTGGATTATATTAGCGACTTAATTTGGGGATGGCCTTTAATTATTTTACTTGTTGGAACTGGGATATTTCTAACGATTCGTTTAGCTTTTTTACAAATTGGATTAATGCCTTATTCTTTAAAACTTGTTTTCACAAAAAATCAGGATAAAAAATCGGAAGGCGATATATCCCATTTTCAAGCATTAATGACAGCACTTGCCGCAACTGTAGGTGTGGGTAATATTGTAGGGGTAGCAACGGCGGTTGTTTTAGGTGGCCCTGGTGCCGTATTCTGGATGTGGCTCGCCGGTTTTTTCGGGATGGCTACGAAGTATGGCGAAGCAATTTTGGCAGTTAAATACCGTGTGAAAGACCATAAAGGTGAAATAGCCGGCGGACCGATGTATTATTTGGAACACGGATTAAAGCAAAAATGGTTAGGTGTTTTATTCGCAATTTTTGGTGCCTTTGCCCCTTTTGGAATTGGAAATGGTACCCAATCAAAAGCTGTCGCTGATGCAATGAACAATACTTTTAATGTGCCATTTTGGCTAACAGGCGTCGTTTTAATGATTGTAGCTGGTCTTGTTATTTTAGGCGGCATTAAATGGATTGGTCGTGTGACGGCGTTCTTTGTACCAATTATGGCTGTATTTTATTTAGCGGTCGGGATTGTTATTGTGGTTATTAATTTTGATCAAGTTCCTGCTGCATTTGGATTGATTTTTAAATACGCATTTAGCGGGGAAGCGTTAGCAGGTGGTACAGTTGGAGCGGTTATTCGTGCCGGTATTGCCCGCGGACTATTCTCGAACGAAGCAGGGCTTGGTTCTGCGCCTATTGCGGCTGCAGCAGCTCGGACAGATTTGCCTGGTCGCCAAGCACTCGTATCGATGACACAGGTTTTATTTGATACGATTGTGATTTGTTCCGTTACGGGGGTCACTATCGTGATGTCAGGTCAGTGGCAAGATACTTCTATTGAAGCAGGAGCGCTGACAGCAGAAGCATGGGGGACTTTCCTCGGTGGTTTTGGCCCATTATTGGTATCTGTTGGAATTATTTTCTTCGCAACATCGACATTAATCGGCTGGAGTTATTACGGGGAAAAATGTTTTCAATACTTATTTAAACATCCGGCAGCTGTAATGGGCTATCGAGTCGTTTTTGTTTTATTTATCATTGTTGGAGCGACTTCAGAATTAGATGTAGTCTGGTCCCTGGCAGATGTCTTGAATGGGTTGATGGCGGCACCTAACTTAATTGGGCTGCTTGGTTTATCCGGGGTTATTGTATTTGAAACAAAACGTTTAAAAGAAAAACTGAAGGAGGAAAAAGAAGAAAGCGAAAAAGCAAGCTGATTTTTCAGCTAAAAAGATGATGTTTATTAAGTAGATTAAATTTGGCTCCATATGCCCAATAAACATAAGAAGCTCCTTACAAGACATTCTTTGTAAGGAGCTTCTTATGTTTACGAAGTATGACGTTTTTGGTAAGCGCAAGCCGCGCCGATTAACATTTTAGCAGCAATGGGCATTGCTCTTTCGTCAATGTCAAAAAGCGGGTGGTGATGAGGCGCCTCACTTCCTGCTTTTTTAGCCCCTGTGAAGAAAAAAGCCCCTGGTTTATGCTCTAAATAATAGGCAAAATCTTCGCCTCCCATTTGAGGAGCTACTTCAACTGCCTGGTCGATTTCGTCAATTTGTTCACTGGCAGAAAAAACGAGTTCTGTCTCCGCTTCGTGATTATCCACTGGCGGATATCCTTCGCTGTAGACATAATCGACTTCTGCTCCATTGGTGTGGCAGACACCATAAACAATTTGTTCCATTTTTTCTTTCACGGCCTGTTGAGTATCCTTGTTTAAGTAACGGACAGTACCAATGATGGATGCTTCACCTGCAATGACGTTAAAAGAAGAACCGGCATTCACTTGTCCAATCGTAATCACTGCCGTCTGTAAAGGATCGATATTTCGGCTGATAATGGTTTGTAATTTAGAAATAAGCTCTGCTGCAATCACGATGGCGTCTTTCGTTTCATGCGGATAAGCACCGTGACCGCCTTGGCCCTTAATAGTAATATCAAAACGGTCCGTTCCAGCCATGAAAACACCCGGTTTCGTTTCAATTTTACCAAAATCGGTAGTGGCCCATAAATGGTTTCCAAAAACAGCATCGATATGATCCAGTTTTCCAGTCTGCACAATGGAATTAGCTCCGCCCGGCGTGATTTCTTCTGCGTGTTGATGTACAAAAACAATCGAGCCTTTTAGATTTTCTTGAAACGTCTGCATCACTTTAGCTAAGACAAGTAAAGTCGCTGTATGTCCGTCATGCCCACATGCATGCATGACCCCGGGGACTGTGGATTTATAAGGCACGTCTTTTTGATCTTGAATAGGTAATGCATCAAAGTCAGCGCGTAAAGCAATTGTTTTTCCGGGCTTGCCTCCTTTCAGCGTAGCGATGACACCATTGCCGCCAACGTTCGTTTCATGTGGAATTTCCAGTTTTTCGTAAAATGAGGCGATGTACTTGGCAGTTTCTTCTTCGTGAAAAGAAAGCTCAGGATGCTGATGTAAGTAGCGTCTGATTCCTACCATTTCATCATAATGCGCATCGATTGCAGTGTGGACTTCATTTAACATATGATTCCTCCTAAATAATCTGATATAAAAGCGGTATTATTTGAATCGTGAGCTGATACTATAATCTTAACGTTAATTTTTAAGAGATTACAATGAAAATCCTTGAAAAAAGAAGTTTTTTTTGATATAGTACAGTCAGTTAACAACATAAATGATTCTAAATTCACTATAATAGTGAGTATGGAGGCGCGAATTCCAAGAGTAAATAATTGCAGAAGAATGAGCTTCTTAAACGGTTATTGAAAGGGGAATTTGCCGAAGTGATAAGAAACTCATTTTCTTAGAACTGGGTCTGTGTTTAATAAACGCAGAACTGTCATATAGGAAACTATATGGAGGGCTATCTTACGCACGGTTAGTAATTACGTTTACTTTCTTTGCAGCAGCGAATGTCCTCGTTGTTGCATTTCGTGTTTATTGATAAAGCATAGCCTCTTATGTTTGTAAAAATCATAAAAGGGTGTGGGAAAATGAATTTTGGAAGAGTATTAACCGCAATGGTAACGCCATTTGATGCACAAGGGGAAGTGGATTACACAGCAACATCCAATTTAATTGAACACTTAATCACAAATGGAACAGATGCACTTGTAGTAGCAGGAACAACCGGAGAAAGTCCGACGTTATCGACAGAAGAAAAATTAGCATTATTTTCTTATACAGTACAAGAAGTAAATGGAAGAATTCCGGTGATTGCTGGAGCAGGTTCCAATAATACGCGGGAGTCAGTTGCTTTGTCTAAAGAAGCAGCAGCGCGTGGTGTAGATGCGATTATGCTTGTAACACCTTACTATAATAAACCTTCTCAAGAAGGAATGTATCAGCATTTCAGCACGATAGCTCATGAAGTAGATTTGCCTGTCATGTTGTATAATGTGCCTGGCCGTACTTCATGTCATTTAGAGCCCAAAACCGCTATCCGTCTGGCTGATGAAGTAGATAATATTGTCGCCATCAAAGATGCCAGCGGAGATTTAGACGGCATTGCTGAAATTATTGAACAAACAAGAGAAGATTTCCATTTATACAGTGGAGATGATGGGTTTACCTTACCAATCTTATCTATCGGAGGCGCGGGAGTAGTATCCGTATCGTCTCACATCGTTGGACAAGATATGCAAAAAATGATTCAAGCTTTTGAAGCTGGAGATGTACGAACAGCAGCGCAAATTCATCGGTCTATACTGCCGGTATGTCATGCCATGTTCTCAGCTCCAAGTCCGACTCCATTGAAAGCTGTTCTTAATATGAACGGCGTTTATGTTGGAGAAGTACGACTGCCACTTGTCCCGTTAACGGATGAAGAACGTCGTGAACTGATAAAAAAAGTCCAATTTCAGATGACTTGGGCAAGTTAAAGTAAACACATATATTAAATGTAAATTAAAAAAGAGCATCTATCTGAGTATAGATGCTTTTTATATGGGATATTTTAAGTTCTTTGTTATATGGAAAGAAGATATTCAACAAAAAAAGCAATCAGGCTTTTCTATAGAAAAGTACTGAAACTAAAACGAAGAGAAGGCAGATTTTTATTAAATACTTTTTTGGCATGTTAAGAAAACAAGCCTTATATACACGATTATTTGTTGTTTTTTTATTGTACTTCCTTCTAATTATTTGTATAATATGAAAAGAATCCTTGAAGCGAAGGAGCGCGATAAATGAATTGGTCTAAAAGAAGCGAACAGTTGCTTACCATCATTTGGGTAATCTCATTAATTGCTACGATGGGAAGTATATTCTATTCAGAAGTGATGAGATATACGCCATGTGATTTATGTTGGATTCAGCGCATCTTCATGTATCCGCTTGTGGTTATTTATGGTACCGCATTGTTTCAGAAGAATATGCAAATAGCATTGCCGGGAATTTTCCTCTCTGGTATAGGTTTTTTAATTTCTGTTTACCACTATAGTTTGCAGAAGTTAAGCCTGTTTGAAAATGGCGGGGCGATTTGTGGGGATGTTCCCTGCACGTTGCAATATGTGAATTATTTTGGTTTTATAACTATTCCTTTGTTAGCAGGAGTAGCTTTTATGATTATTTTTGTGCTTCATTGGTTGATCAAGAGAGAGGGGAAAGCAGCAGAATGAAAAATAAAATGACTTGGATTATCATTGTTATTGTTGTGTTATTTGCCGCACTTGTATTTGTGATTACTCAAAAAAATAAACAAGCGGTGGATAACAATGAAAATCCGTATGGAAAAGATACATTGAAACAGGAAACGATTGATTTATTGGATGATCCACTTTACGACAATATTATTACGCCGGACGATTTAGATGCAAAACTGGATAATGGTGAAGATTTGACTGTCTATTATTTCAGTCCTACTTGCGTGCACTGTCAGCGTACTACACCTGTTGTCGTTCCTGTTGCAGAAGACATGGACGTTGACATGA
>Ga0079226_10000606_pt1 | contig 25794 bp, 25 predicted proteins | sample Poulit2014_FD_76345 | JGI IMG/M metagenome (GOLD analysis project Ga0079226, IMG submission 76345) | Agricultural soil microbial communities from Georgia to study Nitrogen management - Poultry litter 2014 | ecosystem: Environmental > Terrestrial > Soil > Agricultural land | place: USA: Georgia...
AGCTTATAGCGTAATTCCATAGATAAATATTATTTCAACACAAGATTAAAATACCTAGTTGACTTAACCATCTTAAAATGAAAATTTCAATCTAGAAAGGTCCAAGAAAACATCCGCACCCCCTTATAAACATCTCTATTTTTGACTTTTCACTTGATGAAACAGAAATGAACGCAATCAGTGCCCTAACCCGTCCAGATGGCCGCCAGAAGAACCAAGACCCAGCGGTTTATGAGGAATTTTAAACAATAAAAAAGTCTATTTAAAATATTACTTTAAGTACCGCATGCCAGGGGTTACTCCCTACTAGTTGCGGTACTTTTTTATGGGAAACGAGCGCAAGCATTCTATGAGGAGGCCATTAGACTTGATCCACAGAATTATCTAGCTCTAGGAAATTATGCTGTCTTACTTTATCGATTAGGCGATATGAAGAAAGCGGAACAATACGAAGAACAATCATTAAAATACCACCCAGAAGATACCCGATTGTTAGTAGACTTTGCTTGGATTGCCTATCAACGAAAAAAATATAAAAAAGCTCAATATTTAATTGATGAAGCAATGCGATTGGATCCAAATGATGAACTAATTCGGAAATATTATAAAATCATTTATCCATCCAAAAATAGCTTTGTTCGTTCCACGAAAGGAATGAATGAGATATTAGGGAAGATTCTTCTATACCCTACCCATCTTATTTGGAAAGTGAGCAACCAAAAAATATCTTATACATTTTTATTTTTCGCTGTACTTGTACTAGAATGGATTGGATTACGGATATTATTTGGCAAAAGTTTTTATATTAGTTTAGGAATCTATTTTGTTGTTTTATTTATCAATGCAAGAATTAAAAAATCAATGTTAAAACAGATTGGTTTCATAGATAACGAAGAGGAAACAATGAAAAAGCAGACAGAAGCGAAGCAAAAGTCTGCACTAAAGGAAATGAAACAGGAAGTGGCTCAAAGTGATGTTCCATCAAATAATGAAACGCCAACACTATCTCCTGATGAATTGGAAAAACGTTTAGCTACTATATGGAATAACGAAAATATTGCTTCCCTTCGAGAACAAGTAGTAGAAACAACGGGAAAAGAAATGTCGCATGCCCCTTCTGAACCACCTGAAAAAGAACCAATACCTATGGAAATGCCTAAAGAGGATAATAAATGGCCAACATACGTCATAATTGCTGCAATCGTTCTAGCTATGTCATCCCGATTTATACCGTACTATACCGAAAAAACGAATCGTCCAAAACCAATTGATCCAGAACTGAAAGAATCTATCGAAGTGTCTCAAGCTAAACAAGAACAAGAAGAGGAAGAAGATTTATATAGCGGTGAGGAAAGTAAACTGGTTGAACAATTTTTACAAGATATTCATTTAGAGCATGTTGCAGATTATGCATTAGAAGAATTTACAGCGATTATTTTTGAAAAAGAGGACAACTCATTACGAAAAGACTTAGAAAATGCGCAAATAGAAACAGTTATCCAGCCCCACCGCGGTTTACCTTTTCATTATTTTCTAATCGTCAATGAAGTAGAGAATACGCATGCAATTATCGAAGTGACAAGTGGCAAAATTACCAATATGTATGCAAATAATTGGAACGAAACAGATGAGGAAATCGAGAAGTATGACGAATTGATGGAACAAATGTAATTGGCGGAGGAGTAAAGTTATAAGATGAATTAAAACGCTAGTTCTGATATGTGTTAAAAAAATAGAGTTACACCAAATAATTGGGTAACTCTTATTTTTATGCAAACAATTAATCAATCTCTTTCTCTAGCTTGCTCTGTATCTCTAATGTTTTTCTGAACCGTTACGGCTGAAAATAAACTGAGTACAAATGCCATACCATAAAGTCCTTTTTCACTTAAAATGATACTTCCAGCATTGTAAAAACCGATACCAATTAATGAAATAGATATAATAAGTGCAACCCAACTAATACCATAATAAATATTTGTTACTGGAATTCCTTCATCTTTGTCTCTAACTGCTTTCTGCAACGACACGGCTGAATATAATCCAAATGAAAATTATGTATAATGTATATAGATATTAGCATTGCGGTATATTTGCAATGCTTTATTTTATAGATATGGGAAGGGGGTAAAACGAATGGCTAGTGAACCTAAAATGGTAACAGATAGGGAAGAGGATAATAAACCAAAAGTAAAGATCGAGAGAAAAGAAGGCGAGCCTACTGCAGCTTTTAAGGGTGCATCATGGGCAGCTTTATTAATTGGTGTATCAGCTTACCTTATTGGTTTGTTTAATACAACAATGGAACTGAACGAAAAAGGGTATTATTTTGCTGTATTAAAAAGAAGATGATTCCTAGAAGATGGTTACTTAGACTTATAAGAATGGATAAAACCTAATAGACAGTTTCCTTGTTCATTTTTAAAAACTATTAATAAGCAAAATAACCTTATTCATCCTTACTTAAACATAAACTCACACATCATTTCTTGACAGTATTTTTTCTCGCACAAAACTTAAATGTTGATACATTTCTTTAAATGCCTGTACTGGATCCCTTTTCTTTAATGCTTCATAAATCGCCGTGTGGTATTCAATCGTTTTTTCTGGTTCACGAAATGGGATAAGACTATCCGTTTTTTCATGTGCCATTAACAAAGAATCAATCATCCCCTCAACTACAGGGTTATTTGCACTATGCGCAATAATACTATGAAATTCTTTGTCATATGTTCCATAATCATTGTCCATGCTCTCTTTTATACGATCAATCGTTCCTTTTAATCGCTCCAACTCTTCTTCTGTAATCTTTTCCGCTGCAAGGGTTACTAGTCCTAATTCTAACGTCATTCTTGCTTCAATAATAGCCGGGATGTTATTAATTGACAACGCCAACATTGCTCTAAATGGGCTACTGCCTACTCGTTCATTTATGTATGTTCCCCCACGAGGTCTACGTGTTACAATTTCCAAAGTCTCTAAAGAACTAAGTGCTTCCCTCAATACAGGCCGACTAACATCAAAGTCATTCATTAATGTTAATTCAGAAGGGAGCTTGTCACCTGGATTAAGTTGGCCTTTCATTAGCATCGAAATAATATGTTCTAGAACTTGTTGTGATAAAGTGTTTCTTTGGATTGTATTCATTTTGAATTCAACCAAGTTTCTCATCCTCTCTAAATACAGGTAATTCAATAGCTTATATTATAATGTGCTGCAAGACATACCTACTTTTATAGAAAAAATTAAACCTTGCTTGATTGACATTATTAAAAATAGTGTATTTTCTTTTTCTTACGGAACCATTTATTGCAATTATACACTATATTGAAAAGAATTTTCTACCAACTGTCGTTCAAATCCTTTTAGACAGACAAAAATACCAAAATTAGCAATCACTAAAGCTAATTTTGGTATTCATTATATTACATATTATTTGATAAATCTTCTCTTGATAATTTCCTTGTATTAATATTTCCAATGGCCAGTATATTTATCGTACAAGACATGGACGTTTGTTATCAAATTCCCATCCTGGAATTAAATATTGCATACCTTTAGAATCATTTCTTGCACCTAATGCCTCTTTGTGATAAATTTCATTCGCCTTACGTACTTGATCCATATCAATTTCTACCCCAAGACCTGGTTTATTTGGAACAGCTATTTTTCCGCCTTCAATTTTGAAAGGTTCTTTCGTTAACCGTTCTCTTCCTTCCTGCCAAATCCAATGAGTATCAATGGCTGTAATATCTCCAGGTGCTGCAGCTGCAACATGAGTGAACATGGCAAGAGATATATCTAAATGGTTATTAGAATGAGATCCCCATGTTAAACCAAATTCATGACATAATTGTGCTACACGTACAGATCCTTCCATTGTCCAAAAGTGTGGATCTGCTAATGGAATTGATACACTATCTAATTGTAGTGCATGTCCTAATTGTCTCCAATCTGTTGCGATCATATTTGTAGCAGTAGGAAGTCCTGTCGCTTTTCGGAACTCTGCCATTACTTCTCTACTGGAATAACCATCCTCAGCACCACAAGGATCTTCTGCATATGCTAAAATCCCATGCATATCTTTACATAATGAAATTGCTTCATCAAGTGACCATGCACCATTAGGGTCTAATGTAATACGAGCATCAGGGAAACGATTTTTTAAAGCTTTAATTGCTTCTATTTCTTCACTTCCAGATAATACGCCACCTTTTAATTTAAAATCCTTAAATCCATACATCTCGTAAGAAGCTTCCGCCAATCGAACAACTGCTTCAGGTGTTAAGGCTTCTTCATGTCGTAATCGATACCAATCATTCTCGGCATCTTCACCTGAATCATAAGGTAAATCCGTTTTATTTCGATCACCTATATAGAATAGATATCCAAGTGTTTCCACTTCATCACGTTGTTGACCGTCCCCAAGTAGTGCAGCAACGGGTACATTTAAATGCTTCCCTAATAAATCTAAAAAAGCAGCTTCAACAGCTGTTACCGCGTGTATTGTCGTTCTTAAATCAAAAGTCTGTAAGCCTCTCCCACTATCATCTCTGTCAGCAAAAGTGTGTCGAACTTTATTTAAGACTGCTTTATAATTACCAATCGATTCACCGATAATGAATGTTTTTGCGTCTTCCAACGTTTTACGTATTTTTTCTCCACCTGGTACTTCCCCAACCCCTTTTTGACCACTCGAATCTTCCAAAATAATAATATTTCGAGTAAAATATGCTCCATGCGCACCACTTAAGTTCAATAGCATACTATCTTTCCCTGCTACTGGATATACTTCCATTTGTGTAATTGTTGGTGTGTTCATGATTATCTGTCTCCTTTTATCATTCATTTTATATCGTATTATTAACTAAGAGGATGCTAGAAAACTAGCAATCTTTCTGCACAAAATTATTCCCTTTCTCACCACAGATCCATTACAATTATCGCTTTCAATCTATCATTAACTAATAAAGATATTTAAAATATATACTCCGATTAATCCTAATACGGATAATGCTGTCGTATAAGTCGTTCTCACTTTAATTGTTTGAGCTACTGATAAATTAAAATACTCTTTAAATAACCAAAAACCTGGGTCATTCACATGTGAAAACGCGATGCTTCCAGTCGTAACTGCTAACACCATCATTTCTAAACTTACACCAGCAGAACCTACAAGTGGCAGCACTATACCTGCAGCTGTCATTACCGCTACAGTTGCTGATCCGAGGGCTGAACGCATAATAGCCGCAATCAACCATGCAAGTAATAGTGGTGAAATAGACCATCCATCTGTTAATGTTTGAATATAATCAGCAACACCACTATCTACCAACACTTGTTTAAATGCCCCACCTGCTCCAATAACTAATATAATAATTGCCATTGGTTTAACACTGTCAGCACATGACTTCATAACATCTTCTAATGAACGACCTATTCTTACCCCTAGCACATAAAATGAGAGCAATAGTGCAATTAATAATGCAATTGGTGCTGATCCAAAGAAACCCATCACTTTCAAAAAGCTATGATCTTCAGGTAATGTGAATTCTGCAACTCCTAATACTGCCATTAGAAAAACCGGTATAATTGCTGAGATTACACTTGCACTAAAGCTCGGCATTTCTTCTTCTGTAAATTCCTTTGTACTTATAAGACCTTCTGGCAGCGATGGATTCATTTTTTTTACGAAATTCAATCTTGGCCATAATAATGCAATTAACGAACCTACTGGTATTGCAATAATAAGTCCATATAAAAGAGTTAATCCCATACTTGCTTCAAATACTCCTACTACTGCTGCTGGACCTGGATGTGGTGGTAAAAAGCTATGAGTGGTTGATAATCCAATCGACATTGTTAATCCTACATAAAGTAAGTTCAAATTAGTTTGACGAACAATCGTGAAAACGATAGGAATCAACAAGACAAAAGCTACTTCGTAAAACATCGTAACACCTAGTATAAATGCTACGATAAGCATTACTATCTGCACACGTTTAATTCCCATTTTATCAATTAAAGTGTTCGATATACGCTGAGCAGCACCACTGTCAGCCATTACTTTACCCAACATGGCTCCAAATCCTAAGATTAGGATAAGGTCATTTAATTGTCCCCAATTCCATCTGAAATAGATTCCATAACTGTATGTAATGGCATCCCTTCAAATAAACCAACAAGTATAGCTACGATAATTAATGCGATAAATCCATTAAATTTTAACGGAATCATTAAAATTAATAAGAATATAACTCCTAATGCGACAATCAACAAAGGCAATTTGGACACTTCTTTCACAAATTTTTTCTTTCTATCTCATGTTGTAGTACATTCATTTGTTATTTTTTATTCATGAAGTAGTGACAAATCTACTAAAATGACAATCCTACTATTTTAAAACAAACTTTATACCCAACAATAATTTCATTGTTAGTAAATCTTGTTAAGAAGCTTGGATAACGTTTTCATTTAATAAATAATGGATGACATCTCTATAAAAGTAATTGCAATCGGATACATACAAAAAACAATTACTTTAATGTTAAAAAGATCATATGTATATTTTGAAAAAACCGAATTTATTTTCCATTTCTTTAGAAACGGATAATAAATTCAAACCATGAAAAACATCATAACATCCATGTGATGGATTTTCCGTGATCCATCGTGTATTGCTATACAAACGTTTCCGCTATCTAACAAACATTCCATTCAATTTTTCAAATACTCATTAAAAGGTTCTTCCCATCATTTCTTTGGCAACATAAAATCAAAATCGCAACCTTCATCTGCTTGTAACACATGTTTTCGATAGAGCCATTTGTATCCTCTATCGTCATCGAATGTAGGTTCTTGCCAATTCTGTCTACGTTTCTCAAGCTCTTCATCTGAGACATCGAGATGTAAGATACGATTTTCAATATCTAGTTCAATCCAATCGCCATCCTCTATCAACCCGATAGGTCCACCTATTGCGGCTTCAGGCGCTACATGTAATATAACTGTACCAAAAGCTGTTCCACTCATCCGACAATCAGATAAACGAACCATATCACGAACACCTTGTTTTAATAGTTTTTCTGGAATGGGAATCATTCCAGCTTCAGGCATCCCTAGTGCACCAACAGGCCCAGCATTTTGCAGAACTAGTACACTATCTTTTGTCACTGCTAAATCTGGATCATTTACTCTTGCTTCCATATCTTCTAAAGAAGTAAACACGACAGCTTGTCCTTTATGTTTCATCAATGTTTTGTCGATTATAGCTTTTGGTTTAATAATCGATCCATTTGGTGATAAATTACCTTTTAGAACAGCGATCCCTCCATCAGCATGTAATGGATCATCTAATGTTTTAATAATATCACGATACACTTCTTCAAATGTGACAGAAGCTAGATTTTCTTTCATTGTCTTTCCAGTAACTGTCAGTTCTTCGCCATGTAAAAGTGGTTCTAATTCTTTTAATACTGCTGGAATCCCGCCGGCATGATACAAATCTTCCATTTGATATGTACCTGCTGGTCTCAAATTCGCAATAAACGGTGTTTCCTCACTGATTTTTTCAAATTGATCTAAGTCCAACGTAATACCAAGCCTTTTGGCCATTGCTGTTAAATGAATAACGGCATTTGTGGAGCCGCCAATTGCCATTAAAACACGAATCGCATTCTCAAATGCTTCTTTTGTCATAATATCTGATGGCTTGATGTCTTTTTTCACTAGTCTTACAATCTGGCGACCAGTTTCTCTTGCCATATGCATCCGTTCATTCACTGTAGCTGGTGCCGCTGCTCCTCCTGGAAGCATCATCCCTAACGCTTCTGAGCATGAGGCAATCGTACTCGCAGAACCCATTACCATACAGTGGCCAGCTGTTGGAGCTAGTTGTTTGTTAATTTCATTTATTTCTGTTTCATCTACTGTACCAGCTTTATATTCTTGCCAAAAATAACGACAATCGGAACAGGCACCTAATGTTTTTCCTTTATATTTACCGTTATTCATTGGGCCACCTGTAAATAAAATTGCTGGTTTATCAGCGCTTGCCGCTCCCATCAATTGGGCGGGTGCCATTTTGTCACAACCACCAATTAAAACGGTTCCATCAATTGGTTGCGCTGTAATCATTTCTTCTGTATCCATCGCAACTAAATTTCGATACAACATCGTCGTTGGGCTTGTAAACATCTCACCTACCGAGATCGTTGGAAATTCTAGGGGGGTACCACCTTCCATAATAACTCCTTGTTTAATAGCCTCTACCATCGGCTGCACATGGGAATGACATCGATTTACTTCACTGAATGTATTGCTAATACCAATAACTGGTTTTTCATAATCTTCTTCATCATGACCCAAATGCCTTCTAAAGGCCATTTTCAAAAACTCGCTAAATGCTTCATCACCATATAATGCATTTGATTTTTTCATGGATATCTCTCCCTCCGTTTATTTATTATTTCGGGATGCAAGCACAACATCGCAGGCTTGAATCCCGATTCCGAAACTCTAAAAATTACTCTTCATCTCAGTGAATTTCATAATTATCCCAATCAGCCACCTCACTACAACTGCAGTTAAGAAAGGTTCAACGAAACTGCATGTTGTAGTGAGGTGGCGTTAAATCCACATTATGGAATTCACTCATCCAATTGGAAAGAAAGATATTTATATTCTAAATAATCTTCAATTCCTTGTCTGCCACCTTCTCGTCCGATACCAGACTCTTTCACACCACCAAATGGAGCTTGAGCAACGGTTGGCATTGGATCGTTAATACCTACAATTCCATAATCTAATGCTTCACTTACACGTACAATTCTAGAAGCATCTTTTGTGAACATATATGAAGCAAGGCCATACTCACTACTATTCGCCCTTTCGATTGCTTCTTCTTCCGTTTTAAAAGAAAAGATCGGGGCAATCGGTCCAAATGTTTCTTCATGTGATATTTTCATATCATGTGTAGCATTCACTAATAGTGTCGGTTCAAAGAAGTGACCTTTTGCATACGCTCCATCAACAAGTCGCTTACCTCCAACTAACACTTCTGCACCTTTTGCGGTTGCATCTTGTACCTGACTCTCTACTTTATCAACCGCATTACCATCAATTAATGGCCCAATCGTAACACCTGACTCAAGTCCATCACCGACGACTAATTCTCTTACCTTCTTAGCAAAAATTTCAGAGAATGGTTTTACAACACTTTCGTGTACGTAAACACGATTGGTACAAACACAAGTTTGACCAGCATTTCTAAATTTACTCGCAAGTAAAGCTTCCGCAGTTTTTTCTAAATCAGCATCTTCGAATACTAGAAATGGTGCATGTCCTCCAAGTTCGAGTGACAACTTTTTCATTGTATCTGCTGATTGTCTTACTAACTGTTTCCCTACTTCTGTTGATCCTGTAAATGTAATTTTACGAACAACAGGAGAATCCATTAACACTTTTGTAATAGTACTTGCTGATCCATGTAGTAAATTTACAACCCCTTCTGGAACACCTGCATCATGACAAGCTTTTATGACTTCTACAGCTGTAAGCGGTGTAGATGAAGCTGGTTTCAAAATAACTGTACATCCTGCAGCCATCGCTGGAGCAATTTTCCTTGTAATCATGGCAATTGGGAAATTCCATGGTGTAATCGCTCCGACAACACCAATCGGTTGACGAATAACCGATAAACGTTTACTCGGAGAGGAAGCTGGAATTGTTTCTCCGTAAATACGTCTTCCTTCTTCGGCAAACCATTCTAAATAATCAATGGCTAATGAAATTTCTGTTTTTGATTCTTGTACAGGTTTTCCCATTTCTGTTGTAATCACTTCAGCAATCTCGTCTGTTCTAGAACGTAAAATTTCTGCAACTCGATTTAAATAATCATATCTTTCTTTTGCCGTTCGTTTAGACCAAGCAGGTAACGCCTTTTCCGCCGCTTCAATTGCGAGCTTTGTTTCACGTTCTCCACCCTTTGCAACCGTTCCAAGAAGTTGACCTGTTGTTGGACTAGTTACTTCCAAATTATCTTCAGATGTTTCCCATGTACCATTTATATAAAGCATCTTATCTCCTCTTTCCTATTCCCACACAATTTCGGGAAGTTATTTTGATTATAATGAATTATTTTTCATGATTAGCTGATAAAACTGTTGGATCAGTCATCACTTCAATTAATGCAGGAAGTCCGGATGCAATTGCTCTTTCAAATGCCTTTGCAATATCATCATTTTTTTCGACTCTTTCTCCATGTCCACCAAAGTTTTTCGCATATTCCGCAAAATTTGGGTTTGTTAATTTTGTTCCTACAACACGATCGGGGAATTTTGCTTCCTGATGAGCATGAATTGTTCCAAACATATTATTATTAACAACAATTGCAATGATAGGGATATCATAACGGACTGCTGTTTCAAATTCTTGTGGTGTCATCATAAAACCACCATCACCTGAGATGGAAATAACTGTCTTATCTGGATGAGCAACTTTCGCCCCAATTGCGGACGGCATACCATACCCCATTGCACCTGATGTAGGTCCAAAATATGTTCCACCTTCATCATAGCGATAATAACGAGAAATCCACGAGAAGAAATTACCTGCATCACTTGTAATGACCGTATCCTTTGGTAATTCATTTTGAATATAGTGGATAACCGATTTCATATTTGCATATTGTTCATTATCTGTTAATACCGGAGTAGAAAATTGTGTATATTTTTCATTTGCTTCCGTTACATTTTTTTGACGTTCTGCATTTGTTTCTGGTTCAATCACTTGAAGCAATTCAATTAAAAATTCTTTTACATCTGAAACAATCGGTAAATCAGGTGTATAAACTCTACCCAATACATCTGGTGAAATATCTACATGAATCAATCGACTTTTCCGTTCATTGATTAAAGCATAATCATCTGTGGTCATTTGTGAGAATTTTGTTCCAAGTGCTAACACAAGATCACTATCTTGAATATATTCACTTAGAGCTTTTCTTGCACCAAGTCCCAATGCCCCAATATAATTCGGATGTGAATTTGGAAATGCATGAAAACGTCTGAATGCTGTAGCTACCGGTATTTGCAATGCTTCTGCTAATGATACAAGCTCTTTCGAAGACTCGGATAAAATCACTCCACCACCAGCAATAATAACCGGCTTTTTAGCCTCTTGAAGTGCTTTAGCAGCTTCTTGCACTGCTTCTATATCAGGACGAATCGTTGTTACCTTAATTGGTCCATGTGTATCTCTTGTTACAATGTCATCTTGCATATCTTCCGGCAATGAAACTAGTACGGGTCCTGGCCTTCCTGAACGTGCTACATGAAACGCACGGTGTAAAATTTCCGGAATACGATTGGCATCATCAATTTCTACCGTCCATTTACACAGATCTTTAAAAAATGAAACAAAATCCACTTCCTGGAATGCCTCACGATCTCTAAACGGTCGCTCTACTTGCCCAATTAACGCTACTAATGGCGTTGAATCCTGTTGTGCCGTATGTAATCCAATCGATAAATTCGTTGCACCTGGTCCTCTTGTCGCTGAACAAACACCTACATCACCGGTAGCTTTTGCATAAGCTTCAGCCATAAAGGAAGCTCCACCTTCTTGTCTAGCCGAAATGAAATCAATTTCCTTTTCTTCATACAAAGCATCAAGTACATTTAAATAACTTTCTCCCGGAACACCAAATACTTTTGTTACTCCTTCTTTTTTCAACACATCTACAATCGCTTGACCACCATGTTTCTTTTCTACTTTCGTTTCCCTCTGACTAATTTGTGTCATCACTTTTCCACCTTTGTCTATTATTTGATCATTCATTACTTAAAATGTTTCTAACATTAACCGTTTGCATTACCTCTTTTCTACGTTCATTCGAAGGTGCAATGATCATCTAATCGTGTGAATAAAATCACTTCGTAATAAATGAATTCATCCAGTTAATGATTTGATTATAATTGTAAGACATATAAAATTGTTTGTCAATAATTTTTCTATAATGTTCCGATAATTCATTCCATTTAATAATATGATCTTAGAATAAAAAAAGATGACCCCTAATATATAGAGGTCATCTAGCGATTGTTTATAGATATTTAAAAATATTTTAATCACAATTAAACGTCATACATCGTTACGAGACATTATTTTTTCTCGAACATAGGTAAGATGTTGATACATTTTTGTAAAGGACATCATTGGATCTTTTTCTTTTAATGCCTTATAGATCGCTTCATGATGTTCAACAGTTATGTTCCGCTCTCGAAATGGTATTAAACTATCTGTTTTCTCATGTGCAATTAACAGAGAATCGATCATGCCCTCCACTACTGGGTTATTTGCACTTTGGGCAATAATCCGGTGAAATTCGATATCCAATGCTCCATAGTCGTTATGGACGCTTTTTTCAATCTGCTTGTTTATTTCCTTTAATTGATCTAACTGTTGATCTGTTATTTTTTCTGCCGCAAGTGTAACTAGCCCTAATTCCAGGGACATTCTTGCTTCAATTACAGCTGAAACATTATTAATTGTTAATGCTAACATTGCTCTAAACGGGCTATTACCCACTTTTTCATTTATATATGTTCCCCCACGTGGTCTTCGTTTCACAATTTCCAACGTTTCTAAAGAACTAAGCGCCTCACGTAAGACAGGACGACTTACATCAAAGTCATCCATTAACTTTAATTCAGGTGGCAACTTATCGCCTGGATGAAGTTGTCCATCCATTAACATAGAAATAATATGATCTAGCACTTGTTGTGATAATGTATTCCTTTGTATCATCCCTGTTTTAAACCCTGCCAATATCCTCACCCTCTTTAGTAAACAACTTCTGTTAAAAAAATTCATCCTTCGTGCATATATCATGATTTAATCCATTTAGTTTAAACAATTTCATCATTATTGCAATCAGCCACATCATTAAATCTACATGATGAAATTCACTAAGTGATTTAGAAAATTACATCAACAAGCTTCACAGTAATTTTATCGAAAAATATAATTACTTACCGCAGAAATTGTATGACAAATAGACACCCTTGTCAATTTTTAGGATTATATTCATCACCTCTACTAAAAATAGCTCCTTATCATAGTTGTAGCACTTGCTCCCAAATCAATTGATCAACTGGAATACCTTTTTCTAGATTTTCTTTCCTTCGCTTCAGTGTATTTTCGCCTGGATAAGAAACATGGCTACCACTTTCTGAAGGTTGCGCTTCTTTAAAATGTGCGATAGCATTCTCCACTACTTGCTTAGTGAATGCTTCTCCTGATAACGCGTTTGGATCAATTGCTATAAAGACCTGTGATACACCGTAACCAGATACTTTTGTTTCGGGCTTCATTTGATCGAGTGTAGCAGTCGAATTTCCTTTGGATAGAAGAGTGACAATTAAGTTTAGTAAAAATGCTAATCCAGATCCTTTCCAATAACCCATCGGTAAAATTCTTCTTGATTGTTCAATCTCCCTAGGATCTCGCGTTAAGTCACCTTGATCATTAAAACCACCATCAATTGGTAGTTGTTCATCATTTAATCTAGTCACCTGTAGTTTTCCATATGAAAATTGCGACATAGCCATATCTAGAACAACAGCATTATCCTTGTTTGGAACTGCTAGAATCATCGGATTATTTCCTAATTTGGGATCCCTAGCTCCCCAAGGTGGCATACTTGATTCCGTATTTGTCCAACAAATCCCAATATATCCTGCATCAGCCGCATGCCATCCATAATTTCCACCTCGCATCCAATGATTAGTCTGATTGATAGTAACCATACCTATTACATGTTCCCTTGCAAGTTCCATCGCACGATCCATACAATATGTAGCATTTAAATCACCAGGACCAAAATTTCCATCATACCGTTCAATCACTCCATTAACATCGATTAATGTTGGTTCAGCATGTACATCAACCCAACCTTGATGAATGTATTCTATTAAACGTGGTACTCTATTTAAACCATGTGAATAGACACCATCAAGACTTGCTTTTGCAAAAAGCGTTGCTGATATTATAGCCTTATTCTCTGTAAATCCATTTTTGATAAGCACTCGGGTTATTTCCTTCTTCATCTCGTCGAATGTAACCCTAATCATCTGTATCTACATCCCTTTGTTAATCGTTTTGAATAAATCGACTCTTAAACATTTCGTATAAATGATAAAAAGAAGGAAAGAGATGTCCATACCCTCCCCTTCTTTTAAAGAAACATCCTTATTACGTAATTGGTGCAGGATTAAATAAAGCTAAGTCATTTTGAATGCCCCATTTATCTGCACAAGTTATTTTCTTACCACTAGCTGTGTCAATAATATCATGAAAAATTTCCCAACCTACATCTTCAATCGTTGCCTTACCTGTAGCAATCGATCCCGCATTAATATCAATTAAATCACTCCACTGATACTTTAATTCATCTCTCGTCGAAACCTTTAATACTGGAGCCATTGATAGATTATATGGAGTTCCCCTACCAGTAGTAAAAACTTGTAAATGCATACCAGCAGCAAGCTGTAAAGTCCCACAAACAAAATCACTTGCAGGTGTCGCAGCTATGTAAAAAATGGAGTTTTTTTCTGAACTAGGGTGCTCTTGAATTGAACAAAATTAGATAGTTTTGTATAGAGTAATAATAATGTAGATTAATTTTGCAAAATGGACAGGCGCAAATATAGATAGGTACCTGTTTTCTATCCCTTTTTTACGTACTTGCAACCTTATTTTTAGAAAACATGCGAGTATGGTTCGGCCGCGGGCAACCTATTCCTAATCTTATCTCACTATCAACCATACTCGCTATCCATATACCTTTTTATTCAAATATATTTATTAAGGGTATTTCACTGAGTCACTATCATTCTTGTAGACAATATTGCCATTTCTGAAGACCATTCTTGTAGTACGTAATGCAGAAATATTATCTAAAGGATTTTCATCCAATAGAATCATGTCACCACACTTACCTACTTCTAAAGTTCCCGTTTGAGAATCTATTTTGCATAGTTCAGCTGCATTTTTAGTGGCTGTTTCAAGTGCTTCCATGTTATTTAGACCATATCTTACATATAGTTCAATCTCATCCAACAAACTTCTCCCAATTGTAGTAAGCCCTTCTCCTGTAGAATCTGTTGAGGCACAGATTTTCACTCCATACTGTTTACAGAGACGAATAGCTTTTTCTTTCTTTTCTAGATCCTCTGGTTTCGCTTTTTTTCTAATCCATTGGAATCTAGGGTCGGTCGTATGGAGTATGTTGTACCTAGTTATGATTGTTGGACAGTAGAATGTCCCATTGTCTCTCATCATTTTTGTAGTCTTCTCATCTAATTGAGCATGCTCAATAGAGCGTACGCCTGCTCTAATTGCATTTTGAGCGCCTTCCAACCCTGTGCAGTGGGCAGCAGTAATTAAACTTACTCTTTCCGCCTCCTCACAAACCACCCTCATTTGTTCCTCCGTTAATTGTGGTGCGTTAGGAATAGACCCTTTTGTACCCATTCCACCCGTGGCGAACATTTTGATTACATCTGCATTGGATCGTATCTGCTTCCGAGCAGCTCTTAGCGATTCCTCAGGGGTATCACATTCTTGGTTTATCTGCCATCCATGCCCACCTGTTATTGAAATACCTATTCCAGATGCTAACACTCTTGGTGCGGTAAAGTACCCAGACTCAATTAACTTTTTTACATGTATATCGTTATTGTTTTGAGTGCCTAAGTTACGGACTGTTGTAATACCATATTTTAATGCAGTTTGTAACTGTACAACAGTGATGGCTCCAGATTCTGCATCGCTAATATTATTATCGAGACCTAACATTCCCAGATGAACATGTGTATCTATTAAGCCGGGTATTAATGTTTTTCCCGTTCCTTCTATTACAGTCTTCCCGGTTAAAGGTTCTTCAGAAATATTTAAAATTCCAGTTTCATCAAATTCTATATGCCCTTTCTCGATAATACCACCATTACCATCAAGAATTCTTACATCATTTATAATTATGCTCATTTTCGCATCTCCTTTTAAATGTCTATATTACTAAATTCACTTGCTCTAAATCCTATCTTCTATTGATGAACCTTTTTAAAATGATCTTTCACTATTGGATAAAGAGTGCTGACAACAGCAATAATTAAAAATATAAGAGAAATTGGATGTGTAAAAAAGGAGAAATACCCTTCATAACTTACACCTTTACGTAAATTAGTCTCTAATAAACTTGCTAATACAAAAGTTAGAATAAAGGGTCCAACTGGGAGTTTCATATAAGCCATAAATACCCCAAGAAGAGTAAACCCTAATGTTACAAACACATCAAATAAATTATTAGATGACAGATACGCTCCTGTTAGACATACAACGAAAATAACAGGATATAGATAATGATATGGAATTCGTAAAATCATCGGAAACAAAGGCATCGCAAATATTTGAAAAACTACGACTAATATTGCTCCAATAATAGCTGCAGCAAAAATCATATAAACAATATCTGGGGAATTCGTGAATATTAACGGACCTGCCTCCACCCCTTGAATCGTAAGGGCACCAATTAACAGTGCTGTCACTGTATCCCCTGGAATTCCTAAAGAAATAAACGGTATTAAAGACCCTCCGAGGGATGCATTGTTCGCTGTTTCTGGCGCTATTACACCATCAATCGTTCCCTTTCCGAATTTCTCAGGATGTTTAGATGTATTTTTAGCTGTTGCATAAGCCATCAAATTAGACAATGACCCTCCCAAGCCTGGTAAAATCCCTATCCATAAACCAATAAAGAATGATTGAATCACATTCCTAATATTTTTGATCAATGCTTTCCCTGGCCATTTAAATCTACTAACTTTAACCTTATTACTGTCGGAACTCTTTGCACCCTCCGCATACTCTAACAGGATGATACTTCCCGCAAATAGACCCAACATTACGGGAATCAGTGAGAAGCCACTAGATAAATAAAAGTTACCGAAAGTAAACCGTTGGGTAACGCCACTTAGCGGATCCGTTCCTACCGAGGTAATCGCAATAGCAATTCCGGCTGATAACAGACCCTTGGAAAGGTTTCCTTTAGAAAGTGAGACCACCATTAATATGGCAACTACTGCTAAAGAAAAAAACTCCCATGGACCCAGTTTCACTGCAAAACTTGCAATGATTGGACTTAAAAACATTGCTATTATCAATGATGGTATTATTCCTATAGAACTACTTGCAACCCCTGCCGAGAGAGCTTTCACTGGGTTCCCTTTTTTTGTTATTTCATATCCATCAAAAACTGTCGCGACTGATGACGGTGTTCCAGGAATGCCTAATAATATTGCTCCTATGAAACTACCAGACATACTCCCTACAAATATTGTCATCAATAAGGGTATAGCAACTATCGGCTCCATTGTGAAAGTTATTGGTAACAACAAGGCAATGGCTAATCCACCTGATAATCCTGGAATTGCACCTAATACTACCCCAATTATTGCACCTATTGCACATATAATTAAAATGGAAGGGGTTAATAAATCACCCAAGACAGGTAATAAAATCTCCAACTTTATCTCACCTCAATAATAAATTAAAATTAAAAACTGCTACCCGAATATTAAGTAATTTTTCAGTCTTATGCAGCCTGCTTAAATATTGTATGATATTATAATTTAATGAACTTATCCCCATAAACCTAACTAAATATCATTCCACTTGGTAACCTTAAACTTAATATTTCTGTAAAGGCTAAATATATCACAATAGTAACAAACACTGAAAATAATAACCTTCTGAGTACAGAAATCGATTTTCCGACTGAAAATAGACTACTTATAATAAAGAGAGTAATAATGGTTGATAAAATATAGCCAATCAACCAAAAGCCTATCGCGTATCCCATAAAGACGAGAAATAACAGCCATAATTTCTTCCATTGTTCGCCCGTTAAAAAAGGCTTCTCCTGCGATTCCTTCTTTAGCATAATCCCCAAACTGCTACCTATTATTATAATGGCACCTAAAATAGGGAATACTTTAGGACCGGGATCATTTTGTAAGTTAGTCCCAGGAAGATTAAGTGAGCCTACTAAAAAGACAAGACCAAAAATCAACGTGATTGTTCCCAACACTCTATCTTTATGAATTAATCTATTCATAACATTCATCCTTTTTATGTATTTCAAAAAGTTTATTAGTAAAACCCTGTTTATTTATTTACGTTAAAATAATACCGTATTTTTAATTTTTAGTAATAATAAGGTTAAGGAATAGCAAATTCAAATGTCTGGATGTTTCTTTTCTATTCCAAGGTAATAATGTTATTTACATGTGTTGCATAAAACTTTTACATTCCACTCTAAGATATTTTGCTAACTCCTTTCAAGCAACCCCCCCAAATCAACCACAACACTAACCCTTTTTAGGAGTTAGTGTAAAAGACTCTTGAGAAAGTGGCATTCAAAGTCTGTAAAGGGGATTTATGGTTTACCTTATTAATCCATAATCTCGTACCCATTAATAATAATTTCCTCATATTCCCTAAGAATCTGCTCAGCTTTATCAGGGGAATGATGCTCATACACAGAGACTAATTTCTCCAACTGCTCTTGAACTGCAGAATCATCTTCCAACCCTGCCAAGGTTTTATTAATTTCCTCTATAAGAGCGGAGTCTGTACCTTTGGGAGCAAAGAGCCCCACCATCGCCACATTTACAACATCGGGATATCCTAACTCCACGGAGGTAGGCCATTCTTCATTAAAAGAACTTGGTTCCTCAGTAGTTGTCATCAAACTTATTAAGTCTCCTGACTCTATATACTGCGCACCAGTCTGCGTCGCTACAAAGGCTACATCAATGTAGCCACCTAAAACACCTGAAATCTTATCATTGGATGAACCTGCTTCTACCATCTTCATTTCGACTCCAGCTTCAGTATTCAAAATTTCATTTAACATATGTGCCATTCCACCATTTTGAATCCCAGCAGTTATTTCACCTGGGTTTGCCTTTGCATACTCCTTTAATTCTTCCCAATCTGAATATTCTTCGTCTGGTCTAGCAACCAGTATATAAGCTTCAGTTTGTCTTGGTCCAAGACCAACTACTTCAAAGTTTTCAAATGGCTCTTTATCATAAATATCACCGTGATACTGTAAGAATAAATTTTGAGTGAACAGTAAGGTTAAACCATCCTGCTTTGCATTCCTCACTTTCTCATATGCAACTGTTCCATTACCAGAAACATCGTTCTCTACTACAAAAGCTTGGCCAGTCTCTTCTTGTAAGTAATCTGTCATAGTCCGAGCAACTAAATCTATTAGACTACCTGCTTCTGCTGGAACTACTACGGTAACATCGTCATTTGGCCAATTTACGTCCTCTTCATCAGAAGCATTGTTTGCTTCCTTGTCATTGTTACAGGCCGCTAAAAATAAAATTAGAATTAATAAAAATGCACTCCTACTAATTATTATAAAAGTATTTTTAAACATGAAATTTCCCCTTTATAGTTTATTTAACATTATGATTAGCCAGGATGTAACTACCAAATTTCCACAAAAATTTAAGTACTTAATCGCTTACATTGTATAAGATAGCCCATCACACTATTTCATATAAAAATATAATTTCACCTTCTTTCCTCATCATAACTTTTATCCCTTAAGATCCTGCTTACTCTTTTATTTCCCTTCAAATTCAATTAAAGCCGCTATTAGTGCTTTGATATAACCAACTGAATGAGCAAAACCCATACTTCCATAACTCCAACCAATATTTGAATTCGCCCAATTTATATTTAAATCTGGACTATCCCCGTGTAAACTAGGCACATGGTCTGGATTAATACATCCATCATAACCAACCTTTCGTAATTCAAGGAGCACCTTAAACATATTCATATCTCCATCATCCAATAATGCTTCTTCAAAAGCCCCCGCTGTTGGAAGACTTCCCCTAACATTTCGAAAGTGTACTAAGAAAATTCGTCCCTTACGACCATAATGATTGATCTCATCTAGTACAAGAGAACTTCCGCCTTCTGTTGCTCTTGTCCCAACACAATAAACATACCCTACATTCGCATTTGGAAAGTCATCAATAATTCTATGAAAACCAAGACCTCCAAAAGGTGTATCATGATTGGGAGTATCTGATGGATGCATGGCAAGCTTTACATTCAGATCTTGTGTCAATGGGACTAGACTGCTATAAGCCTCTTGGAAGCGCCCCCACCAAGAATCTAATTCTCCCAAGGTAGGAGAATTAAATCCTTCTTTATTTAAACCCAAACTTTCACCTCGCGCAATTGCTCCTCCACGTTGTATCGCTTTGTAATCTTTTGTTTTACCTGGAAAGGTATCACCCTCAAATCTTTGTCGAACTATACCAATATCTGCCTCAGCAAAAACTTTCACAGCATTAAGGGAATTTTCGAGTTCTAACTCACCTCCTTCCTTATTTAATATGTAGTTTTGTGTAATGTTGGGAAGGGTGACCCTGTTAATATCCATTCCCCAACTTCGTATCCTTCTTTTCATTTTTAGTAATTCATCAAGATCAGGAAAACCTTGTTCTTTTACTCCGGGAAAATCAGAACCATTACCAAAATCAACACAATCAACGCCTAACTGACAGAGTTGCTGTAAATCCCTTTCCTCCAAATTAAATTTATTTGTTGTAACAGAAACCTTCATCATTATTTCTCTCCTATCCAATAAACGTTACAATATTAGAAGTTTGTAACCGTTATCATTTTCTTGAAAGTTACATCCCTATACTTTAAATTAATTGTATTACATTATTAATTGTAAGTCAATTATCATTTGTAGCTTTTATCCATAAACTGGAATATCCAAACCAGTAACTTTCCGTAACATATTAAGGGGAGTCAGAAATACATTACATTATTAATACCTTAGAATAATTTTATACATGATAATGCAATGATGATTAGAAATGTATTGTTTGCGCTCAATATATAGATGTATATCAATCCCTATGTTCATTTACTTGTTTTAGCCAAAATTAGGCAACATATAATCAAAATCACAACCCCTCCGTCCGTAATATATGTTTTTACGATACAACTAAGTATAACCTCGCCCTCATCAAAACCGTTCTTGCCAATTCTGACTACGCTTCTCAAACTCTCCATCTGAGACATCAAGATGTAAGATACGATTTTCAATATCTAGTTCAATCCAATAGACATTTTCAATTAGCCCCATAGGTCCACTTATTGCCACTTTGGGAGCAACATGCAATACAATTGTACTAAATGCTATTCCACTCATCCGACAATAGGATAAAAGAACCATATCACGTACACCTTATTTTAGTAGTTTTTTAGGAGTTGAAATCATTTCAGCCTAGAGCTCCAGCATTTTGAAGAACTAATACACTATCCTTTATCACTTCTAAATCTGGATCCTTCACTCTTGCTTCCATATCATTTAAAGATGTAAACACAACTGCTTGTACTTTATTCTTCATCAATGTTTTCTCAGTGATGGTTTTTGGGCTTGACCACCATGTTTCTTTTCAACTTTCGTTTCCCTCTGACTAATTTGTGTCATCACTTTTCCACCTTTGTCTATTATTTTATCATTCATTACTTAAAATGTTTCTAACATTAACCGCTTGCATTACCTCTTTTCGACGATCATTCGAAGGTGCAATGTTCATCTAATCGTATGAATAAAACCACTTCATAATAAATGAATCCATCTAGTTAATGGGTTGATTATAATTGTAAGACATATAGAATTGTTTGTCAATAACTTTTCTGTAATGTTCAATTTACTTTGAAACAACCTAGTTACTCATAAACATAAAAAAGATGACTCCTAATAACACAGAAGTCATCTCTCCATCTATCGTTCATCAAAATATTTATTGAATATCTTTACGCTGTTTTCTCAAAGTCCTCTGCCGATAAATCGGTGACAATACCATTTCGTTTATTATTCCTCGCTTTTACAAAGAACATATACGTAAGAATTATCGTTAAAAAGATTCCTATGATAAAAGATGTATTCAATTTCAACTGAAAGCCAATTTGTGCATTTAAAATATACACAAACACCATATACGAAATAAATATTGCTGGTATCAGTGAAACAATATAGTTCTTTCCTTTCACAAACAAATACATCGTTGCAATCCATAATGCAATTGCCGCCGTTGCTTGGTTAGCCCATGAAAAATATCTCCACAAAATATTAAAGTCAATTTGTGTTAATAAGATAGATAACCCGAATAACGGAAGTGCAATATATAATCGTTTTCTTAGTTGTTTTTGATCAATCTTCAAGTAGTCAGCAATAATGGATCTTGCTGCTCGGAATGCTGTATCTCCTGACGTAATCGGTAAGACAATGGCCCCAAGCACTGCAATCGTACCACCAATTGCTCCAAGTAATGTTTTCGACACATCGTTTACAACAACAGATGGTGTACCAGAATCAATCATCTGACTTAATGTTTGACCATCTAACATACTCATCGCTGCAGCTGCCCAAATCATTGCAATAACAGCCTCAGCAATCATCATACCATAAAAGATATAACGACCTTGAGATTCATTTTTTACGGTACGTGAAATAATTGGTGACTGTGTTGCATGGAAACCAGATAATGCTCCACACGTAATCGTAAAGAAGATAATTGGAATAAATGGCACATTATCCGGGTGCCAATTTTGGAAAGTTATTTCAGGAATCGTGTAATCTGAAAAAACAAGCGCACCCCCAACTCCAACGGTACCAATTAACAAAATTGCACCAAAAATTGGATAAAAACGACCAATAATTTTATCTATTGGTAAAATCGTCGACAATAAATAATAAATAAAAATAACAGCTATAATAATCCATAACGCAACTTTAGCATCCAATACGATATGTAGTAATGAAGCTGGCGTTGTGACAAACACTGTTCCTACAAGTAATAATAATAATAATGCGAATACATTCACAATATGCTTTGAAACCTTTCCTAAAAATCTTCCAGCAAGCTCTGGAATATGCGCTCCACGATTTCGAATCGAAATCATTCCTGTTAAATAGTCATGAACAGCACCAGCAAAAATAGCCCCTACAACAATCCATATAAATGCCATCGGACCAAATAATGCTCCCATAATCGGGCCAAAGATTGGGCCTGTACCAGCTATATTTAATAATTGAATAAGTGCGTTTTTCTGTTTCCCCATCGGTAAATAATCGACACCGTCATGGTTTGCAAATGCAGGCGTTTTTCTTTTAGGTGTCACACCGAAAATCTTTTCTATGAATTTGCCGTATGTAAAGTATGCAATAACCAAAATAATAATCGCACATACAAAAGTAATCATAGTTTTTCTCTCCTCCTCACACGTTGTTTTCGCTTACATCTTTATGTAAGCGTAGTCTCACTATTAGTATATCAATTAACTCAGTGTTCAATGGCTTTTTTCACATCACATGTCCCTTTAGCTGAGTGAAAAGTATATTTTTAGTATGAAACTTTACTTTTTTATAAAAATTCATTCGCAAATACGTTTCTGAACATTCATACTTGCACTAATTAGATGTCATTCGAGATCATCAATATATGTTTTCCTACATCTTAACCTTATTGGTTCAACTAAACATGTTAATTGTAGTATACTTAGTTCACATACTTACATTTTTACATACTATCATTCATGAATTGGGTGTTCATTTTGAGCCAGCTGCAATATACAATAAAAGATTCAGCATTTTGGAAAATCATTATCGGACTAGGGATGGCCTCTCTATTTATTTTTGCAACGATGTACAGTTTACAACCAATATTACCGGTATTTACGGAAGAATTTCACATACCGATTTCCTATGCTAGTTTGTCAGTATCATTAACAACGGTTGGTTTAATCATTGGTTTACTAACAATTGGATTTTTATCTGACAGAAAAGGGCGTTTCTTATTTATCCATTTATCCATCATTAGCTCAAGCCTACTTCTATTCATTATTCCCTTGATGGAATCATTTAGTTTCATCATTTTATTTCGGTTTATGCAAGGATTTACACTAGCAGGAGTGCCTGCTGCCGCACTTGCCTATATGGTGGTTTTTATCAAAAAAATCTATTTTCGTAAAATAAAAACCCTCTCCCACCAAAGTGAGAAAAGGGTTGAAACGAATGATATAAAATTAACGTTTTTTAGTTTTGCTGACTACCAAACTGTGGTAGCTATGTATACGAATCCCTTTATATCAATAGCTTCATTAATACAAAATGGATTACCAGGGATATAAAAGGACTTATCTAGACTTGACTTGCATCTTTTTTCATCATTATATTAAGTAATTGTTAGTTAGATACCATATTCTAAATTAAAGTTCAATTCGTATATTTTCAATACTGTTGCGATTTTCAAAAATTTGGTGAATGCGATCTAAAGATTAAAATTCATTTAACTTCTCCAAATATTCTCTTGTCTCTTTTTCCCAATCACAGTACTCGTCTTTAACGTAATCAAAGATAACTTTTTCTATCGCATTATACTGTTCATGATTAGAATTGTCACCACCAACACTCTTTACCTTTCCTTCTTGATAAAGAGTAATCCTACTGCCACTCCCATCTTGTACCTGATAATCTGTTACATTATGTGGAAGTGAATGAAATCTATTTCTCTTAATTTCTTTTTTTATTTTTGCAACTTCTTCAGAAGATATTTTTTTCTCAATCACAGGTGCATCAGGACCTACTTCTAGTTCTACCTCACCAACCGAGTCAATTATTTCTTCAGTATAAACCTTTATATCTCCATTATTAGATATCGTTATATTTTTAGGAAAGTGATCTAAATATGTTCCTGCCGCCGCAAGATATAGTTCTAATTTTACGAAAAACGTTTCATCCAATAGCTTCATTTCGTCAATAAATGCTTCTCTACTATACCTACCTCCTATATGAGGCATTCTCACATCATATGTATCATTTACACCTAAAATAAGTGAGTTTTCATCTGCTCTATAATAAAAATCATCTACTTTCCTCGCAAATAATAAGTAAGTTGTGTCATCATGGATAAAACCTTCCTCCAGATACAGTTCAATCGTTTCTTCGGTACTTTCTCCTTTATTGAAAACAAGTTCTTCTATTTTCAATGTGTAAACTTGTTCATCACGATAATCTTTTGCCTCATCTACCGATACGAAAGCAATTAAATCAACTACTTCATCCATCAACTGATTAAAACTACTCGGTTCTTTATCTTTACCAGTTATAGCACAGCCTACTATAGTAAAAGTTACAAATAAACCAATTATAAATAACAATATTTTATTAATGAATATCTCTCCTCATTCAGACTTCACATCTATCATTATATATAATTATTTTCTCTTTTTATATTATCATAAGTAAAAGAGTTGAAGTACAAAGGTTTATTCAATAAAAAGAAGTAACGACACAACTTGAACCGTCTCCTAAAATAGTGGATCTAAGGCAAATGGGATTTCTCATTGCTTCAGACGTTTATTGGATAACGCTGATAACTTACGATAAGCCTGTGAATCAAGATTGTGTCAAGTAGTTGTGGGAGTTTTTAAAGAACCAATCCATTCATTATATATTTTTAAATCATCATAATAATAAATTTACAATGATTTAAATAACTTATTTAAATTCTTCTCTATCTAATTTTTTTAATACTTTCAGGTATTACAGAAAATAATAGAATACCTAAAATAATAGAAATGAAAATATCAAAACTAAAAGCAGATAATAAAATAATAAGA
>Ga0079226_10000607_pt1 | contig 25750 bp, 30 predicted proteins | sample Poulit2014_FD_76345 | JGI IMG/M metagenome (GOLD analysis project Ga0079226, IMG submission 76345) | Agricultural soil microbial communities from Georgia to study Nitrogen management - Poultry litter 2014 | ecosystem: Environmental > Terrestrial > Soil > Agricultural land | place: USA: Georgia...
ACCGTTACCATCACCGTTACCATCACCGTTACCATTATTGCCGTTATCGCTACCGTTACCACCTGGCAGCTCAATAACACCGCCATCTGTGCTAGAACTGCCACTCGATGATTTACAGCCTGTTAAAATAAGTGTGCTTGCTAAAAAACAGCAAACAAGATTTTAGTTAATTGAGCCATACCTTTACTCCTTCCATTCACGCTCAACCCTTCCAAAGCATGCTTTAAATCAATGCACCCAAGCTAAAAACTTGATAGCCACGCTCATGGTATTGTAAAAATAAGATAATTGAAACAACAACCATTCGCATATCATATATTACTAATTAACCCGGCAGCCAACAACCTACCGCCCCTTAGCTCTTGGCTGAAAAAACGGGTTACATTTATGGCATCCCACTTCACTTTCCTGCTATCATTGCTGCGTTATTTTCACGCCCACGTAAAAAATGATGCTGCAACAGCCATATTTCGCAGTATTAATAACAAAGGCGCTCCTATTTAAAACAGGCCTTTTTGTTACCCGTGGCACAGGGGGTTATATGTATCTTGTTTTTGATACCCACGCAGAGGTAGCGCGCCATGTGGCACAACAAACACTCAAGCGCCTACAAAAAAAACCTAGCCTTACTCTGGGGCTCGCCACCGGCAGCACCATGGAACCCATCTACGCCGAACTGCTCGGTTTAATAGCACAACACCAGCTAGACCTTGCGCATATCACCACTTTCAACCTCGATGAATACGTGGGCTTAAGCAAAAGCCACCCCCAAAGCTATTACCATTACATGTGCCGTCACTTTTTCAGCCAACTCAACGTTCCCCAAGAGCGCATTCACTTACCCAACGGCAAAGCCCAAGATTTAGCAGCCGAGTGCCAGCGCTTTAATGCCCTTTGCCGCCAGCACAGCACCGATTACCAATTACTAGGCGTAGGCACTAATGGCCACATCGGTTTTAACGAACCCGGCACACCTTTCGATAGCATCACCCACGTGGTGGAACTCACCGCACAAACACGCCTGGATAACAGCCGTTTTTTCCCTAACCCAAGCGATATGCCTCAGCAGGCTATCACTATGGGGTTTGAAGAAATTATGCAGGCCAAAGAGATTGTGTTAGTAGTAACCGGCAAGCACAAAGCAGAGGTTGTAGCTAACTTTCACCACAGCGCCATCACTGAAACCCTGCCGGTATCTATCTTGAAAAAACATCCGCAATATACTGTAGTGTTAGATAAAGCAGCAGCTAGCCTGTTACCTGTAGGCGCGGCCACCCCCGTGGCTTGCACCGCCTAGTTTCACTGGCGGCTGCTTCACCTACTATCCACTAGGAGCTGCCTATGTCACAAAACCACTGGGATGCCACTTTTTCTGCCAGCCATTACCACTACGGCACCGAACCTAACGATTTTTTGAAAGAACATGCCCACGCCATCCCTGCAGGTGGCCGCGTGCTTTGTATTGGCGAAGGCGAAGGCCGCAACGCCATCTACCTTGCCGAACAGGGCTTTGTTGTTACCGCCTTGGATGCCTCAAAAGTAGGCTTAGAGAAAACAGCGGCCCTTGCCGCTTCACGCAATGTTGACGTTACCACTGTGCATGCCGATCTAGCTGATTACGACTTAGGTAAAGAGTGCTGGGATGGCATTGTGTCCATTTTTTGCCATTTGCCCCCTGCCTTACGGCACCAAGTGCATACAGCTATCCCTTTTGCCTTACGTAAAGAGGGTGTGTTTTTACTAGAGGGGTACCGCCCCGAACAACTGGAATATAAAACGGGCGGGCCAAGTAATGTGGAAATGCTTTACCCCCTCACCACCCTTGAAGAAGAACTTAAACCGCTTTCTTTTGTGATTGCTAAAGAAGCAGTGCGCCACATTGAAGAAGGCCGCGGGCACCAAGGCACCTCAGCCACCGTGCAAATTTTGGCCCGCCATAGTAACTACTGATTTAACACGCCATCAGCAGCCCCTAACTGGGCCTGTTGTTGTTCGCTATAAGGAAATGAATGAACTGGGCTACTTGGTTTGCGGTAATTAGCATTTGCTTGCTAGGGGCCATGTCGCCTGGCCCTTCATTAGCCTTAGTGCTTAAACACACCCTTAATGGCGGGCGCCGGCAAGGCATGGTGGCGGGTTTTGCTCATGGTATAGGTATTGGTATTTATGCCCTAGCCACCGTGCTCGGCATCGCCGCCCTGCTGGCTGCATCACCTGCTGCTTTTACTCTAGTGCAATGGGCTGGAGCTCTGTTTCTTGCCTACTTAGGTGTTAAGGGGCTGATGGCTGCACGAGCAGGCTGGCAAAACACCACAAGCGAAACACAAGCCACCAATTCCACAGCTGCACGCAACGGCTTTTTAATGGCTTGCCTAAACCCTTATGCCGCCATTTTTTTCTTAGCTCTATTCAGCCAATTTATCAGCGCCAACACTCCGTTCCAGGTAAAAATGCTGTACGCCATTACCGCCATTGTGATCGACATGGGCTGGTATATGGCCGTAGCGTGGTTTTTTTCACGCCCCCTTTGGCTAGCCCGGCTGCAACACTATACGCCTTGGTTAGAGCGTGTTTTTAGCATTGCCTTGCTTGGCTTTGCGGTGAAGTTAGTGCTTGCCTAAAGCCAGCGCCAGTCCTCTTCACTGCCCCCTAAGGCATAAAAGTCTGGATTAATCACATTGCTACGGCGATAGCATAAGGGCTTGCACTGCTGCGTCCACACACGCCCCCCAGCCCCCTCCAACACCGCCTGGCCCGCAGCAATATCCCATTCGGAGGTGGGCCCAAAACGTGGATAAATATCCGCCTTGCCCTCAGCCACACGGCACAACTTTAGCGACGAACCAAGCTTTTCCTCCACCACTTGCTGCCACTGTGCTTGCATAGCTTCCAGCAAGGCAGTTTTTGCCTCACCCCCATGGCGGCGGCTGCCTAAACACACAACCGGCTTGCTAGGGGTGCGCACAGTAATTGGTGTGGCGGCTAAGCCAGCCAAATGTAGCTCGCCCCCTTCTTGCCCATCGAGCTGGGCCCGGTAGGCACCATAATGGGCGCCGCCCCAATACAGCAATTGCTTAGCGGGGGCATACACCACACCAAAAGTGGCGCGCCCTTCCACCACGAGAGCAATGTTAACGGTGTACTCCCCATTGCCGGCGATAAACTCTTTCGTGCCATCTAAAGGATCTACCAACCAGTACGCAGGCCACGCTTCTTTATAGGCCGCCAGTGGGTCTGCGCCCTCCTCAGATAACAGCGGTAATTGTAGCGGTAATTCAGCAACTCCCCTCGCAATGCAGGCATGAGCATTAAAATCTGCTTGGGTAACTGGGCTATTATCTTCCTTATCGAACACAGTAATATCTTGCCGGCGCACCTTCTCAATTTCTACGCCCGCCGCCACAGCAAGGCGCAGTAAGGCTTCTTGCACAGGTTGTTCAAGCTTCATCTTTTTTCCTTTCTGCTAACACTTCGCGGGCCATGTATAACGCGGCAATCACGCGCGCCTCGCTCATGTCTTCCCGCTGCACTAGGGTATCCAGTTCACTCATGGGCCAGGTTAACACTTCTAAGGGCTCGGGCTCATCGCCAGGCAGCTTAGAGGGATACAACCCTTCGGCAATAGCAATAGTAATTTCGTGCTGCATGTAACCTGGTGAAAGGCTCATGCGTTTCAGCCAAGTGAGCTTTTTGGCGGCGTATCCTGCTTCTTCTTGCAGCTCGCGGTTGCCTGCGGTGCGCCAATCTTCGCCTGGGTCTAACGCCCCTTTTGGCAGGGTGAGTTGATATTCCTCCTTACCCACCCCATATTCACGAATGAGCACCACAGTGTCGTCATCAAGCATAGGCACAAGCATCACGGCAGGAATGGGCGGCGTGCGCAAGCGTTCATACGTGCGCCGCTCGCCGTTTTGAAACTGCAAATCTACTTCTTCGATCCCAAACAAGCGGCTTTTTGCCACTAAACGCGTTTCGAGAATTTCTGGCTTATAAGGCATACTGGCTGCTCCTAAACATACACGCACAAACTTTGGATTTTACCCATACTATGATTAATTGGTCTTCCATCGATACCGTCTTGCTAGATATGGACGGCACCTTACTCGACCTTTCCTTCGACAATTACTTTTGGCAAGCCTACGTGCCCATGCAGTACGCCAAGCAAAATGGCCTTTCTAAAGCGGAAGGCTTTGCCAAACTAGCCGCTTGGACTAATGCGCAAATTGGCACCCTTAACTGGTATAGCTTGCCCTATTGGTCGCAAGAACTTGGCATGGATATTGAAGCCCTAAAGCTTGGCTTGGCCCACCATATCACCCTACGCCCTGGCACAGAAAAATTCTTGCAAGCCCTCCGTGATGCCAACAAAGAAGTAGTGCTAGTGACCAACGCCGACCCACTGGTAATGGACATAAAAATGGAAGCCACAGGCATCGAACCTTACTTCCACGAGCTATATTCCAGCCACACCTTTAACGCCGCCAAAGAGCACAGCGAATTTTGGCCCGTATTGCAACAACAGCATGGGTTTAATGCCGAGCGCACACTATTTATCGACGACAACTTTCACGTACTGCGCGCAGCCCAAGAGTTTGGCATTGCTCATTTAGCTTCGATTCGCCAACCAGACACCGGTTTGCCCGCACGCCCCGATACCGCTCCCTATATTGGCATTCACCACTTCAACGAGGTGCTGCCGTGAACGAACCGGTGCGCCTAGATAAATGGCTGTGGGCGGCACGTTTTTATAAAACACGCAGCTTATGCCGCCAAGCCATTGAGCAAGGGCGGGTAAAAGCGAGTGGCCAGCGGGTAAAACCAAGCCGTTTGGTTAAACTAGGCGACAGCTACGATATCACCCAAGGCCATGATCTGCGCACCGTGTTAGTTACTGGGCTTGCCGAAAAACGCGGCAATGCCCAGGCGGCAGCTTTACTTTATGAAGAAACTGCCGCAAGCATTGTGGCGCGTGAGGCAGCCGCAGAACGGCGGCGCCTTGCCTACCACAGCGTTTCTGCACCACCTACTAAACCCACCAAGAAGCAGCGCCGTGACATTGAAAAATTCCGGCGCCAACATTTGCACTCACCCTTTTCGGACGACAACTAATGAGCCAGCAAACAGATATACGCCAACGCTTTTTGTTTCCTAATAGCGATATTCGCGGCGAAATTGTACGCCTTGACACTAGCCTTGCTCCCATTTTAAACGCACGGGCCTACCCCATGGCGCTTGAGGGCTTGCTTGGTGAAGCGATGGCTGCCGTAACATTGCTTAGCGGCAGCCTAAAATTCAAAGGCCGCCTAGGCTTGCAAGCGCAAGGGCAAGGCGCGCTAAAAATGCTGCTTGCGGAATGCACCGACGACAGCAAGATCCGTGGTTTAATGCAGCTAAAAGAAGGCGAGCCTGTGCCCAATAGCGCCGCCCTTTCAGAGCTGCTTAGCCAGGGTGTGATGGCGATTACCATCAAACCTGAACAAGGCCGCGACTATCAAGGCCTCGTGCCCATGGAAAGCGACAGCTTCGCAGCTTGTTTAGAAGATTATTTCAGGCAATCTGAGCAGCTGCCCACACGATTATGGTTAGCCTCTGGCAATGGCCAAGCTGCAGGCTTGTTGTTGCAAGCATTGCCACAACAAGTAGCCGACAAAGAAGCCAATGATGCCACCTGGCAGAATGCCGTAGCGCTCACTGAAACCCTATCCATGGAGGAGCTGCTTGGCCTGCCCGTGGAAACCGTATTACATCGCTTGTTTCACGAAACCCCACCCGAGCTTCCCCCAGCCCAAGCGGTTGAGTTTGGTTGCACCTGCTCACGTGATCGCGTGGCACAAGCCTTGGCCTCACTTGGCACCGAAGAACTGCAAGCAATCATCGACGAACAAGGTGAAGCCCGCGTGCAGTGCGACTTTTGCGGCGACACCCAACTGTTCGATAAAGTGGATCTTGGTTCGCTTATTAGCACCTTAAAAAACTAACTTTTTTTGCGCCTGGTGCCTTCGCAAAAAACACGGCCCCGGCGCATCGCCATTAGGGTACAACTCTGGCATACTTTTGCAGCCTAAACTTGCTATTGTTTTCTGCTTTAGCAGTGCCAGCGTTACCACCAAATAATAAAAACGTGGGCTGCGAGCCCAACAACATCAACCCGCTTAACGCCTAGGATGTGCAATGACCAAAGCAACTGAATACACCAACCTTACCCCGCCACAACTTGTTGAATTAGCCATTAGCCGCAACGAAGGCCGCCTGGCTGCTAACGGCGCCCTAGTATGCAACACGGGCCATCGTACTGGCCGCTCTCCCATGGATCGCTTTATTGTGGATGAGCCTAGCACTAGTGCCCAGATCCATTGGGGCCCTGTTAACCGCCCCATCGACGAAGCCAAGTTCGACGCTTTATGGAACCGCGTGGCAGATTACCTGGCCGAAAAAGGCCGCTTTGTTTCGCAATTGCATGTGGGGTCGGCGGAAGAACACTACATCCCAGTACAAGTGGCCACTGAAACCGCTTGGCACAACCTGTTTGCCAACACGCTGTTTATTCGCCCAGAACAATACAACCCAAGCAATAAAGATGAGTGGGAAGTGCTGCACGCCTCGGGGTTTGAGTGTGTTCCCGAACGCGATGGCACCCACTCTGATGGCACCGTTATGCTTAACTTCGCCCAACGCCGCGTGTTAATTGCAGGGATGCGTTATGCAGGCGAGCTGAAAAAATCCATGTTCTCGGTGCAAAACTTCTTATTGCCCGAAAAAGATGTACTGCCCATGCACTGTTCTGCCAACGTGGGCGAAGACGGCGATGTTGCCCTTTTCTTTGGCCTTTCTGGCACCGGCAAAACCACCCTATCTGCCGACCCAAACCGCTACCTTATTGGCGACGACGAACACGGCTGGGGCAAAGATGTGGTGTTTAACATTGAAGGCGGCTGCTATGCCAAGTGCATCGATTTATCGCAAGAAAACGAACCCGTTATTTGGGATGCCATTCGTTTTGGCGCCGTACTTGAAAACGTGGTGCTCGACGACAACCGCAACCCCGATTACACCGATGTATCTTTAACGCAAAACACCCGCGCCGCCTACCCGTTAGAAAACATCGAAAAGCGTGTAATCGAAAATAAAGCAGGCGAACCAAAACACATTATTTTCTTAACCTGCGACCTCACCGGCGTGCTGCCCCCTGTATCACGCTTAAGCCGAGAAGCCGCTGCTTACCACTTTTTAAGCGGTTACACCGCCCTCGTGGGTTCCACTGAAATGGGATCGAGCACGGGCATTCAAAGCACCTTTTCCACCTGCTTTGGTGCGCCTTTCTTCCCCCGCCGCGCGGGCGAATATGCCGAGCTGCTGATGAAACGCATGGACGCATTCGGCTCGCAGGTTTACCTTGTGAACACCGGCTGGACAGGCGGCCCTTACGGCGACGGAGAGCGCTTTAGCATCCCCACCACCCGCGCGGTGATCGATGCAATTCTTTCCGGCGAACTAGACAATGCCGAAACACAAAAACTCGACATTATTAACCTAGAAGTGCCCCTTGCAGTAACTGGCGTGGATAGCCAGCTGCTAGTACCGCAAAACACCTGGCAAGACCAAGCAGCATATGTGGCAAAAGCCAAAGAGCTGGCCGCCCAGTTTGCGAAAAACTTTGCCGAAAAATACGATGACGTGTCTAGCGACATCCGCGCCGCTGGCCCACAAGCCTAAAGCAACCCTAGCGCCTTGGCTTGCACTAAGGCGCTATTTCCCACCTTGCTGTTGCCACTTTTGCTCACCTGCAAAAGTGCTATACTCAGCCCCATTTTAGCCACTAGCCAATTGAGATTTCCCTATGTCAAAGCAAAACAAACTGTGGGGCGGCCGCTTTAGCGAGTCCACCGATGAATTTGTCCAGGCCTTTACCGCCAGTGTAAATTTCGACCAACGCATGTATGCACAAGACATTCAGGGTTCGAAAGCGCATGCCACTATGCTAGCCGACGTGGGCGTGCTCACCGCAGAAGAACGTGACGCGATCGTTGAAGGCCTTAGCACGATCCAGCAAGAAATCGAAGCCGGCGAATTTCAATGGTCAGTAGCCCTTGAAGACGTGCACATGAACATCGAATCGCGCCTTACCGATTTAATTGGCGTTACCGGCAAAAAGCTGCACACGGGCCGCAGCCGTAACGATCAAGTGGCCACCGATATTCGCCTATGGTTGCGCGATAGCATTGACGCCATTGATGCCGAACTGTTGCGCTTGCTGCAAGGCTTATTAACCCTTGCCGAGCGTGAAGCCGATACCATCATGCCAGGGTTCACCCATTTGCAAACCGCCCAGCCCGTTACCTTTGGCCACCACTTGCTAGCTTGGTTTGAAATGCTAGTGCGCGATCGCGCCCGCCTAGCCGATTGCCGCCAACGCGTAAATGTGATGCCCCTAGGCTCGGCTGCTTTAGCTGGCACCACCTTCCCCATTAACCGTGAGCACACCGCCGAGCTGTTGGGTTTTGCCGGCATTTGTGAAAACTCTCTTGATGCCGTAAGCGACCGCGATTTTGCCATTGAGTTTTGCGCCCTTGCAGCACTCACCATGACACACCTTTCACGCATGAGCGAAGAGCTAGTATTGTGGACGAGCGCGCAATTTAACTTTATCAATTTACCCGATCGTTTCTGCACCGGCAGCTCTATCATGCCGCAACAGAAAAACCCCGACGTGCCCGAACTAGTGCGCGGCAAAACCGGCCGCGTGAACGGCCATCTCATTAGCCTACTAACACTAATGAAAAGCCAGCCATTGGCCTACAACAAGGATAACCAAGAAGATAAAGAACCCTTGTTTGATGCGGTAGATACCCTTCACGGCTCGCTGCGCGCCTTCGCCGATATGGTGCCCGCCATTGAACCAAACCGTGAGGCCATGCGTGAAGCTGCTTTAAAAGGCTATTCCACCGCCACCGATTTAGCTGATTACCTAGTGCGCGCAGGCTTGCCTTTCCGCATCGCCCACGAAGTGGTGGGTAAGGCCGTGGCCTATGGCATTGAAGAGAAAAAAGATTTAAGCGAAATGAGCCTAGAGGAATTGCAGCAATTCCACGATTGCATTGCAGAAGATGTGTTTACTGTGCTTACGCTAGAAGGCTCGGTGAATGCACGCAACCACATTGGCGGCACTTCCCCCAAACAGGTGCGCGCCGCCGTGGCACGCGCTAAAGGCCGTATCGCCTAACACAACTCAGCCCGCTTAAACGCGGGCTTGGTTTGCGCACTTTGCAGCTATTCCTTTTTGCTGGTGTTAACACCTAGCAAAGAATACGCCGGGCAATAATTCATGCTGCCGGTAATAATTAAAACCACTCCTAACCAGCCCCACCAACCTATGGTGCCCATAATAGCCAGCACCACCAATAAAACACCAACAGCCACACGCACTTTCTTATCTACACTACCTACGTTCTTATTCATTCTTCACCTCATTGTTGTTCAAACTGTTTTCACTATATAAGAAAAACAGAATATTTGTTTAGTGAGATGTATTTATTCTCTAAAAAAACGTTACTGCATGCTACGCTACAAAACAGGCTATACTCACCTTCCGTATTATTTCCACTACCCAATGGAGTTGTTATGCCTTGGCGCTCTGTTACCGCTATGCTATGTGCTGCTTTATTATTAGTTGGCTGCGGCCAAAAAGGCGCTCTGTTTTTCCCTGAAGAGCAGCTCGCCGAGCAGCAGCACACCACCTCTATTCACCCATAAAAACGGATCACCACATGTCTTTGTTTACCTACCAAGATGGCCAACTACTGGCTGAACAACTACCTGTTGCTGAGCTTGCAGCCCGTTTTGGCACACCACTATATGTATATTCTCGCAAAGCCTTAGAACAGCAATATTTGGCCTACACAGAAGCGTTTGGCAACCACCCACACCAAGTGTTCTATGCTGTAAAATCTAACTCTAACCTTGGCGTACTGAATGTGCTTGCTAAGCTGGGCGCAGGCTTTGATATTGTTTCTGGCGGCGAACTAGAACGTGTATTACGTGCCGGTGGCCAAGCAAGCAAGGTGGTGTTTTCCGGCGTGGGTAAAACCGCGGCTGAAATGCAACAAGCACTGTTAGCTGGCATCCATTGCTTTAACGTGGAGTCGCGCAGCGAGTTACTGCTGCTTAACCAAGTGGCGGGCGAATGCGAGCAAACGGCCTCAATTTCAATTCGGGTGAACCCCGATGTGGATGCGCGCACCCACCCCTACATTTCCACTGGTTTAAAAGAAAATAAATTTGGCGTGGATATCACCCAAGCACCAGCCCTATATAAAGAAGCAATGGGCTTAGCGCATATTAAAATTATTGGCGTGGATTGCCACATTGGCAGCCAGCTTACCGAGCTCGAACCCTTTGAAGACGCCTTGCACCGCGTGCTTTCCCTGATGGCAGAACTACAGGCCCTAGGCATTGCCTTCGAGCACATGAACTTAGGTGGCGGCCTAGGGGTGCGTTACCGCAACGAAACCCCGCCCACACCGCAAGAATACGTGGCACGCCTATTGCAGCATATGCCAGCCGGTTTACCCTTGCACATTGAACCAGGCCGTTCTATTTCAGCCAACGCGGGCATTTTTGTAACGCAAGTGCTGTTTACGAAGCCCACCGACGAACGCAATTTCGCCGTAGTGGATGGCGCCATGAACGATCTCATTCGCCCTAGCCTTTATTCCGCTTGGCAAAACATTATTCCTGTACAACAGCGCACCGATGTGGCTGCACTAACTTGGGATGTGGTTGGCCCTGTGTGTGAAACGGGAGATTTTCTTGGCAAAGATCGCGAATTAGCACTTGCTGAAGGGGATTTACTCGCCGTGTGCTCTGCAGGAGCTTATGGTTTTTCCATGGCGAGCAACTACAACACCCGCAACCGTGCGGCTGAAATTATTGTGGATGGCGGCGAAGCCCACCTAGTGCGCCAACGTGAAACCTACGACGACCAATTACGCCTAGAAAGCGTACTGCCCTAACAGGTTTGCCTAGCAGGCGCCCCCTGCTAGGCATTGCTTTACTGCGGTTTTTGCAGCATCTCTGGGCTATCTAGCATAGCCGCTAAACGCTTCAGCCCTTCCTCATGCAAATGCCGGCTATCCACCTGCGACGGATGAAAATTAGGCTTGTAATAGGATAAATACCGAGGGGCTAAACGCCTTAACCATCCCTCCTTACGGCCAAACAACCAAGCAAAACCTTCGCGCACCGAACGCCAATCGGTTTTACTATCCATGGCCCTGCGCAGCTGTATGTAATGCAGCGCAGTAAAGGTAAAAAACTCAATGGTGGTTACCAACATTTCACTTGAGCGCACCCAATAGCTGCCCACTTGCTCTGCAAACACATCAAAAGCCACCGCTTTGTGCTCGCTTTCCTCCACTGCATGCCACACCCACAGGGGCAGAAAACGCTCGTCCATGCCCTCAAGCATCTCAGGGTGCTCCAATATGGTTTCTGCAAGCATGGCGGTGAAGTGTTCAAGGGCGCAGGTTTTTGCCAACTGCCGCTGCGGCGATAGCACCTTGCCCTGCCACTTCATGCCCTCGCGCACGTAGTGCTCAATTTTGCTGGTGGGCAGGCCATGTTGCTTTTCTAATGCTTGGTTAAAACCTTCGTGTTCATTGCCGTGGTGGGCTTCTTGGCCAATAAAACCTTTCACTTCCTCTTTTAGCTTTTTGCTGCGTAACAATGGTTGGAAATAACGCACAGAGCGCACAAAGAAACGCTCGCCTTCAGGGAAAGAACACGACAATGCCGTAAGCAAGGTGCTTTTAAACTGGTCATTAGCAAACCAATACTTTGGAATGCCGCCAGTAATAGCAAAATCAAAATCCATTCGCCGCGGCTGAATATCGCTTTGGTTGCTTTTCTTCGGGGTTAAATTTGCACGTGCTTTCATCATTCTATCCTCCCTTACACAGCAGCTAGAATAGCAGCTATACAACACTAGCCAATGCAAAGTGGGTGCATCGCAGCGGCGCTTTAGCCTAAGCGCTTAAACAGGCCTAGCCGCAAAAAAAGTGTGTGTTAGACTGTACCCCAACCTGCTTGCAGGGCTTTTTTATTTGTGAAATAGGTAAGCACCATGACCAATGAAACCAACCTTACAAAAGAGCAAGTCCTTGAGTGGCTTACCGCCCGCGCCGAGGTGTTGCAAGATGAAAGCTTTGTGGCCCGCCTGCCACTTAGCGATAACCGCCAAGGTGCAGCCTCTTTGCTTGATCGGCAAAACCAAATGTTGCGCAACGCCAACGAGGCGCTAACCCAACAACTTAGCGAACTGATCAGCGTGGCACAGGAAAACGAGCGCCTCTTCAACCACACTCGCCAACTGGTGTTGGCCCTTATTAGCGCCACTAACGTGCAAGAGCTTGCTAACACCTTGCAGCAACAACTGCAGCAGCACTTTAACGCCAATGCAGTGCAGCTACTCTTATATGCCCCTGAAAACAGCCTAGCCGAAGGCGCTTACCGCTGCGTGGAGCCCGGCAACCTAAACGCCGACATTCAAGCCATGCTAGCTAAAAGCCCCATCACTTGTGGCACCTTTCGCCCGCACGAAATGGCAGAACTATTCGGCACCGACAGCATAGGTTCAGCCGCCTTAATACAACTAAGCCATGCGCGCACCCTGGGCGTATTGGCTATTGGCAGCGCCGACCCACTGCACTTTCATAACGCCCTCGACACGCTGTTTGTTGAGCACATTGGTGCAGCGCTCAGCCGCCGTTTAGAGCAATTGCTGCCTTCCTGTGCAACCCCCACCCCAGCGCAACAGGCAGCCCAGTGACACTCGCTAGCACCATCGAGTTGTTTATTGCTCACAGCGAGCGTGTGCGCCGCTTATCGCCACACACACTCAGCAACTACCAGCGCGATTTAACTTGCGCTAGCCAATGGCTTGCTCAGCAAGGCCTTACCTCTTGGCTAGCAACGAAAAAACACCATGTGCGCCAATACAGCGCCCACTTGTTTCGCCGGGGCATGAGCAGCGCTAGCATTCAGCGCCAACTATCGAGCCTACGCAGCCTGTTTCGCTATTTGATCCACGAAGGTTATTGCCAAGGCAACCCTGCAGATGGCGTAAGCGCCCCAAAAAAACCACAACGCTTACCCGCCACACTCGACGCCGAAACCCTCAACGTAGCCCTCAACCAAGGCGCTCAAGAACGCGACGACCCCTTGAAAATTCGCGACCAAGCCATCATAGAGCTGTTGTATTCAAGCGGCTTACGCTTAAGCGAAATCGTTAGCTTGAACCTGCTTGATGTGGATCGCCGCGAAGGCGTGGTGCGGGTAACGGGTAAAGGCAATAAAACACGCGTGGTGCCCGTGGGCAGCACTGCTTTAGAGGCTATACGGCTGTGGTTGCGAGCACGCCAGCATTTGCCTAAAAACAGCAGCGAAACCGCCCTGTTTTTAAACCATCGCGGCCAACGCTTAGGCCCCCGCGGCGTGCAAAAACGCTTGCGTGAATATGGCCAAGAGCAGGGCCTACCGCAGCGCCTGCACCCCCACATGCTGCGCCATTCCTTTGCAAGCCATTTACTAGAAGCCAGTGGCGACATGCGTGCCTTGCAGGAATTACTAGGCCATGCCGACCTTGCCACCACACAAATTTACACTCATTTGGATTTCCAATATTTAGCGAAAGCCTACGATAATGCCCACCCACGGGCGAAACGAGACGATGCCAAAAAAGATAACCCTGATTAGCTTTGATTTAGATAACACCCTGTGGCCAACACGCAAAGTGATCGGCCGCGCCGAGCGTTCCTTGCGCCACTGGCTTGAACAGCACCACGGCGCAGCAGCCGCCACGGGATTATCAACCAATAACTTCTGGCAGCTGCGCCAGCAAGTGGCTGAAGCACAGCCGCATTTGCGCCACCAGCCCACTTTGTTGCGCCAAGCTGTGCTGCGTGAAGGCTTTCTTGCCTCTGGTTATTCTGCCTCTGCGGCACAAGAAGCTGCCCTACTAGCCTTCGACGCCTTTATTGCCGCACGCAACCACATTACCTTCTTTCCTCAAGCGATCGACACCCTGCGCACCCTGGCGCAGCAATACCGGCTAGTGGCCATTACTAATGGCAATGCGAATTTAGAGCGAGTTGGTATAATGCCGTTTTTTACTGCGCAGTACACAGCAGAACAAGTGGGGCATGCCAAGCCAGCAGCAGAGATTTATGAGCACATGTTAGCCGAACAACACATTAGCCCCGAACACTGTTTACACGTGGGCGATCATCCCGTGGAAGATATTGAAGCAGCGCGCCAATGCGGCATGCAAACTCTGTGGGCAAACCTAACCCAGGCACAATGGCCCGCAGAAATCGCCCCGCCAGAACGCACGGTTACCACATTGGGCGCCATTCCTCACCAGCTCAAGCAGAATTAACTATGACAACCCAAACACAACAATTGCGCCTGTTATTGCGGCGCCTCGAGCAAGCCCTACATGCCTGTGATCTATGGCACACCAAGCCACCAGCCGCAGAAGCATTTTTAAGCCGCGAACCCTTTTGTGTGGATACCATGTCGTTTGCCGAATGGCTGCAATGGGTGTTTATCGGCCGCCTACAAGCACTAGTAGATGCCAACAGCGCTTTACCCCGCGGCAGCCAAGTGGCCGCCCTGGCCGAAGAACTATGGAAGGATCAGCGCGAAGCTACGTTGCTCGTTCCTGTGCTTAGCGAAATAGATGCCTGCTTAAACGGCTGTTAAGGAAACAACATGCTTTTACAACGATTACAGGAAGCGCTGCGCTTTTGGCGTTTTGGTTTTATGCCACTCATGCTGGTGGTGCTGCCTTTTGCATTACTAGGCTTTGCCGTGCAGTTTATCGCCGGCACTCCATTACTCATCGAGGGCGATAGCGCCCAAATAAACTGGGGCACGCTTGCTATTTTAGCCATGCTTTACCCCATTGCCACAGGCACCCTCATTGCGCAAATAAGTGCCCTTAACAACGGCCAGCCCGCATCATTTATGGCCTGCTTGAACAAAAGCTTGCAGCACAGTTTATTTTTATTGCTAACTTACATGCTGCTTGGGCTTGGGGTGTACATGGGCCTCATGTTGCTTATTTTGCCCGGCATTTGGTTATATGCGCGCCTTTCACAAGCACCCTTCATTGTGTTGCTAGAAAACGGCTCACCCGTGGAAGCACTAAAAACTTCGTTCCAGCGCACCGCCGCACAACAACTACCCATTATGCTAGGTGCTGTGGTGCTTGGTGCACTAGTGCTATTTGTTACACTGCTCTCAGCAAGCTTGCTAGAAAGCACCATAGGCAGCGAGCACGTGGCCAGCGACATTATCCATGTTCTCCTCACCGCCCCCGTAGGCATCCTGCTCGATATTTTTATTTTCCGCTTTTACAGCCTATGCAAGCCTAGCATTCACTAAATAGCCACCGGCGCTTTAATGTGCGCCTGGGGCTCATAGCCCTCGATGGCAATATCTGCATAAGTAAAGGCAAACAAATCCTTCACTGCTGGGTTTAAACGCAAGGTGGGCAAGGTGCCCGGCTTGCGCTGCAGCTGTTCATCAGCCTGCTCTAAATGATTACTGTATAAGTGCGCATCGCCCAAAGTATGCACAAAGTCACCCGCTTCAAGGCCTGTTACTTGCGCCACCATGAGGGTTAATAAACTGTAAGATGCGATGTTAAATGGCACACCTAGGAAAATGTCTCCACTGCGTTGGTAAAGCTGGCACGATAACTTGCCGTCGGCCACATAAAACTGGAACAAGCAATGGCACGGTGGCAGCGCTTGGCGGCCAAGGGCGGCGTTTTCTTTCGGGCTAATGCGCGTGTCGGGCAGCACCGTAGGGTTCCATGCGGTAACCAGCAAACGGCGAGAATCTGGCTGTTGCTTGATATCGTTCACCACATTCGTAATTTGATCAATCACAGTGCCATCTTGCCCTGGCCAACTGCGCCATTGCTGCCCATACACAGGCCCCAACTCGCCATCGTCGGTGGCCCATTCATCCCAAATAGAGACGCCGTTTTCCTTTAAATAGGCAATATTGGTATCACCACGCAAAAACCACAGCAGCTCGTGCACAATAGAGCGTGTATGCAACTTTTTGGTGGTTAACAGCGGAAAGCCTGCGCTTAAATCAAAGCGCATTTGATGGCCAAAACTGGCTCGTGTGCCTGTGCCTGTGCGGTCGGTTTTCACCACGCCTTGTTCGCGCACGGTGCGTAATAACTCCAAATACTGTTGCATTATGCTGTTCCTTTTTGCGTTTTATACGCCCAAACCATTAACCCCGCGCCCACCAACACCAGTGGTATGCTAAGCAATTGCCCCATGGTGAGCCAATCAAAAGCAATATAGCCAATGTGAGCGTCGGGCTCGCGGAAAAACTCCACCACAAAACGGCTTAGGCCGTAACCCATGCCAAACAATCCAGTAACAGCACCCATGGGCCGCGGCTTGCGTGAGAAGAGCCATAGTAGCAAAAATAACAACAAACCTTCGCCCAATGCCTGGTACAACTGCGATGGGTGGCGCTCAAGCTGGAGCCTATCGTAAGGAAACACCATGGCCCAAGGCACATCGGTAGCGCGGCCCCACAGCTCGCCATTAATAAAATTGCCAATGCGCCCTGCACCTAAACCAATGGGCACCATGGGCACACCAAAATCCATGGCGGCCCAAAAACGTTTTTCGGTTTTGCGCGCAAAAATAGCAATGGCTAACAACACCCCAATGGCACCACCATGGAACGACATACCGCCTTGTTGTAGCATCACCACGCTCCAAGGCGCGCTAATAAAACCAGCAAAATCATAAAACAGGGCATAGCCTAAGCGCCCGCCCAAAATCACCCCCACAGCGCCGTAAAAAATAAAATCGCTAACCTGTTGTGGGGTCCAATCACTGTTAGGCTGTTTGGCACGGCGGTTGCATAGCCACCATGCTGCCAAAAAACCTAACAGGTACATCAATCCATACCAATGCACCTGTAAGGGGCCTAGGGATAAAGCAACGGGGTCGATATTCGGATACTTCAACATGGTTTTCCTTTTTTACCAAACTTAACCAAGCAACATGCGCAAGCCAACAACACCAAGCAGCAGCCCAAACAAACGCTTAAGCACGGGCCCTGGCAAGCGGTGGGCAATGTTCACACCCACTCGTGTCATGGGATAACTCGTAAGAATAATGGCCGCGGCGGCTGGCAAATAAACAAAGCCAACGCTGTAGGCGGGTAGCTCTGGATTACCCCAACCAGCCATAATGAAACCAATAGTGCCCGTAATAGCAATAGCTAAGCCGCAGGCCGATGACACAGCTGCGGCCTCTTGCATACGCACGCCAAAGCCATTCAACAGCGGCACCGTAATGGTGCCGCCACCAATACCAAAAAAACTAGAAAAAACGCCAATGCCGGCGCCAAAACCTGTTAGCACCAACGGCTTGGGCAAATGTTCTGGCACTTCAGCTGCAACACTTTTGCGCCCGCTCCAAAACATCTGCACCGAGAGAAACACCATGAATACGCCAAAAGCCGCCACAAGAATATAGCCAGGGATGGCTGCGGCAATAAAAGCACCTAAAAACGCCCCCAAGGCTACTGCGGGCGCCATGGCTTTAACGATCGACCAACGCAAGCTGCCACGCTTGCCGTGAGCACGCATGGCCCCAATGGAAGTTAAGATAATGGCCGCCAACGAGGTGGCCAGTGTCATTTGCATACTAAAATCGGCATCAAACCCTGCGCGTGTGAACATTATTAGCAAACCCGGCACAATCACCGAGCCACCGCCAATGCCTAGGGCGCCGCTAAGCACCCCCATCACTGCACCGAGCAACAAATACAAAAGAAACCACTCTATTAACACAGCATTACTCTCAAATGGGGTGAAGGCGTGAGGGTAGCCGCACGCAAAAGAAGGGCGAGAAGTTAGCAGAGGATATCGAATCTCGCTTTTTGCAGCAAAGAAAACCGTGCAAAAGAATTCTCCCATGAACGGCGTTATAGTCTATGGTTATTAACTTAACCCTAGCAGCTGTTTCACCCAGGATATTTGTATGTGCACTATTTTATTTGCTTGGCAGCAAAATTCAGACTACCCCTTGCTGCTTGCCGCCAACCGCGATGAATTTTATCAACGCCCCACCGCGCCAGCAGCGTGGCACGGCGATGTCTTCTCTGGCATCGACCTCTTAGCAGGAGGCACCTGGCTTGGCCTACACAAGAACGGGCGTTTTGCCGCCGTTACCAACTATCGCGAAATACCACTGCAGCACCAAGATAAAAGCCGCGGCGCTTTACCTATGGCATTTCTTAATAGCACGCAAACACCAGAGCAGTATTGCACTGCGTTAATGGCCACACAGCACGATTATGGGCCATTTAATTTACTTGCCTGCGATGGCCACAGCCTGTGGTATATGAGCAACCGCGGCGCAGCTCCCAAAGCGTTAGCCCCAGGCATTTACGGTATGAGCAATGGCCTGCTTAACGATCCCTGGCCCAAAGTAGTGCGTGGCCGTGCGGCATTTGCTAAGCACTTGCAAGCAAGCGACGATGAATTGTTCGCTTTGTTACATGACACTTATCAGCCTAATGATAGTGAGCTGCCTGATACAGGCGTAGGCATTGAACTAGAACGGCGAGTGGCACCGTTGTTTATTCGCTCAGAGGAGTATGGTACACGCTGCAGCAGCATTGTGCGTTTGCACACCAATGGAGCCTGGCAGATGGTGGAACAAAGCTGGGGGCCTGATGGCGAACCAAGCGGGCCCCGCAGAAGCAGTATTTAGCGCTGCAACATTACTTGGCCGAAGTGCTGCAAAAAGGCGCTTAGCAATTCTTCGCTAAGCTCGCCCATTACACGGTTAGTTACCGCTTGGATGGCTTTGCGGCTACCTTCCACACCAACATTAAGTGCTTTTTGTGTAACAAAGCCCATTTTCACTTCTTTCGTGGGCTCTAGAAAAAACTTGTGCATAATTTCTTCAGTTAACTGGTCCATTACACCGGTTAACAAGGAAATATTCGCCTTGCCCTCACCCGCATCGGCTGCTTCACGCGCGGCTGCAAAACGTTTCGCCAGTTCATCGCCCACTGGCACAGCAATCCGTGTTTGGTTGCCGTTGCCCTCTTCAGCTGGCCACATTTGTGCTTTCATAATGCCTGCAATAGTGCTGAGTTCAGCTGGGGTTTTCTTCTTAAAAATTTGCCGTGTTAACATGTGCGATGCTTTTTCGGCCGTAGACACAGCAAAGTTAACCACCTTTTGCTGCCCGCCAGACAACTTGATCATTTGTGTTGGCTTAACCAAAAACAGGTTGAGCATGTCTTCCGTCATGCCATCCACTCTTTCAATCAGCGCTTCTGCTGCACTCGCATCGCCTGCAGCCTGCTTCGCTAAAAACGTTTCGGCGAACTGCTTCGTTTTTTCACTAATAGGAATAGCGATCACATTCGACATAGTTGCTCCCTTATTTGCCTATTATTTTGGGCTGTTTTCAATGGAGGGGCATCATAGCGCAGTTTGCGTGGCGTGCTTAGGCATGCGGGCCTAACACAACAGGATTTAAGGCAAAATTAATTTATTCGGATGGGGCTCCACCATAGGGGCAAGCTCTTCTAGTGCTTGTTGATACACATCTCGTTTGAAGTGCACTACTTTTTGCAACGGATACCAATAATTCACCCAACACCAATCTTGAAATTCTGGTTTGCCGCTATAAGTAAGATCTATCCTTTCTTCGGGGCCCACCAGCTGCAGCAAAAACCATTTTTGCCGCTGCCCAATGCACTGGCGTTGGTTGCGGCGGCGACGGCGTAAAAAACGATGGGGCAAGCGATAGCTTAACCAACCACTCGTCACAGCTAGCAGCTCAACGTCTTGGTGTTGCAAGCCCACTTCTTCTGCCAATTCGCGGTACAACGCTTGCTCAGGGGTTTCGCCACACATCATGCCACCTTGTGGAAATTGCCATGCATCGCGTTTTCCCATGCGCCGCCCCCAAAACACACGCCCTTGTGCGTCCACAATCACCATGCCCACATTTAGGCGAAATCCTTGTTCGTCAATGATTCCCGTCATCTTCTTGCCTTAATTCTAGATCCTGCCCATTACACCTTATGCAGGCATTTCTAGCAATGGCACGTCGTGAGATAAAATTATTTGCTATGCTTGCTGCTTTCTTTCATTCAACGGAAATAAAACATGACCCTGGCCATTTTTGACCTCGACAACACGTTAATTGCAGGCGACTCAGACCACCTTTGGGGCGAATTTCTTGTGGCCCAACAATGTGTGGATGGGGCCACATTCAAAGCGAAAAACGACCAGTTTTACCAAGACTATTTAAACGGTGAGCTCGACATTTATGCTTACGTGCGCTTTGTGCTTGGCGTCTTGGCACAGCATAGCCTAGTAGAACTCGCCGCTTTGCATCAGCAATTTATGGACGAGGTGATTACGCCCATCATACTGCCAAAAGCCCACGAGCTTATTGCCAAGCACCGTGAGCAAGGCCATTTCATTATGATCATCACCGCCACCAATGATTTTGTAACCACACCTATTGCCGACGCCTTTGGCGTGGACCACTTGATTGCAGTAACAGCCGAGCGTGACGAAACTGGCGGCTACACAGGCGATGTGGTGGGCGTGCCATCGTTTCAGGAGGGTAAAATTACACGGCTAAACGAATGGCTTGCAGAAAACCCGCAATACAGCCTCAAAGGCAGCTATTTTTACAGTGATTCATTTAACGACTTGCCTTTATTGCGCATCGTTGATCACCCTATTGCTGTGAACCCCGATGACACCCTTGCAGCAGAAGCCGAAACAAAAGGCTGGCCAATCCTCGATTTACGCCAATAAAACAAGGCCTTATCAAGGGGCTCCCCTGCATCATGTTGAGGAAATAAACCATGCGTAAGCGCCCCTTCTTGTTAGCTGCTGCCGCGTTAATCGGCGTAATCGCCCTAGCCAAGCACCTGCACTTTGATAGCCGCTTAGCGCAGCAATTGGCAGAACTGCGCAACCCCAACCTTGCTGCTATCAAACTTGGCCGCTACCACGCTACGCAGCAACATATCGCCATGCCCCTGCAGGGCGGCGCCGAAGCTTCGGGCCTTGCTTGGCATGCACCCTCGGGCACGTTGCTCACCATTGCTGGCAAGCCGAGCACTCTTGCGCAGATCACCCCACAGGGTAAGGTGCTACGGCAAATCACTTTGCACAACATTACCGACCCAGAAGGCATTGAAGTGCTGCCCGATGGCCGTATCGCTCTTCTCGAAGAGCGCAGCGCCACCTTGGTGATCTTTTCATTACCTAAAAACAATAGTGCAGACCTTGCACAGGCTTTACGCTTTCAACTTAGCGCCAGTGCCCCAGAACTCCTGCAGCCCACAAACAAAGGCCCAGAGGGGATAGCTTGGGATAACAGCCAACAACGTTTTATTATTGCCAAAGAAAAACCAACGGCCTTGTATGCGTTGCCTTTCAACCTAAACAACAACCAGTTTGGCGCCCTCACCCGCCTACGCACGGGCCACTTGTTTGTGCGCGATATTTCCGGTTTAAGCTACCATGAAGGCACTGAGCACTGGCTCGTTTTATCGCACAACTCAAGTTTACTGCTAGAGCTCGACCAAGCCTTCAACCCCGTTAGTTTCATGAGTTTTGCGCCCTTAATGAATGGCATGCGTGCCGGTATTCGCCAAGCCGAAGGAGTGGCCATCACAGCACAGGGGGATATTTTTGTTGTGGGCGAACCAAACCTGTTTTATGCGTTTACCCCGCACCGCCAACAACCGTAAAAAAGGGGTTAGTGCGCCTTGCAAACAAGCAAGAATGGCACACCCCATGTCTTGGTGGAACGAAAGGATACAGCGGCAATATGCGCTCCCCTTAGCACGCCCCTAGCAGCTCGTTGCGCACATTAATCACATGCTGCGCCCCCGCTTGATCAGCCGCTGCTTCATCGCCCTGCAACACCTTTTCTGCAATATGGCGGTAATCCTCTAAACGGATTTTTTGCAATGTTGGGATCTGCCGTTGCACATACACAATGGGGATATGAATGGTGTTCGATAAACGGCGTAGATCTCTACTGCCGCTCATATCAAACAGAGCGCGATAAAAATCACCCCGCCCATTAGCAAAGCGCACGTCATCACGCTGCTCATGAGCATCGCAAAGCGTTTGCAAGGCCTGTTGCAGCGCTTCTCGATGCTCAGGGTGCTCACTGCTTCTTGCGGCACTTCTGCACAGCAGGCCTAAGATACGCTCTACAATATCTAATAAATCTAATGCTTCGCGCTGCGAAAGCACCCGAATTGCAGCACCTTTGTGGGGCGAGAGATCAATAATCCCCTCTGCCGCTAAGCGCTGCATGGCTTCGCGCACTGAATTGCGCCCCACCTCAAAGCGGGCCATGAGATCGGTTTCCACCAAACGTTGGCCCGGCGCATAGGTGTGCTCTTCTAGCCCTTGCACTACGCCCCAAAACACCACATCTGAAGCGCGGCGCTTAATTTGCTTGGCCTGCCTTGCCGGCAGCGGCTTTGCTGTTCCGTCCATAATTCCTAGCTCATTGCTAAATGTTAGCAACCTCGTTGGTTGTTGGCAGAGTTTACCGGCTTTATACCTAGCCCGTAAACGTGCTGGTTAGCGCACACTGCGGCGCAGTATTTTACCTGTATTTGTCTTCGGCAACTCGTCCATAAACTCCACAATGCGAGGGTACTTATACGACGACATATTTTCTTTACCAAAAGCAATGAGTTCCTCCGCCGTGGCGCTAGCTCCTTTCTTTAACGAAACAACAGCTTTAACGGTTTCACCGCGGTAGCCATCTGGCACCCCCACAATAGCCACTTCACGAATAGCTGGATGGGTATACATCACATCCTCCACTTCCCGCGGCCACACCTTATAGCCCCCCGCATTAATCATGTCTTTTTTTCGATCCACTAAATAAAACCAACCATCATCATCCATAAACCCCACATCGCCGGTAAGTAAATAGCCCTCAGAAAACGCCTCTTTTGTGGCTTCATCTTGCAACCAGTAGCCCACCATATTTTGCGGCCCCTTCACAGCTAACTCCCCTACCTCGCCCGCTGTTACGGCTTGGCCGTTTTCACCTAGCACACGCACTTGTGTGTTGGGTACGGGCACGCCAATTGATAAGGCACTTGTTGCTTGGTCCACTGGCGCCGTTTTCCCCACGGGCACGCCAAGGGTAATTGAGCAAGTTTCTGTCATGCCATAAGCGTTATGGATGTATTGGCCAGTTAAACGATAAAATTCCTCATTTGCAGTGGGCGAAATCGGCGCACCGCCCGACAAAACTGCTGTGAAGCTACTAAAATCACCAGGCTGTATTTCCCCAGTATTCATCAAGCTAATAAACGCGGTAATGGCACCGGTGGTTATGGTTGGCCGAAATTCTCGGATTAGTTCAAGGGCTACACTTGGCTGAAAGCGATGCATTAATACCAGGGTATTACCTGTTAACAAGGTCAGTGCCGCATGCGCCACCATGCCTGTAATGTGAAACATAGGGGCAATGGCAAAATTAATATCTGCTTCGGTTACCTGGCTCCAGGCTTGGAACACGCAAGCATTAAACATCACATTCCCATGGGTATTCATCGCGCCTTTAGGCTTACCCGTGGTGCCTGAGGTGTAACTGAGTAGCGCTATATCATTAGCGGCAAGGCTCACCGTAGGCAGTGGCTGCTGGGCAGTAATAGTGCCCGCATTATCGATAATTTCTTGTAAATCGAACACCCCAGGAGCTGTGGCTAAACGCTGTTGCCCAGCAAACAACACAGGCGGCTGGCTTGTTTGCCCATCTAAAGCAGAGCAGGTAACAAACACTTTTGTGGGTATCTGGCCTTGGTTTAATAATGGTGCCACCACTTTTTGGTACAAGCCATCTAAACACACTAGCGCCCTCGCCCCTGAATTGTGTAGCACATAACTAAGCTCAGCGGCCTTGTTCATGGGGTTAATAGGCACGGCAATGGCCCCTAACTGCCACGTAGCCAGTAAAGCAATAATAAAGGCGGGGTTGTTCTGCATATACAACCCCACACGATCACCCTTTGCGATGCCTTGTTCGCTCAGCGTTAGCGCCAACGCCTTTGCCCACTCATTAAGCTCTGTAACACTCACTGCGCCATCAAAATATTGCAAGATTGTTGCCGTGGCATGCTTCTCACATACAGCAGCAAAAGCTTCTACGATAGTTGCATATGGCACATTAAGCTCACTGCTTAACCCTTGGGTATATTGCGCCAACCATGGTTTTTCATCATACAAACAAGCAGACATGCATCCCTCTCTATTATTATTGTTGTTATCACTGGCGCAGCCTAGGTGCTGCGCCAGCTGGTTTTGCTAACAGCAATTACTGCGCAGCTAATTTTTGCAATGTGGTTTTTTTCAGCTTCTTCGCTAACGACCACTTATGCACTTCGGTGGGGCCATCGTAAACACGGAATGCACGGGTTTCTCTAAACACCTGCTCAACAATGGTATCTTTCGACAACCCCATGCCACCCATCACTTGCACACAACGATCCGCCACCGTAAATAAGGCTTCACCCACCGCTGCTTTGGTTAACGAGCTTTCCGTGGTACCTAAATCGCCTGTATCTAAATGTGCCGCACACCAATCAATTAACAGCGCGGCTTGCTTCATAGCCATTTGGTTTTCCACCAATTTGAAGCCCACACCTTCATGATCAATCAACAGCTTGCCAAAAGCCGTGCGGCTAACCGCGTATTCAGCAGCAATTTCGTTGGCGCGCACTACGGAACCGAACCAACGCATGCAGTGCGATAAACGTGCCGGCGAAAGACGCACTTGGGCGTAACGAAAACCTTCATCCACTGCGCCAAGAATGTCTTCTTGCGGAACACGTAGGTTGTCGATAAGCACTTGGGCGTGGCCACCAGGCATGGAGCTATCAATGGTGTCGATTAAGCGTTCTACCTTGATGGCAGGGTGCGGTAAATTCACCAAAAACATGGTGGCTTTAATCCTTTCGCCACCACCAGTGCGGGCCATAATAATGCCTACTTCCGCCCCTTCAACACCGGTGATAAATGCCTTTCGGCCATTAATCACCCACTCATCCCCATCTTGCTTCGCTTCAGTTTGCAACAAAGTAGGATCAGAACCCGCTCCGCCTTCGCTCGCGAGCTCGGTCATAAAAAAGGCTGAGCGGGCTTCACCACTCACCAGTTTTTTTAGGAAGCGGTTTTTTTGATCCTCATTGGCCACCTTGCCGAGCATATACATGTTGCCTTCGTCTGGTGCCATGGTATTTAGTGCCACCGGCCCTAAGGGCGACAAGCCAGAACGCATTAACACAGCCGCTGTTTCACGCTGAGACAAATGCTCACCGCTAGGCAAAATATGCGGTGTCATTAGGCCTGCTTCGCGCGCTTTGGTGCGTAATTCTTGGATCAACGCCTCTGTTGGGCCTTCTTCTGTGCAACGTGGATCCTGCTCGTAAGGTGCCACCACTGTGCGCACAAACGCCTCTACTTTTTCACCAATTGCTTCACTTCTACTTGTCGGATATGCCAAAAACATAATTCAACCCTTTGATTTATTTAATTTTATTTTCTCACCGCATAACTATTTCGAGTGTTTTGTTAAGCACCTCAATGCATTAAATTACCATGATGAAAATCAATGTTGCCCTATCA
>Ga0079226_10000608_pt1 | contig 25737 bp, 26 predicted proteins | sample Poulit2014_FD_76345 | JGI IMG/M metagenome (GOLD analysis project Ga0079226, IMG submission 76345) | Agricultural soil microbial communities from Georgia to study Nitrogen management - Poultry litter 2014 | ecosystem: Environmental > Terrestrial > Soil > Agricultural land | place: USA: Georgia...
ATAAATTTAGTTCGTTAAAATAATTTTAATTACTAAACCTGTTACTAATTTGTTGATTGGTGACAGGCTTTTTATATGTCATCGATTGCATATAGTCAATCAATAAATGTCTTTTTGACAGCGTTTACGCTAATTGGCATAACTCTTTATGATGGCTGAAAGGATTGGCTTATTTGTCTTTTTGCGTATTGATAAGCTATTTGTCACTGTTATGTGAATCATTTTTCATTCAGAAAAACTTATTGATTAGCTATATAAAGTTTGTTACGGTGGACAAGTTGTTTTAGAAAAAAATATATTTAGAGTAGCAATAAAATTTAATAAACTAGGAGGTATTTTCGTGTTAAAAGTCGACGACTTAACGGTCGCTTATAATAACGTGCCAGTATTTACAGGCCTATCTGTACATTTTGCTAAAGGTAAAATTACCGGAATAATTGGTCCTAACGGTGCTGGTAAGTCAACGTTAATCAAGGGGGCCTTGGGGTTGGTGCGCCACACTGGTGAAGCGACCCTAGACGGTACAGCTGTTACCCACGTACGTAAAAAGATTGCTTATGTTGAGCAACGTGCGGCTCTGGATTTGACATTTCCTATCAGTGTTTTTGAGGTGGTTTTAACCGGTACATACGGTAAGTTAGGATTATTCAAAAGCCCTGGTCGTAAAGAAAAGGAATTGGCAATTGATGCCCTCAAGCAAGTTAACTTGTCTGAGTTTAAAAACCGCCAAATTGGTGAATTGTCAGGTGGACAATTACAGCGTGTCTTTGTGGCGCGTGCCATTGTGCAACAAGCTGATGTTGTTATTTTGGATGAACCCTTCGTGGGAATAGATGTGAAATCTGAAAATGAAATTATGAATGTTTTGCGTGGTTGGCGTGATGAAGGTAAGTCAATTATCGTTGTTCACCATGATTTAAATAAGGTGGCAGCTTACTTTGACGATTTATTGATCATGAATCATGGTATTATCGCGCATGGTCCCGTTGACACGGTCTATACAAAAGAAAATGTCTCACAGGCCTTTTCTGCTGATTTAAGTGCCGTACTATTTAATCAGAATGCGGAGGCTAAATAATGACAAGTATTGTAGAGTTTGCACACGCATTAGGACACTATAATTTCCTTCAAAGCGCATTGATGGCCGCTATCATGGTGGGAATTATGTCGGGAATTATCGGTAGCTTTATTATTTTACGTGGTATGTCATTGATGGGAGATGCACTTTCTCACTCTGTCTTGCCTGGAGTTGCCGTTGCTTACATGTTAGGTATCAACATTATGATTGGTGCCACAGTATTTGGGGTTGTCGCAGCCGTATTAATTGGTTTTGTGGCTTCTCATAGTAAGTTGAAAAATGATACGTCAATTGGAGTTGTTTTTCTGCGTTCTTCGCATTAGGATTTATCTTAATTTCAATGGCACAGTCATCAACGAACTTGCATCATATTTTATTTGGAAACGTATTGGCCGTTTCGGATTCTGATTTGATTGAAACGTTTATTGTCTTAGCAGTCGTTGTTATTTTTGTGATTCTCTTTTTCAAAGAGCTTCAGATTACTTCGTTTGATAACACATTTGCCAAATCATATGGTTTGAATACTAGTGTTATCCATTATGGGTTGATGATCGTTTTGACATTAGTGACTGTCTCAGCTTTGCAAACAGTTGGTATTATTCTAGTTGTTGCCATGTTGATTACACCAGCTGCGACTGCCTTTCTATGGACGAATCGCTTAGTGAACATGCTATTTTTGTCATCATGTTTTGGTGCAGTGGCTTCGTTCATCGGCTTGTACTTATCATATACGATGAATTGGGCATCTGGTCCAGCAATTGTTTTGGTTGCTGCCATCATCTTCTTGATTTCATTCGTCGTTGCCCCAAAGCAAGGTTTTCTTGCCAAGTTAGGAGTTAAAAATGATAAAAAAGCTTAGTGTTGCCATTATTGCCTTGTTAGCTATCGGTGGGGGAATCTTTGCCTTTGTTAATGGCCGTGGCGCACAAAAATCAACAGATAATCAGAAACTTAAAGTTGTGACAACCAATTCAATTTTAGAAGATATGGTTGAAAACGTCGGTGGTGATGATGTTGATGTGTACAGTATTGTTAAGCGTGGTACAGATCCTCATGCCTATGATCCAACTACCGATGATATTTCGGCAGCAACCGATGCTGATGTGTTGTTCCATAATGGTTTGAACTTAGAAACTGGTGGTAGTGGTTGGTTTAACAAGTTAACTGACACTGCGAATAAACATGATGGTAAGGAAGTCTTCGCTGTTTCAAAGAATGTTAAGCCATTGTATTTGACAGAAGCTGGTAAAGAAAACGAAACTGATCCTCATGCATGGCTTGATATTAGTAATGGTGTGAAATACGTTAAATTGATCAACAGTGTTCTTAAGGACAAAGATCCAGATAACGCTAAAGCTTATCAAAAGCGGACGGATGCATACGTAGAAAAGCTAGAAAAGTTGCACAAGGAAGCTCAAAACAAGTTTGCTGATATTCCTGAAGAGCAACGTTTGCTAGTGACATCAGAGGGAGCCTTTAAGTATTTCTCAAAGGCATATGGTATTAAGCCAGCCTTTATTTGGGAAATCAATACTGAGTCACAAGGTACGCCAGAACAAATGAAACAAGTATTAGCTAAGATTGACCAATCAGAAGTTAAATCATTGTTCGTTGAAAGTTCTGTCTCACCTAAGTCAATGAACCAAGTCTCAAAGGAAACGGGCTTGCCAATCCATTCAAAGATCTATACAGATTCATTGGCTAAGAAGGGTACCCAAGGAGACACATATTATGACATGGTTAAGTGGAATATCGACAAGATTCATGATGGTATGTTAGGAAAAGAATAAATAGTTGATATAGTAAAGCTGGAGTAAAAATTCGGCGAAATAAAAAGCTAGTGCAAAGGAATTTATCTTTGCGCTAGCTTTTTTATTGTGTGATATGCGTGTACAAAATGTACCAAATTAAAATTAATAAATATTATCCAAAAAAACCGAGACAACATCCTGTGCCTCGGCTTCTTTCTTAATTACTGCTCTGGCTGGGTTCGAACCAGCGACCTCCTCATTAACAGTGAGTTATTCTACCACTGGACTACAGAGCAATCATCGCATCAAGCAAGGTAATAAACATACAATGCTTATGATTAAAAATCAACCAGATAAATGAAATTTCTTTAATTTACCTGATATATAAAAGTGATGCCACGAGATAATCTTGGTATTGCTTTTATATAACTGCTCTGGCTGGGTTCGAACCAGCGACCTCCTCATTAACAGTGAGTTATTCTACCACTGAACTACAGAGCAATAATTAACCAGCGAATACATTAAATATACACGGCGATAGATTAAAAGTCAACCACATAAATGAATAAAATTTAATAATTATTCTGGAACGGGAATAATATTAAATAAAAAGTAAAAGGATGTCAATAAAACAAGAAAAAAATTCATTTAATTGGTATGATAGAGTTAACAAATGACAATTAGGGGGCAGCGCAGATGGCTGACTTTCAACTAAAAGGGATGCCCGTATGGGTGTATGCAAAAGATGTTGATACAAAAAGTGCGCTGACACGTGCACGATTGATTGAGGGTTATATTGGTGACACTTTTTCAATTGATCCGGAAGCAATATCAGGTTATCGTTTTGTGTCTTCAGAGGGGACGTTAACAGGAACCTTTGATGAACAAAACATGTATTCAGCGACATTTTACTATCAACGTGAGGATGTTGCTGAAACAGAGCAGCTGACACATAAATATTTACGTATTTTGGAAAATGTACAGCCTGTTGTTGATGTGGAAGATTTAACTGAAACTGGTCAGAAATTGTGGTCTGGCTCTGTTGTTAAGGTTTCGCAACGCATGGCGACACGAACAGGTGATTTTTGGTATCAATTAGCTGATTCAAGATGGATCAAGTATGATATGCAGACTATGAAGCTCACTGATAATGATGGTCAACATAATCAACCGGTTGCTGAATGGAAGCGACCAACAGTTTGGCAGCCAACGCCAATCAGTGCTCAGGGTAAAATCGACTATATTCCTAGTCAAGAAGTGGCCGTTTATTCACAGCCGTATGGCCATGCAATTGGTCGCATACAGCATGGTGATTCGGTAGAAGTGACGGAACAAGTCGTCGATCCTTCAGGCGTTACATGGTACCATGTTGCGCAGCAAGGATGGTTATCAGCTATTTATTTGTCGTTGAATATGTAATTAGTCGGGGGACATTATGACAGAACCATTGATCTTAAAGCCAGCATTACATGAAAAAATTTGGGGTGGTACCGCATTACGTGACATTTATGATTTTGATATTCCATCAGAAAATACTGGTGAAGCTTGGGTGATTTCTGGACACCCTAATGGTCCAGTTACCGTTACCAATGGTAAATATGCCGGTAAGACTGTGGCTGAACTATGGCATGATGAGCCAGCATTGTTTGCTAACGAAGATGTAAATCGACCATTTCCTTTGTTGGTAAAAATTTTAGATGCTCATCGCGATTTATCAGTACAGGTGCACCCAGATGATGAGTATGCTGGCGAACACGCAGGTGAGTTAGGGAAAACTGAATCATGGTATATTTTGTCTGCTGAACCAGGTGCTACTATTTACTATGGTCACACAGCACAAGACAAACAAACGTTTGATCAAGAAGTTGATGATGCAGATTGGGATAACTTGTTACAGAAAGTTCCTGTGAAAGCTGGTGATTTCTTTTATGTTCCTTCTGGTACGTTGCATGCCCTGGGTGAGGGTGTTTTGACGTTAGAAACACAGCAATCTTCAGATGTGACTTACCGCGTCTATGATTTTGATCGGGTTGATGACAAGACAGGGGTTAAGCGTGATTTGCATTTGGCTGATGCCAAAAATGTGACAACTGTGCCATTTATTCCTAATAAACCAGCGCAAAAAGTTTCACATATTGAAGATTTAACGCTCACAGAACTAGTTACAGCCCCATACTTTAATGTGGTGAAGTGGCAAATTGCTGGTCATGCAACAGTTGATGCAACGACTCCCTATACACTGGCAACAGTGGTTGATGGTGATGTTGAATTAACCGTCTTTGGCGTAACTTATCACTTGGCAAAAGGAACCAGTTTTATTTTGCCAAATGATGTTGAGACATGGAAACTCAATGGACATGCCACACTAATTACATCGACACCAGGACCTAAGTCACTATAAAAATAGGATAGTAACATTTATGTTAAAGGCGCTAACTGTTGCATAAACAGTGGTGTCTTTCTTTATTTCAAAATGGTAAAATTTGATAGATGATTATTGAAAAGATATTGCAGATAAAGGCGTGCGTGATTTGTTTGCACAATTAGGAGGATAACATGAGCCTTAAAAGTGGATTAGCAACTTTGGTTGGGAAGGGAACTTATGCTGTATTGCATGATGTCTTACATCGAGGTGGTACATCATTACCTGGTAAGTTAGCAACAAAAATCGATCCCAATGTTATGCAAAGCTATGCTGAAAAATATGATGTTATTCTGATTACGGGAACGAACGGTAAGACTTTGACAACAACGTTAACAACGCGCGTCTTACGAGAAAAATATGCTGATGTCATTACTAATCCTTCGGGTTCAAATATGATGCAGGGTATTACAGGAACGATGCTGACATCAAAGGTCACTGATAAAAAACAACGCCCGGTGGCTTTATTAGAAGTCGATGAAGCCAATGTAGAAGCGGTTGCTAAACAATTAAAACCTAAAGCCTTTGTGTTAACAAACATTTTCCGTGATCAGATGGATCGATATGGTGAAATTTACACAACATATGAAAAGATATTAAAAGGAATTCGTTTATTTCCTGAAGCAACTGTTATTGCGAATGCGGATTCGCCAATTTTTATGCGGGGGGATTTACCAAATCCAAAAGTCTATTATGGCTTTAATCATGTACCAGCTACTGGTGACATGAAAGCGCCGCATAATACTGACGGTGTGTTATCACCAACAGACCACTCGATTTTGCATTATCATTTTATGACATTCGGTAATCAAGGAGATTATTTCTCAGTTACTGATGATTTTAAGCGTCCAGCCTTAGATTATGCAGTCACAAAGCTTAATAAACTAACACCAATTTCATCGAATTTTGATATTGATGGTAAAACTTTCCAAATTGAAATTGGTGGTATGTACAATATCTATAATGCGTTAGCAGCATATGCTGTCGGCCGTTTTATGGGTGTATCAGCTGATCAGATTCAGCAAGCATTTTCATCTAATGCACAAATATTTGGGCGTCAAGAAGCAGTTAAAGTCGATGATAAAGAAGTCACGATTGTCTTGATCAAAAATCCGGTAGGTGCAAACCAGGTCATTGACATGATGAAAACGGATGATCAACCTTTCTCAATGATTGCCCTGCTTAATGCCAATTATGCTGATGGTATTGATACCAGTTGGATTTGGGATGCAGATTTTGAGTCATTACACGATACTGGCATCCAAGCAGTAGCAACGGGTGGTGAACGATATAAAGATTTGTATGTTCGCTTGAAAATGGCCAACTTTGGCGATCATCCAGTTTATCAAGACTTAAAGCAAATTGTGCCAGCAATTAAAAAAATGCCAACCAAACGCGTTTATATACTTGCAACGTATACGGCAATGTTACAGTTACGTGCTGAATTGAAGCAACAAGGTTATATTCATACAGGAATGGGGGAATAATCCAATGGCTAATTATAAGTTACATACAGCACATTTGTACGGCGATTTGATGAATACGTATGGTGATTTTGGGAATATTGTTGCTCTCAGATATTATGCACATCAAATTGGGGTCGAAGTGGATGAAAAAATTATCTCATTAGGAGATGATTTTGATCCGACAACTTATGATTTTGTGTTATTTGGTGGTGGTCAGGATTATGAGCAAATGATTGTGGCTGATGATTTGCCAGATAAAGCACGTGCGTTGAAACAATATATTGAAACTGACGGCCCATTTTTAGGGGTTTGCGGTGGTTTCCAACTATTAGGACAGTATTTCTTGCTAGCTGATGGTACTAGAGTAAATGGTATCGGTGCGCTAAGTCACTATACATTAAATCAACCGGATAATCGTTTCATCGGTAACATAACCATTCATGATGAAGTAAATGATTTGGAATATCATGGATTTGAAAACCACCAAGGACGTACTTTCTTAGGAGATGATGAACGCCCACTTGGCAAAGTTATCAAGGGTAATGGTAACAATGGTGAAGACGGTGGTGAAGGTTTGGTGTACCGCAACGTTTATGGGACATATTTCCATGGTCCTATCTTGACGCGTAATGGTAATTTAGCCTTACACATCTTGCAACTAGCTTTAGAGCGACGATATCCAGATGTTAATTGGCAAGATAAAATTGCAGCGATTACGCCAGAATTTTTTTAAGCAATTTTGCAAAATCAAAAAGGGGATGGAACGATAGCGCCATTCTCTTTTTTTTATTGACATTTTTGTTATACTAGACTGGAGTGCAAACTGGATTTTTACAGGAGAAAGGCAGAAAAAGATGGCGCAATTATTCTTTCGTTATGGTGCAATGGCCAGTGGTAAAAGCATTGAAATTTTGAAAGTTGCACATAATTATGAAGTGCAACAAAGACGCGTTTTGCTCCTAACAAGTGCGCTTGATGACCGATCAGGAGTGGGTGCAATTGCCTCACGAATAGGTATGCAGCGTGCAGCACAGGCGATTCATCCCACAGACGACTTGTTTAAATTGATTTCAGAAAGTGATTCAATTGCCGCTGTGTTGATTGATGAAGCGCAGTTTATGACCAAAGAACAAGTTTTGCAATTAACCAGGGTAGTCGATGAATTAAATATTCCAGTACTAACTTTTGGATTGAAAAACGATGCGTTTAACGAGTTATTCCCCGGTTCAGAAGCATTACTAATTTATGCTGACAAAATTGAAGAGATGAAAACACTTTGTTCATTTTGTGGTCGTAAAGCCATTATGAACTTGCGCATTTCAAATGGGCAACCGGTCTACGAAGGTGAACAAGTTCAAATTGGTGGGGATGAGGCCTACATGCCGGTCTGCCGTAACCATTATAATCATCCTGATCTAGAAGCATTAGCTCGTCGGACTGGATTAAATACAAAATAAAAATAAAGGAATAAAAAACACATGGATGAAATTTTTGAAAAAGTGCAATCGGTTGTGGATCGTTATGATGAAGTCAGCGAAATGATTTCTGATCCCGACGTTATTGCCGATACAAAACGCTTTTTAGCCCTATCTAAAGAAGAGGGTAGTCTGCGTGAGACGGTTGAAACTTTCAAGCACTACAAGCAAGTCGTTGAAAGTATCGAAGAAAATGAAGAGATTTTGCGTGAAGAAGCCAATGATTCTGAACTGGAAGAGTTAGCCAAAGAAGAGTTAAAAGACTTACGTGTTGAAAAAGAATCATTAGAAGAGCAAATTAAGATTTTACTACTGTCTAAGGATCCAAATGATGATAAAAACATTATCATGGAAATTCACGGCGCAGCCGGTGGCGATGAAGGTGCTTTATTTGCGGCTGATCTTTATGACATGTATCTTCGCTATGCCGAAAAAGAAGGCTGGACAGTTGAAATCATTGATGAAAACAAGACCGAAATTGGTGGCTATAAAGAAATTGTCTTGATGATCACTGGGGATAATGTTTATTCAAAATTAAAGTTTGAAAATGGTGCCCATCGTGTGCAACGAGTACCCGAAACTGAATCTGCTGGTCGTGTACACACTTCGACAGCCACTGTTGGTGTGATGCCAGAATATGAAGATGTCGATATTGAGATTGAAGACAAGGATTTGCGTGTGGATGTTTATCGTTCATCTGGTGCTGGTGGACAACACATCAATAAGACGTCATCAGCGGTACGTATGACCCACTTACCAACTGGTATTGTTGTTGCCATGCAAGATCAACGTTCACAACAGCAGAACCGTGCGAAGGCGATGGAAATCTTGAAGACACGTGTCTACGATTACTACGCATCACAGAATGAAGCTGAGTATGCTGAACAACGTAAGACAGCTGTTGGAACTGGTGATCGTTCTGAACGTATTCGTACATACAATTATCCACAAAATCGTGTGACTGATCATCGTATTGGTCTGTCATTGAATAAGTTGGATCGTATTATGAATGGTGAATTAGAAGATGTCATCGACGCTTTGTTGATTGCTGATCAGACAGCAAAGCTGGAAGCCTTGAAGCAAGGATAGAATAAACGTATGTTTGATGAACAATGGACGATTCAAGCTGTTCGTGAATGGGGCGATTGGCAATTAGAACCCTATATTCATGATCAAGAAGAGCGTATGGCTCAAATCGATTATTTGTTAACAGGAATGATGGATTGGAATTACGCACAATTAGGAAACAACTTAAACACAGTTCTAGAAGATGAAAAACGACTACGATTTATGGTCGCTGTTCGTGCCATTAAAGGTGGTCAACCAGTGCAATACGCACTTGGACATGCTGCGTTTTATGGACGTGAATTTCAAGTTGACCGTCGTGTGTTGATTCCACGACAGGAGACAGAAGAACTAGTGGAATGGGTGCTCAAAGACCATCCATCAAATACCAAACAACGCGTATTAGACATTGGTACTGGTTCTGGTGCAATTGCTGTTTCACTAAATGCAGAGCGTACGAATTGGGATGTTACGGGTACTGATATCTCAACAGATGCTTTGACCGTTGCGAAAGAAAATGCGCAGTTATACGCACCAGCAGTACAGTTGGTGCAAAGTGATCTGTTTACAGATGTTACAGGCACTTTTGACATTATTGTTGCTAACCCACCTTACATTAGCCGTGGTGAACAATCAGTGATGGATGAATCAGTGGTTATGTTTGAACCAGACGTTGCCCTTTACGCGGATGATGATGGATTGGCGTTATATAAGGAAATGGCAACAGACCTGCTGACTTTTTTGAAGCCAGGTGGGGCTGCATACTTTGAAATCGGTTATCAACAAGGGGGCAAACTTGTTGATTTATTTGGAACATTACCTCAGGTCACAGTAACGTTACATCAAGATTTAAGTGGTCATGATCGAATGATTAAAGTATTGCGGGAGATGTAGAAATGACAGAAACAAAAATATGGACAGTTAACGAAATGGACGCGGCGGCGCGTGCGATTAAACGTGGTTCGTTAGTCGCTTTTCCGACAGAAACTGTTTATGGGCTTGGTGCCGACGCTTATAATGAAAAGGCAGTTGGTAAAGTATATTCAGCCAAAGGACGTCCTTCAGATAATCCTTTGATTGTGCATGTTGCGGATCCAGAACAAGTGTCTGATTTTGCAATTGTTAATGAGCGTGCACAAAAATTGATGTCGGCTTACTGGCCAGGTCCATTGACCATGATTTTACCAGTAAAGCCAGGCGTATTATCAATGACAGTCACTGGTGGACTAGATACAGTAGCCGTTCGTTTGCCTGACAATGATGCTACTCGCCAATTGATTCGTGAGAGTGGTAAGCCACTTGTTGGACCTTCAGCCAATACATCTGGAAAACCTTCACCAACATTGGCCAAGCATGTCTACCATGATTTACATGGTAAAATTGCGGGTATTTTAGATGATGGGCCAACTAAGATTGGTGTTGAGTCAACGGTGTTAGATTTATCATCGGATATGCCAGCAGTTTTGCGTCCTGGGAAAATTACGCCAGCACAAATTGAAGCGGTCATTGGAATATCTATTGATTCCGAAGTTCATCACGTTGCTGATGACGAAACGCCAAAAGCACCAGGAATGAAATATCGCCACTATGCCCCTGATAAAGCAGTTTATATGGTTGCACCAGAAGATTGGACACAAGCAATTATCTGGATGCAGTCACAATTAGAACCAGTTGGACTGATGCTGACGAATGATTTAATTGAAAAGCATCAGCTAGCGGGGATGGATTTTATCTGGTCACTAGGTGATAATAATGACACAGCTGCAGCAAAATTATTTGCCGGTTTGCGTTATTTTGATGATAAGAAGGACGTGCAAACGATTCTTGTTGCTGCGATGCCACAAGTTGATGTGAATGGTGCTTATAATAACCGTTTAGGAAAAGCATCAGGTGGACACTGGATTAGTGAGTTGTTACATGTTTAAGCTTTTTTGACTTAAAGGAGGTCAACCCCAATGAAAAATTACCGTGATTTTGATCCCGAGCTATGGGCTGCAATCGATCGTGAAGCCGATCGTCAAGAACATAATATCGAGTTGATTGCTTCAGAAAACATTGCATCTGCAGGTGTACGAGCTGCACAAGGGAGTGTTCTAACAAATAAGTACGCTGAAGGATATCCTAATAAGCGTTACTATGGTGGTACGGAGTATATTGATCAAGTAGAACAATTAGCGATTGATCGTGTAAAAGAATTATTCGGAGCAGAGTATGCCAATGTGCAACCTCATTCTGGGTCACAATCAAATGCTGCTGTTTATGCTGCCTTGTTAGAACCTGGTGATCATGTTTTAGGTCTTGACCTTAATGCTGGTGGCCATTTAACACACGGTTCTGCAGTTAACTTTTCTGGTAAAACTTATCAATTCCATGCCTATGGATTAAATGATGACGAGCGAATTGATTATGATCAAGTAGCTGCATTAGCAGCAGAGTACCAACCAAAACTAATTGTTACTGGTGCTTCAGCTTATTCACGTTTTATTGATTTTGATCGATTCCGTGAAATTGCTGATTCTGTGGGTGCCTATTTAATGGTTGATATGGCTCATATTGCTGGTTTAGTTGCTGCAGGTGTGCATCCATCACCAGTTGGGATTGCTGATGCTGTGACATCAACAACGCATAAAACATTACGTGGACCACGTGGTGGCTTGATTTTGGCCAAAAAAGAATTGGGTAAGGCAATTAATTCAGCAATTTTCCCAGGTACACAAGGTGGACCACTAGAACATGTGATTGCTGGTAAAGCAACAGCTTTCTATGAAGCAATGCAACCAAGCTTTAAGGCATATGGCCAACAAGTTGTTGCTAATGCTAAAGCGATGGCTGATGTTTTTGCACAGTCAGATCTTGTACGCGTTGTTTCAGGCGGTACAGATAATCACTTGTTTAACTTGGATCTGACAAAGACAGGTATTTCTGGTAAAAAGGCTCAAAATATTTTAGATAGTGTGCATATTACAACGAACAAAGAGGCTATTCCAAATGAACCACGTAGTCCATTTGTGACATCAGGTATTCGTATTGGAACACCTGCCATTACCACCCGTGGTTTCAAAGAAGCGGATGCTAAAGAAGTTGCCGAGTTGATTTTACAGGTGTTGGCTAATCCAGAAGATGAAGCAACCCTTGCATCAGTTGAACAGTCAGTATTGGACCTAACAAGTCGATTCCCGCTATCGGGGATTGAACACGCAAATTAAAAAAGCGTATAATAGAGAAAAATGAAATGGAGCTTTGAAATGAGTAAGCTAACGGTTTTTGATCACCCACTAATTCAACACAAATTAACGATTATTCGTAATAAAGATGTTGGTACAAAAGAATTTCGTGAAATTGTTGACGAAATTGCTTCATTAATGGCTTATGAAGTAACACGTGATTTACCAGTTGAAGATGTGGTCATTGAAACACCTGTTGCAACGACAACACAAAAAACACTTGCTGGTAAGAAACTAGCAATTGTACCAATTTTGCGTGCTGGTTTGGGAATGGTTGACGGTATTATGAAGTTAATTCCTGCCGCTCGAATTGGACATATTGGTATGTATCGTGATGAAGAATCACTTGAGCCAGTGGAGTACTTTGTAAAGTTGCCTGAAGATATTGATCAACGTGAAGTTTTGGTTGTTGATCCAATGTTAGCAACTGGTGGATCTGCTGTGATGGCGATCGATGCATTAAAGAAGCGTGGTGCCACAAGAATTAAGCTGATTACACTGGTTTCAGCTCCAATTGGTGTTGAGACGGTGCAGAAAACTCATCCAGATGTTGATATTTATACAGCTGGCTTGGATGAGAAACTTAACGAACATGGTTATATTATTCCGGGTCTAGGTGACGCGGGTGATCGTTTGTTTGGTACTCATTAATAGCAAAATTTTATCATTATTGAAATGTTGGGGAGGTTGGTAAATTTTTTACCAACCTTTTTTTGTTTTATTTGGAAAGGGGAAATTATGAGGATTTTAGTATCTGGTGCAAGTGGACGAGTAGGTCATTTATTAGTCGACAATTTGGCCGCTGCAGGGCATGAAGTCATTGCAGGTACCCGTCACTTGGACGACAAGTTTAATAGCGACAAGGTCGAGCTAGCTAATATTGATCTACTGGTCGATGAAGAGCAACTAGTAACTGAATTAACTGATTTAAAGTTGGATGCGGTTTATTTTGTTGCCGGATCGCGAGGTAAGAATGTCTTACAAGTCGATGCTTTTGGTGCTGTTAAGTTAGAAAATGCGGCTGAAAAAGTGGGCATTAAGCGATTTATAATGTTGAGTGCATGGCAAGCAACTAATCCTAAAGCTTGGGGTGAAGAATTGAGGGATTATTATATTGCACGGTTCTTCGCTGATAATTGGTTGATGGATCACACAACATTAAATTATACGATTCTGCAACCAGGTAATTTATTAGAAGAAGCCGGTTCAGGTAAAGTGCAGTTTAATCCAAAGACAGCGACCGCTAATAGTATTGAAAATGTTGCTGATGTATTAGCTGGCATTTTGAATGCTGAAAATACCTATGGCAAATTATTGCCAATGGGGGATGGTGAAACTGATATTGCGACAGCCATTGCAAAATTATAATGATTTAAACGTTTAACCTTTGATTAATTCTGTTTACTAATTTTGTTAACTGATATATAATTATAACCGTTGAAAATAACTTTAACTTGGTCCTGTGAGGCTAATAAGATTATTTTGGTGCTGTCGTGTTGATTTGGCGGTAAGCGAAACTATCATATTAGAGAAAACTATCAAGTTGGGGTATTTTTATACCTCAACTTTTTTATTTCAGGTTATAAGTTTATGTATGAAAGGAATAACACGATGGAAGTTAAACGTGATGTCGTATTAGATGTGGATGAAAAGCCAGGTTTCTGGCAATGGATAGGGCTGTCGTTACAGCATATGTTCTCAATGTTTGGATCAACGGTTCTTGTCCCATTGTTGGTTGGATTGAACCCAGGGATTGCCCTGTTTAGTTCTGGTGTTGGAACACTATTGCATATTTTAATTACGAAACGTCAAATTCCTGCTTACATGGGTTCAAGTTTTGCCTTTATTATTCCCATGGTTGCTTTGATGAAAACAACTGGTTATCCAGGGGTTGCTACTGGAATTATATCTGTTGGTATTGTTTACTTGATTGTGGCAGCAATTGTTGGTTTTATTGGTACTGATTGGATTGAAAAATTATTACCACCAATCGTTGTTGGACCAATTATCATGGTTATCGGATTGTCATTATCCGGATCGGCCGCGGAATCAGCAACGTTGTTAGATGGTAAATACGATATTCGCGTATTTTTAGTTGCCATGGTTACGTTGGGTGTGACGATCTTCTTTAATATGTATCTTCGTGGCTTTCTAGGTTTGATTCCAATTCTATTGGGTATTATCGTTGGTTATGTTCTAGCAATTACGGTTGGCTTAGTTGATTTAAAGCCAGTTGCAGATGCAGCTTGGTTTGCTTTACCAGAATTTGATATCCCATTTGTTGATTACAAACCAGTGATGCACTGGGGCGCAGTATTAGTCATGGCGCCAATTGCATTAGTTACGATCACAGAGCATTTAGGTCATTTGATGGTTTTGGATGATTTAACAGGACGTGATTATATCAAGAATCCTGGTTTACACCGTACTTTAGCTGGTGACGGAGCTGCTTCTCTGTTTGCTGGATTAGTCGGTGGACCATCGGTGACATCTTATGGTGAAAATATTGGTGTCATGGCAATCACAAAGGTCCACTCAGTTTACGTATTGATTGGTGCAGCAACATTTGCAGTCCTATTTTCATTTGTTGGTAAGTTATCAGCGGTCATCCAAAGTATCCCTGGTGCGGTAACCGGTGGGGTGTCATTCTTACTATTTGGTGTCATCGCTGCATCTGGATTACGTATCATTGTTGAAAATCAACTTGACTTTAATTCAAAACGTAATTTGATGATCACTTCATCAGTCTTGGTGATTGGTATTGGAAATGCTTACCTACAAATTGGTCACGGCAACAACATTGTACAGTTCTCAGGTGTTGCTATTGCAACAGTTTTGGGCATTGTGTTGAATCTGATTTTGCCTGAAAAAGCAGCTTCTGAAAAATAATAATTGAGAACAGTTTTTGTAAAAAAAGCTGTTTTTTTATTTCATTTTTGGATATTAGATTCTTACTATTCTTTTTTGGAATAACAGAAATCGTGTTATAACAAGCTTTATAAAATGGCGTTTCGATAATGGGACAAATAGGGGCGATTGTTAATGATTGAATTAGCTCAAAAAAGGGGTAATATTAGGGGGTAAAAGTTAAACGGTGCTGTATGATTTTGTATACCGCTTGATGATATTTCAAAAGGGAAAGAGGTGAATTTCAGTGGAGGAAAGCGCAACCTTTACCATTGCAGGGTTGACGTTTGATTGGAGCGTAATTATATCAACAACAATTTCGGTGCTCGTTGTTTTTCTGTTAGCGTTTTGGATGTCTCGTAAGTTAGTAATCAAGCCATCCGGTAAGAGCAAGCAGAACATGTTAGAATGGGTCATTGATTTTACAAATAATATTGTTGATGGATCATTACCAAATAAAACTGGTAATAACTTAAAGTTCTTTGCATTCTCGTTGTTTATGTTTATCTTTATGTCAAATCAGTTAGGAGTTGCTTTCAGCGTTAATGTTGGCGGCGACACATTTCTTAACTCACCAACGGCTAATCCGTTGGTTACGATGACATTAGCATTGATTGCAATCAGCATTGCCCATTTCTTGGGAGTTGAGAAGCTTGGATTCAAAGGATACGTTAAGTCAGTTTATTTGTCACCATTCAGTGCATTATTGCCAATCAACTTAATCGAGCAATTCACAAGCTTTTTGACTTTGGGATTGCGTTTGTTCGGTAATATCTTTGCTGGTGAAATGGTGCTATCACTATTGTGGCAATTGGCACAATCAGCTGGCGTTGTTTCGTTTGTACCGGCATTTTTACTAACAATGCTTTGGCAAGGATTTTCACTGTTTATCGGGGCCATTCAGGCGTTCGTCTTCGTCACTTTGACAACTGTCTATGTTTCTGAAAAGACAGAGTAACTACAGTAACTGTTTATATTTAATTGGAGGATTATAAAAATGGATGTTGCAACCATAGGTGTTGGAATTACTGCTGCTGGCGCTGCTATCGGTGCTGGTATTGGTAACAGTATTGTTATTTCAAGTATGCTTTCAGGTATGGCACGTCAACCTGAATTAGAAGGTAAGTTACGTACCAACATGTTCATTGGTGTCGGACTAGTCGAGGCCGTACCAATTATTGCGATTGCGCTTGCATTTATGTTGCTTGCACGCTAATTGAGATACGGAGGCCAACTAAATTATGTTAAATCAAATTGTTCTAGCAGGTGCTAGCGAAGGGTTGGCTTTGGGTAACATGTTGTTTGTGCTAGTGGCATTCCTAATTTTGATGCTTCTATTAAAGAAGTATGCTTGGGGTCCAGTAGTAAAAATGATGGAAAAACGTGCGGAGAAGGTCGCTCACGACTTAGACACTGCTGAAGAAGCACGTCAACAGGCCGAAGAGATGGCTTCTAAGCGGTCAACGCAGTTACAATCGGCACGTACTGAAGCTAATGGTATCGTTGCCGATGCGAAGGCAGCAGCCGGCAAGCAACGTGATCAAATCGTTGCTGACGCCCAGGCAGATGCTCAAGCTACAAAAGAACAAGCAAGTGCACAAATTGCACAAGAACGTTCTGAAGCAATGGCTGGCGTCAAGGGTGAAGTTGCTGACCTATCAGTAACCATCGCACAAAAGATTATCCAAAAAGAACTAAAGTTAGATGATCAAAAAGCGCTTATTGACGCTTATATTGAAGGGTTAGGTAACAAGTAATGGCATTAGATAAAGCAACGATTGCTAAGCGATATGCCGTTGCTTTGTTCGAATTAACCCATGATCAAGGTACTGATACAGAAACGTTGGCTGAATTGTCAGCGCTTCGTAATGTATTAGAACAAAATCCAGAATTTACGAAAGCATTGCTATCTTTGCGTATTGATGAAGCTGCTAAGCAAAAAATGTTGGCGACTTTATCTGAAGGAACAAGCCAAGTCGTAGCTAATCTAATTCAGATGACCTATGACTATCGCCGTATCCAAAACTTACCAGCGATTATTACTAAGTATGAAGAACTCGTTCATAAAGCTGCTGGTATTGTAAATGCAGAGGTACAAACAGCGGTGCCATTGAGTGATGATCAAGTTTCACGTTTGAAAGAGAAACTTGTTCAGCGTTATCAGGCTAACGAAGTGCGTTTGACGCAAAGCGTTGATGAGAACTTACTTGGTGGGGTCATTGTGAAAGCCAATGACCAAATTTTGGATGGATCATTAGCAACTAAGTTAGCTGCTATTCGTCAGAGTATCATCCGCTAGTAATCGAAATTCTAGTCGAAATTGATGTTGTGTGTGATGAATAGACACACTATAAAGAAAGAGGAACTGCTGAAATGAGCATCAAAGCTGAAGAAATCAGTTCACTCATCAAAAAGCAATTAGCCAATTATCAAGACGACTTAACAGTTAAAGAAACTGGAACTGTTACCTATATTGGTGATGGTATCGCTCGTGCAACTGGGTTGGAAAATGCCCTTGCCGGTGAGCTTGTCGAATTTGAGAATGGTGTTTATGGTATGACACAAAACCTGGAATCAAATGATGTTGGTATCATTATTCTAGGTGGTTATGACAGTATTCGTGAAGGTGATACCGTTAAGCGTACTGGTCGTATCATGGAAGTGCCCGTTGGTGAGCAGCTGATTGGTCGTGTTGTTAACGCTTTGGGACAACCTGTTGATGGTATGGGCCCAATTGAAACAAAAAAGACACGTCCTGTTGAAGTTAAAGCTCCAGGTGTTATGGAGCGTAAATCTGTGTTTGAACCACTACAAACTGGTCTAAAGGCTGTGGATTCTTTGGTACCAATTGGACGTGGTCAACGTGAGTTAATTATCGGTGATCGTAAGACTGGTAAGACATCAGTTGCCATCGACACGATTTTGAACCAAAAAGATCAAGACATGATTGTTGTCTATGTTGCCATCGGTCAAAAAGCTTCAACTGTTCGTACACAAGTTGAAACTTTGCGTCGTATGGGAGCTATGGACTACACAATCGTTGTTACTGCTAACCCTTCTGAGCCAGCTCCAATGCTATACTTAGCACCTTATGCTGGGGCTGCTATGGGTGAGGAATTCATGTACAACGGTAAGCACGTGCTAATCATTTATGATGATTTGTCAAAGCAAGCAACGGCATACCGTGAGCTGTCATTAATTCTTCGTCGTCCACCTGGACGTGAAGCCTACCCTGGTGATGTCTTCTACTTGCACTCACGTTTGTTAGAGCGTGCTGCTAAGTTATCAGACGAACTAGGTGGTGGGTCAATGACGGCCTTGCCAATTATTGAGACACAGGCTGGTGATGTTTCTGCATATATTCCAACCAACGTTATCTCAATCACTGACGGTCAAATTTTCTTGGATGCCGACCAATTCTATGCTGGTGTTCGTCCTGCCATTGATGCCGGAACTTCTGTTTCTCGTGTTGGTGGTGATGCACAAATCAAGGCTATGAAGAAGGTTGCTGGTACACTACGTTTGGACTTGGCTTCATATAAGGAGCTTGAGTCATTCGCCCAATTCGGTTCAGATTTGGATGAAGCAACGCAAGTTAAGCTAGCCCGTGGTCGTCGTACTGTTGAACTATTGAAGCAACCATTACACCAACCATTGCCAGTTGAAGAACAAGTGTTATCACTATATGCTTTGACACATGGCTTTATGGATGATGTTGCGGTTGATGATATTCTACGTTTTGAGTCAGAATTAATTTCTGCTGTTCATGCATCACACGATGATTTGTTCAAGACGATTGTCGAGACAAAGAATTTGCCTGATACAGATGCAATGGATGCAGCAATTAAGGAATTCAAAGCAACATTTGCTGGCTCAGCAGAATAATAAAGGAGGGGCGATAAATGGCAGCTTCTTTACAAGATATTCAACGCCGAATTGCCTCAACGAAAAAGACGCGTCAAATCACGAGTGCCATGCAAATGGTCTCGACTGCTAAATTAAGTCAAATTCAACGTCATGGTGGTTCATACACGGTTTATGCCGATGCCCTTCATGACGTTGTGGCACACCTAGCAACTGCTCATATTGATAATGTGGCAGGTACGTTGCTTGAACAACGACACGTGTCAAAGGTGGGATTTTTGGTCCTATCATCTGACCGTGGCTTGGTTGGTGGTTATAATTCAACGCTATTAAAGGAATTAATGGCTCGAATCAATGAACGCCAATTAACACCTGATCAGGTTGTCATTCTGGCAGTTGGTGGTAATGGTGCCGACTTCTTTAAGAAGCGCGGATTTGATGTTGCATACGAATACCGTGGTGTGTCTGATGTACCAACCTTTACAGAGGTTCGTGAAATCGTTAAGATAGCCACGACAATGTATGATAACGAAGTCTTTGATGAATTAATCGTGGGTTATCAGCATTTCTTGAGTCGTATTTCAAATGAAGTTCGTCTAGAAAAGATGCTTCCAGTTTCAACAGAAAACTTGGAAGAATCTAAAGACGATAATAAGTATACGGCTGACTATGAGATGGAGCCATCAGCTGAAAAGATTTTGGATGTTGTGTTACCACAATATGCCGAGAGTTTAGTCTATGGTGCCATTATTGATGCGAAAACCGCTGAACATGCGGCATCTGCAAATGCGATGTCTTCAGCGACTGATAACGCCAAGGAAATCATTGATTCACTTGGATTACAGTACAACCGTGCGCGTCAGGGTGCAATTACGACTGAAATTACAGAAATTACTGGTGGAATGGCCGCTTTGGATTAGAAGTATCCAGCATCAGGTTTATTACAAATGAAGGAAGGAAACGACAATGAATACCGGACAAGTTGTTCAAGTCATTGGTCCCGTTGTTGACATTGCCTTTCCATCAGATGCAAAGATTCCAGATATTAACAATGCTTTGGTTATTGAGAAAGATGATGAAAGCACATTGACAGTTGAGGTTTCTTTGTCATTGGGTGATGGTGTCGTACGTACGATTGCCATGGATTCAACTGATGGATTACGGCGTGGAATGACGGCAACAGACACTGAAAGTTCAATCAGTGTCCCTGTTGGTAAGGCAACGTTGGGACGTGTGTTTAACGTGCTAGGAGAGCCAGTTGATGGCGGAGAAGCATTAGGAGACGACGTACAACGTGATCCAATTCACCGTGATGCACCAGCATACGATGAGTTGTCAACATCAACAGAAATTCTAGAAACTGGTATCAAGGTTATTGATCTCTTAGCACCATATGTTCGTGGTGGTAAGATTGGTCTATTCGGTGGTGCCGGTGTTGGTAAGACGGTGTTGATTCAGGAGTTGATTCACAACATCGCACAAGGTCACAATGGTATTTCTGTCTTTACTGGTGTGGGTGAGCGTACCCGTGAAGGTAACGACATGTACTATGAAATGCAAGGATCTGGCGTTTTGAAACAAACAGCCATGGTCTATGGTCAAATGAATGAGCCTCCTGGTGCACGTATGCGTGTTGCCTTGACTGGTTTGACGATTGCTGAGCATTTCCGTGATGTTAACGGTCAAGATGTGCTATTGTTCATCGATAATATTTACCGTTTCACACAAGCTGGTTCAGAGGTTTCTGCTTTGCTTGGTCGTATTCCATCAGCCGTTGGTTACCAACCAACTTTGGCTACTGAAATGGGTCAATTACAAGAGCGAATCACTTCAACGAAGAAGGGTTCAGTTACATCTATCCAAGCCGTTTACGTGCCTGCCGATGATTATACTGACCCTGCTCCTGCGACAACATTCGCGCACTTGGATGCAACAACTAACTTGGAGCGTTCATTGACGCAACAAGGAATTTACCCAGCCGTGGATCCGTTGGCTTCAACATCAACTGCCTTGGCCCCAGAAATTGTTGGACAAGAGCATTATGATGTCGCAACTGAAGTACAACATACACTACAACGTTACCGTGAGTTGCAAGATATCATTTCTATCTTAGGAATGGATGAATTGTCAGACGAAGAGAAGACGATTGTTAATCGTGCTCGTCGTATTCAATTCTTCTTGTCACAACCATTCTCAGTTGCTGAGACATTTACGGGATTGCCAGGACAATACGTGCCACTTAATGAAACTGTTCGCAGCTTCAAGGAAATTTTGGATGGTAAGTATGACCAATATCCTGAAGATGCCTTCCGTAACGTTGGTGCCGTTGAAATGGTAGCTGAAAAAGCTGCTCAGATGGCTAACTAAACAAAGGGGGCGGTGCCATGAGTGAACACACCCTACATGTTAAGGTGGTAACGCCAGATGGTGTGGTGTTTGGACATGAAACTGCATCGTTGGTTGTCCTAGATACAATCAATGGTGAAGAAGGAATCATGGCGAACCATGCACCAATTATTACATCGTTGCACATTGGCGAAGTGAAAGTCATTAACGAAGAAGAAAACTTCCAAGAAAACATTACAATTAGTGGTGGTTTTGCAGAGTTTTCTGAAAATCAATTATCAATCGTTTCTGACAGTGCAGAACGTACGCAAGACATTGACGTCAAGCGTGCTGAACAAGCTAAAGAACGTGCTGAAAAGCATATAGCTGCTGGTGATACAGATGATGTTGAGCGTGCACAAGCTGCCTTAATGCGTGCGGTTAATCGTATTCATGCAGTTACTGGTAACAAGTAACTAGTTGAACGAATAAACGTTTATCAATAAAATACGTTCGTGTGGGAATTTTCCTGTACGGACGTATTTTTTGTGTAAATGTCGAGTTAATAAAACTAGGTGTGTTAGTCGCCGTAAAATTTGATAAAATAGACTTAATATTGATTAAAGAAAGTAGGACAACAGGATGATCGTACTATCGGGAACTATTGGTGCTGGGAAGACCAGCTTAACAACGATGCTCGCAGAACATTTAGGAAGCGAAGCCTTATACGAATCCGTTGATGATAATCCTATTCTGCCATTGTTTTATGAGGACCCAAAACGTTACGGATTCTTGTTGCAAAATTATTTTTTGAATAAGCGTTTGGATAACATCAAAGATGCACAAGGTAGTCAATTAAACGTGATTGATCGATCTATCTTTGAAGATTTGTTGTTGTTCAAGTTAAATGCAGACTTAGATAGAGCAACGCAAACTGAAGTACAAATTTATGGTGATTTGTTAAATAACATTATGGAGCAAGTCGACTTTTCAGATGAAGCCATTGTCAAAACACCAGATTTGTTGATTTATATTCATGTTAGTTTTGATACGATGCTAGAACGTATTAAAAAGCGTGGCCGTGATTATGAACAAATAGCCAATGATCCATCATTGTACGACTATTATAAGAGCTTGAATGAACGCTATGTGGCTTGGTTTGATACTTATGACCGGTCCCCAAAGTTAAGTATTGATGGTGACCAATATGATTTTGTGGCTGATGAGTCAGCAGCAAAAGAAGTATTAGCATTAATTGACCAAAAAATTAGTGAATTGGGCTTAAAGGGTGAATAGGAGAGTAAATGTTATGTTAGATATGAAGCTAATTCGTCATGAGACGGAACAAGTAAAAGAACGTTTAGCAACGCGTGGGGTTGCTCCGGAAGAAGTTGATGCATTGGTAGCCGATGATGCGAAGCGTCGTGAGCTATTAGTCCAAACTGAAGAACTAAAAGCACGTCGTAATACTGTGTCAGATCAAATTGGTCTTAAGAAGCGCCAAAAGGAAGATGCTAGTGACGTGATTGCTGAGATGCAACAAATTTCAGCTACAATTAAAGAACTGGATGAACAAGTCACAGTGTTAGACAAGCAAATTAAAGATCGCGCCTTGCACTTCCCAAATTTGCCAAATGAGACGATTCCCGTTGGACCAGATGAAGACTCAAACCGTGAAGAGCGCAAATGGGGTGAGATTCCTAGCTTTGACTTTACACCAAAAGCCCATTTTGAAATTGGTGAAGACTTAGGTATTTTGGATTTTGAACGTGGTGCCAAAGTATCTGGTGCGCGCTTTGTTTATTATGTTGGTCAAGGTGCTCGTTTAGAGCGAGCAGTTTATAACTTTATGCTTGATGAACATCAAAAAGAAGGTTATAAGGAAATGATCACGCCTTACCTTGTTAAAGATGAAGCAATGTATGGTACGGGACAATACCCAAAGTTTATGGATGATGCCTATCGTGTCGGTACTAATGACGATATGACCTTGATTCCTACGGCTGAAGTGCCTTTGACTAACTATTTCCGTGAAGAAGTTATTGATGCTGATAAATTACCTTACAGCGTGACTGCTTTATCACCAGCATTCCGTCAAGAAGCTGGTTCAGCTGGACGTGATACGCGTGGCTTGATTCGTATGCACCAATTCAATAAAGTTGAAATGGTAAAATTCACTAAGCAAGAAGATTCATATCAAGCATTAGAAGATATGACGGTCAATGCAGAAAGCTTGTTGAAAAAGTTGAACCTACCATACCACGTTATTACTCTATCAACAGGGGACATGGGCTTCTCAGCAGCTAAAACATATGATGTGGAAGTTTGGATGCCACAACAAGATATTTATCGTGAGATTTCTTCTGTATCAAATACGGAAGCTTTCCAGGCTCGTCGTGCACGTATTCAATATCGTGATGAAAACGGTAAGCTACAATTTGCCCACACCTTAAATGGATCAGGTTTGGCCGTTGGTCGTACAGTTGCTGCAATCTTGGAAAACTACCAAAATCAAGATGGTACAGTGACGATTCCAGAAGTTTTGCGCCCATACTTTGGTGCTGATAAGATTGTGCCTGAAGATTCTTTGTAATTAATAACAGTTAAAAGTAGAGAGATTGAGACAGAATAAATGTCCCAATCTCTTTTTTTAAATGCATTAACAATAATTATGTAAATTTTGTAGCATAAACGCGTTATAACAGATTAAAACTAAAAAAAGAGTTGCAAGAAGTGATAAAACCTAGTATTATATATCAAGTGGTAAGTTGTTGTTAGTCATAGCGCACTAACCACAAGGTGTAAAAGATCTGAAAAAGTATTGACACTTGTTCGTAGATTGGATATACTATAAAAGTTGTCTCGAGTGTTTCACTCGTTAGACGTCTGTTGCGGATGTGGCGGAACTGGCAGACGCGCTGGATTTAGGTTCCAGTGCCCCTAGGGCGTGCAGGTTCGATTCCTGTCATCCGTATATCGATTATCGATACAGAAGCCGACTTAGCTCAGCTGGCAGAGCGCTTCACTAGTAATGAAGAGGTCGCTGGTTCGAATCCAGTAGTCGGCATCCCATGCGAACATAGTTCAGCTGGTAGAACGCTACCTTGCCATGGTAGAGGTCGCGGGTCCGAATCCCGTTGTTCGCTTTCTTCCAAATTTGGAAGCTTTAAATAATATGCACCTATAGCGCAACTGGATAGAGTGTCTGACTACGAATCAGAAGGTTGAAGGTTCGAATCCTTCTAGGTGCATCAATTAAAGAGGTTGAGACAAGACTTGTCTCATCCTCTTTTTATGCCAAATTCACATTTTTTAAAAAAGATGTGAATGTTTAGTGGCATTGACTTGCAATGCGTTTTATAATTATGTCAATATTGGTCAAGGGGGTGAAGGACATGGCTGATTCAAATATATCGGATAATATTGAGGCATACTTGAAACAAATTTTACAGCAGGCGAATGAAGTTGAAATTCGTCGGGCTGAAATTGCCCGCCGCTTTAACGTCGTGCCATCACAGATTAATTATGTTATTAAAACACGATTTGGTGCTGAAAATGGTTATTTGGTAGAATCAAAGCGTGGCGGTGGTGGTTATATTCGTATTGTAAAAATGGCATTACGAACAGAGCCTGATCTCATTGACGAAATGAGACAGAGTCTCCCTGAGATTGTTAGCTTTAGAACAGCAACAGCCGTGATATCTAGCTTGTATCGAGAAAAGATTTTGACGCAACGTGAAGGTGAACTCCTTTTAACGATGTTATCGAAGGAAGCGTTAGCCGTTGGTGACGTAGCGATACAAGGTCAACTACGAGCAAGATTATTACAGCAATTATTGAACCGTTTACGGTTTGAAAGTGAGCGTGATTAATATGGATAATCAATATACACCGAGTGCAAAAAACGTTTTAGTCGTTGCACAGGAACAAGCAAAATATTTTAAACATCAAGCCGTTGGTACTGAGCATTTGTTACTTGCTTTAGCAATTGAAAAAGAAGGTATTGCTAGCAAGGTCATGCAACAATTCAATGTGGTTGATGATGACATTAAAAGTCAAATTGAACAATTTACGGGTTATGGTACGTTGTCTCGTGCTGAAAAAGAATCTTATTTACCATATTCACCAAAGGCAGCTGAGATACTACGTCTAGCAAACGA
>Ga0079226_10000609_pt1 | contig 25711 bp, 21 predicted proteins | sample Poulit2014_FD_76345 | JGI IMG/M metagenome (GOLD analysis project Ga0079226, IMG submission 76345) | Agricultural soil microbial communities from Georgia to study Nitrogen management - Poultry litter 2014 | ecosystem: Environmental > Terrestrial > Soil > Agricultural land | place: USA: Georgia...
CCAACAGGAATCGTCATCGTACCTGATGTTGCCGCCGGCGTTAATTCTTGCATCGTAATATCACGATGATTTGGGACAACTTTTACCCAACGACTGCTCTCTTTAATCATCGCTTCGATATCAGCAAGTGGCACATCACGATTGAGTTTCAACGTTAAGCCTTGTGAATGACAGCGCATTGCACCAACACGTACACAAGTTCCATCAATAGGAACCTGTTTTTCTAGTTGTAATAGCTTATTACTTTCTGCCATTGCCTTCCACTCTTCACGGCTTTGACCATTTTCAAGCTCTGAATCAATCCATGGAATTAAGCTACCTGCAAGCGGTGCGCCAAAACGTGTTTTTGGATATTGATCAGTACTAAATGAATCCGTAATCTTTTGATCAATCTCTAAAATACTTTTTGCCGGATTATAGAGATCTTTACTCACTAATCCATGAATCGCGCCCATTTGCTCCAATAGCTCTTTCATATTTTGTGCGCCGGCACCTGATGCTGACTGATAAGTCATCGATGTAGCCCAATCAACTAATCCCTCTTTAAAGAGCGAACCTAACGCCATCAACATCAAGCTAACGGTACAGTTTCCACCAATAAAGTTTTTCACGCCCTTATCGATGCTTCTATCAATGATATCGCGATTTACTGGATCAAGAATAATCATCGCATCATCATTCATGCGTAGAGACGATGCAGCATCAATCCAGTAACCATTCCAGCCCGTTTCACGAAGTTTTGTGAATACTGATGAAGTATAATCTCCACCTTGGCAACTAATAATAATATCTTGTGCACTTAACACTTCAATATCATAAGCATCGACAAGTTTTGGTTCATAACTTCCGGCAACAGTAGGTGCTTCTCCGCCGGCATTTGAGGTTGAGAAAAAGGTCGTGTGAATGCCTGCGAAATCATTTTCCGTAATCATTCGATCCATTAAGACTGAACCAACCATTCCACGCCAACCGATTAAACCCAACTTTTTCATGCTCTACCCTTTAAAATATCTTCAAAATATTTCTTTTAATATATGATTTATCGTCATTTAATAATGTTGATACTGCTCGCAGCAAACACCATTATTTAAATGGTTCCAATATTATAACAACTGCTATAACATTTTTACTTACTACACTATTTTATGGACTATTTATGATTCACGCTCAATGAGCGATACCATCTCATTACGTCGTTCACAATTATTGATTCCAAACATGTTTCTATCAAAATTAAACAGAGATTCAATGATGGGTGATGCAAAGAATCCTGAATGTTTTACTAAATACTTCAGATGTTCACTGACTTTTAGCGCTTTTAAGTCATAAAAGCCACATTAATTGCCTATTTGAGATCTGTAAAACAGGCAATATTTTTAATAAAACATATTCCTAAAAATCAATTTATGCATTGAGCGCAGCCAATACTGCTTCGCCCATCGCCACACAACCAATCACTTTTTCATCTTTTGTGGCAATATCTTTCGTACGGAATCCTTGGCTCAATACTTTCTTCACCGCATTTTCGATCTCATCCGCAATATCATTTCGATTAAAACTGTAACGGAACATCATTGCGACCGATAAAATCGTTGCAAGTGGATTGGCAATATCTTTACCAGCAATATCAGGTGCTGAACCATGAATGGGTTCGTAAAGTCCCTTATTGTTCTCATCTAAAGATGCGGAAGGCAACATGCCAATAGAGCCCGTTAACATCGATGCTTCATCAGAAAGAATATCCCCAAAAATATTGCCCGTTAACATCACATCAAATTGTTTCGGTGCACGCACTAATTGCATTGCCGCGTTATCCACTAAAAGATGCGTTAATTCCACATCTGGATACTCTTTTGAAACTTCTGTTACCACATCGCGCCATAGCTGCGTTGCTTCTAAAACGTTCATTTTATCAATTGAGCAAAGATGCTTATTACGCTTTTGTGCCGCTTGGAAAGCTACATGCGCGATTCGACGAATCTCTGACGCAGAATAGATCATTGTATTAAAACCAACACGCTCGCCATTACGCTCTTCAATACCACGAGGTTGGCCAAAATAGATATCGCCCGTTAATTCACGCACGATCATAATATCAAGACCGGCAACAAGCTCGTCTTTGAGACTTGATGCATGTGCTAGTTCTTTAAATACTTGCGCAGGACGCAAGTTTGCAAAAAGGTTAAGCTCTTTACGAATCGCTAATAAACCCTGTTCAGGACGAATATTTCTTGGAAGCGCATCATATTTAGGTCCCCCTACAGATCCTAATAAAATCGCGTCTGCGGCTTGTGCTTTTTCTAACGTTTCAGCAGGAAATGGATGACCGGTTTCATCAACGGCAATTCCTCCAATGAGTGCACGATCAACAGAAATATTGAGCGCATGCTTTTTCGCAACCGCATCTAAAACTTTTTCTGCTTGACCAACAATTTCAGGACCAATTCCGTCACCCGCTAAAATTAATACTTTCATCTTCTTCGAACTCTCCAGATCTCAAGTTCAAGAGCAATTCAATGAATATTGAATCACTCGATTATTCATCTCATGCTGATAAAGCATGAACCCATGGATCAATATACGAGATCACTTCGAAAAATCCTAGTTCCATTTGGTTAATTTGTTATCAAACTGTACTTTTTTTAAACAAAGCCAAAATTCTTCTAAAAATCTATCTCGATTTAACTGATTTTTTACGGAAAAAGAATAAAAATACGATTAATAACACACAAGCATTTAAAAGATAGCCAACAAAAATCGTATCGTAAGTTCCGGTCAAATCATACAGCCACCCAAGCAGCGTTGGAATAAGTGCGGCAAAACAGTAACCGCCAAAAAGCATCATCGCTGTCCAACTAGCAACGGCATTACCATCATCAACTTCACTAAAGGGCAATAACATCGCAATGGCGAATAATCCAGAGCTTACCAAACAGCCCAATATCGCAATAATAATATAGAGCAGAACCACGTTATTACCCGTCAATAAGAGGCTCGTTGCGCCGGCAATAACAATTAAAATGGCACTAATACTGGTGAACTTCAATCCCATACGAATCACTATCACTGGCACTAAAAAGCCACCAATTAGACCATTAAAAATAGAGAGATTTAATAAAGCATTCGCATGAAAACTGCTAACACCTTTTTCGATTAAAAATGGTAATAACCATGCAACATTAGTGTAAAAAAGCCCAGATTGTAGCCCAAAACATGCCACCAACATCCACGCGCGTGGCTGATTCCACGGCATTTTTGCTTTTGGCGCACTTAATGTGGCGCTGTCACCTGTTTTAAAAAGATAAAATGCCGCCCAAATACCAGAAATAATCAGAATCGGTAGCGCCCAAAACTCTAATGTTACCGTCCAATCCCAGCCTAAATATTGATTGAGAATCGAACTACTTAACGACCCTAAAACGCCGCTGATACTAATGCCAAAAGTATAAAAAATCATGCCGACATTACTACGCTTTTTAAAATGATGTTTCACATATCCTGATAACAGAGGTCCTGCAATCGCAATTCCAATTCCCATCAAAAAGGAAGAAAAAAATAGCAGAAAAGTATTCTCAAAGTAACTGCGAGTAATCGTCGATATTGCGATTAAGCAGAGACTCATCGTGATCACTCGCTCCATACCAAAACGATGACTTAAAGGTGATGCCGCTAATGCAAAAATGCCCATGCAGACAATCGGAATTGTCACAAGAAAACTCACCACCGCACTCGATAGATCTAGAGCGCCAGCAATATCATTCATCACAGGTCCGAGAGAAGTTAATGTCACTCGCAACGAAGATGCCGCTAAAAATACTAACCAGAAACATGCTAACGGCACAACATATTGATTCTGCAATTCAACCTGACTCATACCCTTCCCTACTTTGTTATTTTTATGGATCTTATCGTTTTCTAATCATCTCAGCATTAACTTATAACATGTTATTGATCATTTAAAGGAATGAATCAATACGCCTTTCAATCATCATTTCGTGAGATCCTAATTTTACATGATTGCCGGCATGCAAATTGGCCGTTCTCTGTTTCAGCTGTTCATTTTTTAAAAACCGCTTTCATCAATCGATGCGGTAAACAAAATTTTCACAACTCACGCAATAAAAGCGCTCTCCTTTTTCAGAAAAGCGCTTGTCATAAATGCTTCTTTACTTCGTATAATGAAGTTATTTCCCAGCAATCATTAACCGCGGCCGGTATGACCAAATCCCCCTTCACCACGTTCAGATGCTTCAAAGTCTTCCACTTGATTAAATGTTGCTTGCATCACCGGCACAATAGCCATTTGCGCCATTCTTTCACCTACTTGTAAGGTGAAATCCTCTTTGCTGCGATTCCAGAGAGAAACCATCAACTCGCCTTGATAATCCGCATCAATTAATCCCACTAGATTTCCCAACACGATTCCATGTTTTACGCCCAAACCAGAGCGCGGTAATATCATTGCCGCATAACGAGGATCTTTTAGATAGATCGCAATTCCTGTTTTAACAAAAGCAGTTTCGCCTGCTTTAATCACTAAGTCTTCTGTTAACATCGCACGAAGATCTAGCCCAGCAGAGCCTTCAGTTGCATAACTAGGAAGAGGAAACTCGTTACCTAAACGTGCATCAAGCACTTTAAAATCAACACTTAACATACAAACATAAACCTTTAAGTTGATAGCCTTCCGGCATTTTTACCAATAAATAAGCTCATTGATGTCGTTTCATGCTTCGTCATATTCATGATGTCCGAAGCTAAAATCAATGAGCTTTCATTCTTTAATTTTGTCTATTTCTTCAATATACCGTTATAAAATTCCGGCATATATTATTTGTTCTTATTACGGTTTTACTGGTCTACGTGCATTTAAACGATCGTAATAATATTTGTCTAATACCGTTGTTGGCATCTCATATTGACGAACAGATTCGTAACTCGCCGGCGTAATACCTAATATTTCAAAATCTTGGCGATCTGTCACAGATGGTGTTTTTGATGCTTTAATTTGATTACGGCTATAAGGAAAACGTGGCATAAATCCAATAAATAATGCAATAAAACTAGCTAATCCATTCGGAAAACCAATAATTCTACGTTTTTTAGGCGTAATTTCCGTAGCCACTTTTTTCGCAATCTCTTTTAACGTATAGCGCTCTGTTCCTGCTAACTCAAATACCGTTTGATCATGATCTGCTGCTAATAATTTTAAAGTTGCTTCAACGACATCTCCCACAAACACCGGTTGTACTTGTGCTTTTGGCATCGGTAGCAGTAATACTGGCATTGTACGAATCCAACGCGCAATATGATAAGTAAATGCATCTTCATAACCCACGACTAATGATGGCGCAACAATCGCTAATTTCATCTGACGATTTTGTGCTAAATCTAATAATTCTTTGTCGCCCGCAGCTTTCGTTGCAAGGAAAGTACTCGATGAGTTCACCGTTGCACCCAATGCGCTGAAATGAATCATTTTCTTTACACCAAGCTCATCTGCAATTTCAAAAATACGTTTTGGAAATGCAACATGTGCTTTCGTTGCTCTGCGGCGTTTATTAGACCATGTTCCAATCATGTTAATGACAAATTCAGAACCCTGAAGATGCTCCCGGATTAAAGCTTCATCTTCGAGCTTACACTCGTTAACATATTCAACAAAAGGCAGACATGATGCGTTATTTTGCACGTTACGATCACGCGAAAATACCGTTACACGATAACCATTATGGGATAATGCTGCGGTTAACAGGGAGCCGATAAAGCCCGTTCCGCCAAAGATACTCACTTTTTTCCTATTCATTTCTGCTCCTGAATATGTTGAATTAACTTTAATCCTAAGAGTATAACAAATAAAGATCAGGCTTAGGACCTAATTTCATCAATTACGTTGGTGCAACACTAGAGTTCAAGAAGTTAATGATTCAGATCGGTATTTATTTAATAACGAATGATCCTCAAAGTTTCCCAGTTTTTAGCGAACTTTTGTCATTTTCGTAGCCGCACATTATCTCTCATCTCTGACAAACGTAATTTAGTATCCATTCCTTATCTAGTCGACATTCAACATCCATGCCGAATCGAGTGATTTTTCAACATACCGTGCAAAACTTGACAAATAATCAGTAATTATTATTAGAAATCTGTATAAATGTAGCATTGATAAATTTTATGAAAGGTGAATCTTCAACGTTATCTTCATATCAGTATGCAAGATATTAATATTGAGGTTTACACAATAAGAATTTCAAAATCCAATAATGATCAAATTGAACGTCATTAATATATCTACATCCCAATATCGGATGCAGATATACGCTAAGACAGATCATTATGGTTTAGACATGCAAAAAGGATAATGTATGAGAAAGTACTTCGGGACAGATGGGATTCGCGGCAAAGTTGGCGAGTTTCCTTTAACACCAGAATTTGCTTTAAAGCTTGGCTTCGCCGCGGGAAAAGCGTTAGCGAGCGCGCCCAATGCCACTGTAATGATTGGCAAAGATACGCGCCAATCAGGGGATATGTTTGAATCGGCATTAGCCGCAGGATTAACCTATGCTGGCGTGAATGTGGTATTAGCTGGCGTATTACCAACGCCGGCAATTGCACACTTAACTATGAAGCACAAGATGGTTGCCGGCATCGTTGTCTCGGCATCGCATAATCCTTTTTACGATAATGGCATTAAATTCTTTAATCATTTGGGAGAAAAACTCGATGATGCTGTAGAACTTTCAATTGAAAAAGCCATCGATGAACCATTACCTCTTACTGAAAATGGGCAATTAGGAATTATCTCTCAGCTTGAATCGGCAAGTGATGAATATATCGACTTCTGCTATAAAAGCGCAGAAGGTCTCTCCTTAACAGGACAAAAAATTGTCATCGACTGCGCGCATGGCGCGACCTTTGAAGTGGCACCAAAACTCTTCAAAAAACTTGGGGCAACTGTCATCGAAGTTGGTACCGAACCTAATGGGATTAATATCAATGATCATGTCGGCTCTACTTCTCCACAAGCAATTATTGATCGTGTAAAGGCCGAAAAAGCCCATTGCGGAATTGCCTTTGATGGTGATGGTGACCGATTACTCATTATTGATGAAAATGGTCGTCCATTTGATGGCGATGATATTCTCTATCTTCTTGCAACCGCACGTAATGAGAAAGCGGTTGTTGGAACGATTATGAGTAATTTAGGATTTGAGTTAGCATTAAAAAAACGCGGCATTGAACTTCTCCGCTCTAAAGTTGGCGATCGTTATGTTTTAGAACTTCTCAATGAGAAAGGATTAACGATTGGTGGTGAAAACTCTGGGCATATTCTCTGCTTAGATGCACATTCTACGGGCGATGGTATTATTGCGGCATTACAATGTCTTTTAACTGTCACAAAACTTGATAAATCATTTGGGGATATTCTCAACGAAATTCCGAAAACAGTGCAAGTGATGCATAATGTTCGTATCACAAAAGAGACGATTTGGGATACGGAAGAACTACAAACCGCGATGACAGACATTGAAAACATACTTGCTGATGAAGGTCGTATTTTAATTCGTCCATCAGGCACTGAACCTGTGGTTCGTGTCATGGTAGAGAGCTCGGACTTTGCGCTTTCAGAAAAACATACGATTGCCCTTGCCGATATTATTCGTGCCGCAGCACAAGGATCATAGAAATTTCTAATATTAATATCTAATCATGATCGCTTAAATTAATCATTTGATATTATACTCAACAATCAAAGGATACTTCCCTCATGGAAGTATCCTTTTTTATGGCAAGATATTTTCATGACAAAAGAATTCTATTTATCTTTACCTCTATTTCTAAATAAACGTTATTACTATCACTCGGTTTAAAAAATCTCAATAATCGCTATGGGAACACGCTGATCTGACTATAAATGTGCAAGGATTCCCACAATTACGTAACAACATTAAAAGAAAGCTATCGCACAGTCATTTAAAATCGATCGCACCATAAAACTAACGACACTAACTTCAACCTCAATCGCCCAACTCTCCCGACTATGACAAGCTCGTGACAACTTCTTCTAACCGCGCTATGCTAAATTCATGACAGATTGATGACAAAAAATTATACAGCACTATCATTTGTTACATGATTGTCATAATTGCAATTTAAACTAACATCATCGAATTACTACAATCCTTACTCTTGAGTAGACAAAAAAACATGAAAAAAATCCTCATCGTTGAAGACGAAACACCAATTTCTGAAATGATCGAACATTTTTTATCAAGCGAAGGGTTTGACGTTGTTCAAGCCTATGATGGTCTTGAAGCAAAAGAGATTCTTGCTTCTCAAGCGAAGATTGATCTCATTTTGCTTGATTGGATGCTTCCTAAAAAGTCCGGCATTGACTTCTTAAAAGAGCTAAAAGCCAGCCGCAAAAACCGTCATATTCCTATCATAATGCTCAGTGCAAGAGCAGAACTTGAAGATCGTCTAGAAGGATTAGATTCTGGCGCGGATGATTATTTACCCAAACCCTTTGCAATGAAAGAGCTTTTATCTCGCGTGAACTCACTGCTTCGCCGTATTGAAGAGTATATAGAAGAAGATAAAGAGATCATTGAAATCGCCGGCATTGAACTTGACCTTGATGCGCAGCGGATTACGATTAATGGTGAACTGATCAATGTTAGTGCGATTGAGTTTCGCTTGCTCTCCTTTTTCATGACGCATCTTGACCGAGTTTATAGTCGCGGAAAATTGTTAGATCATGTTTGGGGCATGGATAGTTATGTCGATGAAAGAACGGTTGACGTTACCATTGGTCGCCTACGAAAAATCCTCGAACCAACAGGTCACCAACGTCTATTGCAAACTGTTCGTGGCGAAGGCTATCGCTTTTCACCACAGTAATCCATTTTCAAAAATTTCAGACAAACAATCCTGAAGTTAATCAAACTGTCACAATCAGTCGCCATAATAATAAAGTCATCATCTTCATGAATAATGACGCAACGCTGTAAACCGTTTATGATAAGCAGAAAATATAAGCCGATGATCGGCTTTATAAAAAATGAGGAGAACCCCCTATGTTAGGTCATCTGTCAATAAAACAATTTCTAATAGAACTCGTTTTAGCACTTGTCCCAGCGCTCCTTCTCTCTTTTTTCTTTGGTCATATTTTTTTATGGCTTTTTCTGGCAGCTTTATCACTACTTCTCTGGCATTATCGTCAAATTTACCGCCTTTCCTACTGGATTTGGGTAGATCACAATCTTTTTCCGCCAGAAGGAAAAGGAACGTGGCTACCCATTTTCCACGGCTTACATCGTATGCGCTTAGAGAATCGTAAAGAACGAAATCGCCTCTTAGATTTTATTCGCTATTTCCGTAAAGGCGCAGAAGCCATGCCGGATGCAACCATTCTCTGCGATAAAGATGGTCGTTTAAACTGGTGCAATCCGCAAGCAGAACAGATGCTCAAGCTCCGCTGGCCACAAGATGAAAAACAATCCATTTTCAATCTGATTCGAACGCCGGAAATTTTAGAATATTTCAAAAAAGGGGACTTCTCTAAACCGTTCTTATTAAAACAAGATCAACGAGAATTAGAGTGCCGTTTCTATTATCCCTACATTGAAAACAACCTTTTAGTCATTGCGCGAGATGTTACCGATCGCGAAGTTGCCGAAAGAACGCGTCAAATGTTCTTCGCCAATGTCAATCACGAGCTTCGCGTACCATTAACGGTTTTAAAAGGTTATGTCGAAATGTTAGAAGGAAATTTGCCAATTGAAGAGAAGAATAGCTTTACTGGCAAAGCGCTCTCCCGCATGGATGAACAGGTAGAACGCCTACACTCTCTCGTCATTCAACTCATGGCACTGACACGTTTAGAAACAGCACCGAAAGCTGATAAATTTACCTTTGTGAATCTTTCAGAAATCGCGAATGATCTCGTCAATGATTACCGTAATAATCATCCAGAAAATGCTGATTTTATTACCACAGATATCGATCCTGACCTTCAAATTCACGGCAATAATGATCAACTCAAGCAAGTATTTAACAATCTATTCTACAATGCCATTGAACATAATCCTGAAAACACGCCGATACATTTAACGCTGAAAAACCAAGGGAAAGAGATCTATTTCGCCGTATCTGATCAAGGAAAAGGCATTCCAACAATCCATCTCAATAAACTCACAGAGCGGTTTTATCGTGTGGATTCTTCCCGTAATCGTGATCAATCCGGCGGCAGCGGTTTGGGATTAGCGATCGTTAAACATGCCCTTAATAATCATGAAAGTCAGCTTCACGTCACAAGTACGCTTGGTGAAGGTAGTACTTTCTCCTTCAAACTTGCTAGAAAATAAGATTTTGTTAAAAATCCTTTTTTACAAAAATATCGCTATCCTACTGAAAATCGGTTCTTATCACCTTTTTCATCGTGTTAATTTCGCCTAACTAGCAAGCATCCGTTCATTTCCCCTGATATTAATTTTTCAGTTCCATTACAATAGACGATATTGTCAGCGTTATGGTTCAATAGGATTATTATGAATATCGTTATTCTCTTCTCTCCAAACTTCCCGGAATTAGTCGATGAGTTTTTTCTAGATGAGCGCAATGCGCCGGAAATCATCGAAACCGATTACGATATTGCCCCGCTTATTTACGACAATAAAGCCGTTGTCACCGATTACAATGATTGGGATTTCGTCTTTCTCAACATCGAACATTGCTTTAAAGCCAACTTCCAAAAAAAACTGAAAAAGCTCTCCAAAGAGAAGCCAATCTACATGTTCGCTGTCAACGATACCGCCGAAGCGCTCTGGTTTGAATACCATAATGAAGGCAAACTTCAGCGCCAATGGATCTCGGTTGAATACGAAGTCCAAGGCAACATGGGCGAATATCTTAAAGAAGAACAAACCATCGGCTACCCTTTCATCGACGAAGCTTATGAAGATGTCGGCGAAGAGATGTTTTATGAGTTGATTGAAGAGATTACGACATTTGATGTGACGACGATGATTGATGAGGCGAAAAAGTAAGCCTCTTTTAAGTCACAAATACTTATTAAAATCCCTGACTATTCACAAAAAAGAGCTTATCACCAGATAAGCTCTTCCTCATTGTCATGATTTATACTCTAGAGAAAACATTAAATCTCTCGAACCTTGCCGGCGGTAATCACCGTATCCACTTTTGTGACTTTGAGATCTTCGATCGGACTGCTGAAAATATCACGGTCTAAAATAATAATATCCGCATATTTCCCTGCTTCGATTGAACCAAGCTCTTTCTCTCTAAAGGTGCTTTTTGCGGCTTCTAATGTATATGCTTGCAGAGCCGTGCCGAGCGAAACTTTCTCTTTAGGGTTCCACTCATTGCCTTCATAATCATGTCTTGTAACCGCATGATAAACGCCGAGGAAAGGATTGAGTTCTGTAATCGGATAATCGCTCGCATATGGTACAAGAATGCCTTGATCAATGAAGGTTTTGCTATTGTAAATATAATCGTGCTTACTATCAATCACTCGATCAATATGGGACTCTTTCGGCATTAAAGCGATATGTGCAGGCTGAACCGATGCTTGTACACCAAGCTGTTTTAAACGAGGAAGATCTTGCGGATCAATCACTTCCAAATGCTCTAAAGAGTGACGAGAATCTCGAACGCCATTCACTTTTTGAGCAGCTTCAAAGAGATCTAATCCCATGCGAACAGCACCATCACCGATAGAATGGAAGCGAATTTGGAACTCTTCAGCATCGGCTTCAACCACCCACTTTTCGAGCTCATCATAGCTATATCCCGTTTCCCCAAAGTTTCCTGGCGCATCTTTATATTCATCGACCATCAGCGCCGTATGTCCGGTAATAACGCCATCAATAAACTGCTTCACACCGCCTACTTGTAGATAAGGAGATTGGAAACGCTCCCGCATTTCGATTGCCGGCTTTAAGTCGCCATTCATCGGCGGCCAAACATGAATACGCATTTTAAGCTCATCGGCATCATCTAATGTTTTATAAGTCTCATAGGCAAATAATGTTTCGTGCGCGCGGCTCATAAAAAACTCATTAACCGCTGTTACACCAAGACTTAACGCATGTTCTTGGAATTTTAACACCATCTCTTTTTTAGTTTCATCAGAAAATTGATAAGCATATTTACCAATCAGAGAGATCGCCGATTCAATCAAAATACCTGTAGGATTACCGGCATCATCTTTCACAATAATGCCGTAATCTGGTGCAACGGTATCACGATCAATCCCGGCAATTTTGAGTGCTAAACTATTGACCCACGCATAATGCCCTTCTGCATGAATTAAGATCACTGCGCGATCTGGGAAGATTTCATCAAGATCTTGCGCCGTTGGATATTCTAATTGACCCCACGCTAAGTGATCCCAACCCATGCCGATAAGCCAATCACCGGTGAGATAGAGATCTTTATTCTCTCGCAGTATTTTTTGCACTTCCGCTAAAGATTTCGCATCGCTTAACGCTACAGAATAATCATCAAACAGTACGCCATGAATCAGATGCATATGCGCATCATGAAAGCCTGTCATGACCGTTTTTCCTGCGGCATCAATGATCATTGTGTCATCACCAATCATTGATGTTAAATCTGCTTCCGAGCCAGTTTTAAAAATTTTGTCATCTTTAATCGCGATCGTGAGTGCTTCAGGTTGCTCCTTTAATCCTGTAAACACCGCGCCATTTTTAATGATGATATCTGCAGTTGTCATATTTTCCCTTCTTTGATCATTGTTATTTTAAAGCAGCCATTGTAGGTGCCGTTTTTCTGAAACCTTTTGTTAAGAACAAAAGATAAATAATGCCGAGTGAGAACCAAATTGATCCTAACAATAATGAGTAACTATCTAAGTTAATGAATAACCATAAATCGAGAATTGCGCCGATCAATGGCAATAAAAAGAGTAAAAAGATCTTTTTCATCGAATAATCTTTCTCTTTAAAAAAGAGTACGATCACAGAAACATTTACCATAATGAAAGAGATAAATGCGCCAAAATTGATGAATGAAGCGATTAATCCTAAGCTGAGGAATATCGCTGAGATCGAGATCACTCCGATTAATAAGATATTAAATGTCGGCGTTTTATATTTAGGATGTAATGCGCCGAAAAATTTCTTCGGCAATTGTCCATCACGCCCCATCGCATATAAAATTCGCGAACCACTGGCTTGTGATGAGAGTGCCGAACCAATAATACTGAGCGCAAAAATCGTTAAGAATATGGCATAAAGTGCATTGCCGCCCACAATTCGAATAATATCCGCAGATGCCGAATCTAAATCGGGAAAAAGAAGATAATTAGGCCATACTTGATAAGCAAAATAAGAGACCGTAATAAAGAGCGTTCCGCCAATAAGTGTAACTAAAAAGATTGCGCGCGGAATCGTTTTTTCAGGGTTCTTCACCTCTTCCGCAAATACGGTGACTGAATCAAAACCTAAAAATGAAAAACAGAGCAACGATGCGCCGGCAATAATATATTTAAATGGATCTTCCACTGAGAAATTAATAACCGGCGCCATATTTGCGAGTATTCCCGTACCCATTCCACTACGTACAGAGTTAATCGACATCACACAGAAAATTACGGCGAAGAGAATAGATGCAACGACAACGATCAAGTTCGCTGTCACGGCAACCTTTACGCCACGAAGATTGATTAATGTCACCAATATTAAGAGCGACATGATAAAACCCCATTGCGGAATCATTGGGAAAGCATCATGAAAGAAGATGCCAAATAGCATAAAGTTCACCATGGGGATAAAGAGGTAATCCATCATAATGGCCCAACCGACTAAGAATCCTGAGCTTGGACTAATCACTTTTTGCACGTAACTATACGCCGATCCCGTCATCGGGAATCGCTTTGCCATCACGCCGTAACTATACGCCGTAAAGAGCATCACGATCATTGCTAAAATATAAGAACCGGCAACCATGCCTTTCGATAAGCTCGATGCAATACCAAAAGTACTAAAAACCGTGGTTAATGCCATAAATGCCAAACCAAATAGCACTACTGACCAGAGTGATAATGATTGTGCTAAATGGGGAGTATCCGAACGTGTTGCATCATTCGCCATATTTATTTCTCCATGAAATAGGTATTCTAAAATGCCGGCATAAAACTCACGGCACTTTGCATATTAAACGTGTTTTGAATCTATTTGATCAATTTATTGGATCAATCAGTTTTTCTAAAAAGGGTTTACCAATTAGAAGTGTTAAATGCGAAAATCCAGATGATTAATCGCCTCATAGAACTCTGGCCGGCGATCTCTAAATACGCCCCAACTGATACGTTTTTTACCAATTGCTTCCAGATCAAATTCATGAATTATCACGCCTTCTGATTCACGATCCATCTCAGCAACCTTGATTCCTTCTTCATTTGATATGAAGGAAGATCCGTAGAATGTCATCGAAGAATTCTCTGCAGGCTCATCTTCCTGACCAATACGATTTGCGGCAATCACCGGCATAATATTCGCAGCGGCATGTCCGCACATGGTATTTTGCCAATGTGATTTCGAATCATGCTCTAAAATCGGCTCATTGCCAATAGCCGTTGGATAGAAGATCATCTCAGCGCCCATTAACGCTAAAGATCGTGCCGTTTCCGGGAACCATTGATCCCAACAGATTCCTACGCCAATTTTGCCAAATTGTGTTTCAAAAACCTTAAAACCAGTATCTCCCGGCGAAAAATAGAATTTTTCCTGATAACAGTGACCATCCGGAATATGCGTTTTTCGATAGAGATCAATAATTTCACCATCGGCATCAATCATCACTAACGAGTTAAAAAATACATTTCCGGCGCGTTCAAAAAAACTCAATGGCAACACAACATTCAATTCTTTTGCTAATTTTTGAAAGCGGCGAATATGACTACTATCATTCACATCTTGCGCAAGTTCAAAATAATCATAATTCTGAACTTGCATAAAGTATGGTGATTGGAAAAATTCTGGCAATAGCACAATATTGGCACCTTGTGCCGCCGTTTCTCTCACAAGCATTTCTGCTTTTTGTAAATTACTCTCAATGTCCCACGTCATTTTCATCTGGACAGCAGATACCCTAACCTTCATATGGTCAAACCTCCGGCGATTATTTTATCGTTTTATAATTGTTATCTTTTATATATTATTTTTGTTCTAACTTTACACATACACTTCGTATGTCAATTGACATTACCATCAATTTCAAAATGAAGTCAATTGGCTCAATCAAAAAATCAGTGAGGAGAATTTCATTTTTTAATACCATTAATAACTGATATTATTATGGTTTTATTCAATAACCGCTTTATGTCGATACTCAATTTATAACCATAATTCAATAATCTAAAAGGTGAAAGCAGAGATTTACAGATATTGATTTAAAAAGAAAACTAGAATTTTACGCTGCCTAAAATATCTTTTTTATGGAAAATTTCTATAAAACATCCGCCAAAAATAGATCCCTTTTTCTCAATATAAGTACAATAAATGAACAATTGTTCGTATAAAGTTCGAAATTTTCACCATAAAAAAACCAGCATTTCAACAATGCCGGTCTTTAAATCATGATTCATTCTTATCTATAATCGGTTTCTAGTCGATTCGATTTCATTCATAGTTGCTTCAACTGCTAGCATGCGATAGATAAACACACAAGCATTCTCCCCACCGCACATCAGCTTTAAAAGAACGTTTTAACACGGCAACTTAAAACCGATTGGCACTATCAATGCTCGATGATAGTTGTCACGAAATTCCAGTTACAGCGCCTTATGATCTCGATTTTCAAGCAATGCTTGGAGCTTTTCATTCTTCTGAACACGAATATCCACGCCTTTCACGAAGTAGATGATGAACTCACAAATATTTTGACAGCGATCGCCGATTCTCTCTAAAGAACGCGCACAATTCATCGCAGTTAAAATCGATGGAATGGTGCGTGCATCTTCCATCATATAGGTCATTAATTGGCGAATAATATTGTCATATTCGCTATCAATTTTGTCATCTTCAGGATAGATCTCTAATACTGCTTCCAGATCCATTCTGGCAAATGCATCCAATACTTTTTCAAAGAAGTTTAAACTACGATTTGCCAAAGATTCAAGTGATACTAAAATCGAAGAATGATTCTCCGGCAACGGCGTAAACGCCATTTTTGCAATGTTACGTGCGGTATCGGCAATACGCTCTAATTCTGCAATAGTTTTAATAATCACAACTAACAAACGCAAATCACTTGCTGTCGGTTGACGCTTTGCAATAATCATAATGCAGAGCTCATTGATTTCCACCTCGAGCTCATTAATGACTTCATCACGTTCGATAATATCACGCGCTAAGACTTCATCTTGGGTCATCATCGCTTTAATTGAATCGCGAATTTGACGCTCTGTTAAACCGCCCATCTCGAGTACTTTGCTCATAGAACGCTCTAATTCAGCGTTAAATTGTGCGGAGATATGACTATTAAAATCGAGTTTTTTCATATCTAAAATCCCTTAAACTTATATCAAAAATTGGGTACAGCAAGCGCTATACATTATTCGCTCAATTAACCGTAACGTCCGGTAATATAATCTTCTGTCTGCTTATGATTTGGCTTTGTGAAGATCGTATCCGTATCATCAAATTCAATCAAATCACCGAGATACATAAACGCCGTCTTATCAGAACAACGTGCCGCTTGCTGCATATTATGCGTGACCATTACAATCGTGTAGTCTTCTTTTAACTCAAAGATCAGCTCTTCGATCTTTCCGGTTGAAATCGGGTCAAGCGCCGAACAAGGTTCATCCATCAATAAGATTTCTGGGCGAATCGCGATCGCACGCGCAATACTTAACCGCTGCTGCTGTCCACCTGATAGATTTGTCCCATGATCATGCAGCTTATCTTTGGTTTCACTCCACAATGCCGCTTTTGTTAATGCCCATTCCACGCGAGCATCCATATCTGCGCGCGAGAGATTTTCAAATAATTTCACACCAAAGGCGATATTATCGTAAATCGACATCGGAAATGGCGTTGGTTTTTGGAAAACCATACCAACATTCGCGCGAAGCAGTGCTACATCTTGCTTACTCGTTAAGATATTCTCATTATTAATGATGATCTCCCCCTCCGCACGTTGCTCCGGATAGAGTTGAAACATCTTATTAAACGTTCGAAGTAATGTGGATTTACCGCAACCTGATGGTCCAATAAATGCGGTGACTTGGTTTTCTGGAATATCGAGCGTAATGTTGTGTAAGGCATGAAACTTCTGATAGTAGAAGTTCAAATTACGCACGCTAATTTTCGCAGCATGTTCTACTTTCACTTCTGGTTGACGATTTGCTGCAGCTTGTGCAAATGCATCTTGAGATTCGATATTCTGTCTGTTATCTAAATTCATTCTATATTCCTACTTGAGTTTAGAAGTTCTCTCGCGACATCGAGGGAATAAATTCTAGTGATAATGTAATCAATCTTTGTAACAGGATGATGACAAACTTTGAGGTAACTCCGCTTTTTTCATAAGGATAGCGGATTTTATTTTACCCATTTGTCATCAACCTTTTTAGGACTATGCAACATTCTAAAAAATGATTGTCAATGTGACCATTTATGAGGACTTAATCATTTTTACTATTGGACTTGAAAAATACTCGCACAATAATATTGAGAGCTAAGATCGCCATCGTAATGAAGAATACACCCGCCCAAGCCAATGCTTGTAAATTACTATCTGGCGTCATCGCAAAGTTATAGATTGTCACCGGCAAGCTCGCCATTGGCTCCATCACATTGGTGCTCCAGAACTGGTTCGATAGCGTTGTAAAGAGTAACGGCGCTGTTTCTCCAGAGATACGAGCAACGGCCAATAAAATTCCTGTCATGATGCCAGAAATAGAAGATTTCAACGTAATACGTAAGATGATCTTCCACTTTGGCGTGCCGAGCGCATAAGCTGCTTCTCTTAAAGTATTAGGTACTAATAAAAGCATATTTTCTGTGGTACGAATCACAATCGGAATTTGGATCAATGCCAAAGCAATAATACCGGCAAGAGCTGAGTAATGCCCCATTCTCACAACCACCACCGTATAAACAAATAGTCCAATGACAATCGATGGCGCAGAAAGCAGAATATCATTAATAAAACGAATCACCGCCGAAAGCTTACCCGTAGCATTATATTCTGCTAAATAAACGCCTGCTAAAATCCCAAGCGGCGTACCAATAACCGTTGCCCAAAGAATTAAGATTCCACTACCAACAATCGCATTCAGTAATCCACCACCTTCACTATTCGGCGGCGGCGTCATTTCTGTAAAAAATTGTAGCGAAATACCGCCCATCCCTTTTGTTGCGGTTGTCCAAAGAATCCAAATCAGCCAGAACAGACCAAATGCCATTGCCGCTAACGATAAGGTAATCGCAAATTGGTTAATCATTTTCCGGCGCTGCTGTTTTTTCGCTCTGCCGGCAATAATAGCGGCTTTTTCGGAACTCATATTGGGAGTTGAGATATTCGTAGTCATCTTACGCACGCTCCTGTTTCATAAATACTTTTGAGATAGCAAGGACGATAAAAGTAATAATAAAGAGCAATAATCCCAGCTCCATTAATGCCGCTGTATGTAATTCACTCGATGCTTCCGCAAACTCATTCGCAAGCGATGAAGTAATACTGTTTCCTGGTGCGAAAAGCGAGAAGCTATCAAATTGGTAAGTATTCCCGATGACGAAGGTTACCGCCATCGTTTCCCCAAGCGCACGTCCTAATCCCAGCATGATTCCCCCAAATACCCCTTTTTTGGTATACGGTAAAATCACTTTCCAGATCACTTCCCATGTGGTCGCTCCTAAACCATAAGCTGATTCCTTCATGATTCGTGGCGTTCTTTCAAAAACATCGCGCATCACTGATGAAATATAAGGGATGATCATAATGGCTAAAATAATGCCAGCACTTAAGATCCCGATGCCAAATGCATAACCTGAGAAAAGCTCATTTAAAATAGGAATGTTTTCACTCCATTTGATTAACGGTGCTTGGAAATATTTGGCAAAAAGCGGTGCGAAAACAAATAAGCCCCACATCCCGTAAACAATACTCGGAATCGCGGCAAGTAGTTCAATCGCAACACCAATCGGACGACGCAACCAAGGTGGTGCGAGCTCTGTTAAGAAGATCGCAATTCCAAAACTCACAGGCACGGCGATCACTAATGCAATAACGGAGGTGACAATCGTGCCGTAAATCGGTACTAATGCACCAAACTGATCCATCGGCGCATCCCACTCTTTTTCCCAAAGGAAACGTAAGCCAAACTCTTTGATGCTCGGCATAGAAGCGATGATGAGAGAGAGCATAATGCCTGACAGCAAAATCAAGACAAAAATTGCCGCTGACTTCACGCTTAAGGCAAAGAGCTTATCAGGAATCGGTGATTGGGGATTTTTAATACTTTTCATTAAATCTCTTCTTTAAAGTAAAAGTGAGTGAAATAGTCTGTTTTAAATAACATTTTTTACTGTTTTACTATTGAATAACGGCTTTACAAAATTGATGATGCAGTATTTCATCATGTTATGCCGAAAACCCAACCGAGAGTTGGCTCACCGATTGGGTTTGGCATGTAGATTAAATTCTTTGCAAGAATTCCATCTTATTGATCTTCAAGATTATTGAATCTCAAGCTCTTTATCTAAAGTTTCTTGAATAATCTCTACAACATTCGCTGGAAGCGGTGCATAATCAAGACCTACTACAATCTCTTGACCTTGTTTACCGTATCCCCAGTTAAAGAAGTTCACGATCTCTTTAGCAATTACTGGCTTATTTTGCTCCTTGTGAAGCAAGATAAATGTTGTTGCCGCTAATGGCCACGCATTTGCACCGGGTTTATCTGTTAAATCTTGTACAAATGTTTCGTTCCACTTCACTTCTTTTGCGGCAGCACTGAATGAGTCAATGCCTGGGCTCACGATTTCACCATCTTTTGACACAAGTTTTGTGTAGCTGAGGTTATTTTGTTTAGCATATGCGTACTCAACATAACCAATTGAACCTTCGATACGTTGAACGAACGCCGTCACACCATCGTTACCTTTACCGCCGATACCGATCGGCCAGTTAACCGTTGAACCGCTGCCAACATTGTTTTTCCACTCGTCATTCACTTTTGCAAGATAGCCTGTGAAGATGAATGAAGTCCCTGAACCATCTGCGCGGCGAACCACTGAGATTGCTTGATCAGGCAGTGTTAAATTAGGGTTTAATGTTGCAATCGCAGGATCATTCCACTTTTTGATTTTTCCTAAGTAGATATCCCCTAAAGTTTTACCATCTAATACTAATTCATTAGATTTAATTCCTTCCACGTTAACAGCAAGCACAACGCCACCAATTAAAGTTGGGAACTGAATTAAGCCTTTCTCTTTTAATTGCTCTTCTGATAAAGGCGCATCTGATGCACCGAAATCAACAGTTTTCGCATCAATCTGCTTAATCCCTGCTGATGAACCGATCGATTGATAGTTGATACGGTTACCTGTTTCTTTTGCGTATTCTGCTGCCCATTTTGCATAGACTGGCGCTGGGAATGAAGCACCTGCTCCGGTCACAGTTACAGGATCTTGCGCCATTGCTGCTGTACCTGTTAAAGCCATACCAAATGCAACCGCTGCTGTTAATTTTGTGATTCTGCTAGTGATAGTTTTCATAATAAAAATTCTCCTAAGTGTACAAAGTTAAAATACATTTAATGTTTATGATTTAAGGAGACGGGTCAGAATTTGTTTTTGCATCATTCCCGCGACTGAAGCTAGTATATAAATCGATTGTGACAAAGATGTAACAAAGGAGAATTATTCTATGAAATATTCGAGTAAAATCTATCTTGAAGCTTTTAAATAGTCACTTCAATATTGTCTAACAAGCGTGTTTTACCGACTTTTGCTGCAACTAAGATCACTAAATCTTGATCTGTAATCTCGGCTATTTTGAGTGATTTTTGTGCTCTAATAGTCAAATAATCCACAATAAAACCCTGACTTTGTAACAACTGTGTCATCTTCATCTCTAGATCAACATAACTATTTGTCACAATGGCATCATCACTCGCCGCTTGCTCGATTTCTTGTTTCATCTGCAATAGTGTTTGCGACAACAATAAGGCATCATTTGTTTGCGTTTCTGATAAATAACCATTACGACTCGAAAGCGCTAGACCTTTGGCGGCACGCTCGATGGCAACAGGAATAATCTGAATATCAAAATTCAATGCCTCGACCATTGCTTCAATGACACGAAGCTGCTGATAATCCTTCTTACCAAAACAGGCAAATGTCGGCTGAACAATATTAAAAAATTTCGCAACCACTGTTGCCACGCCTTCGAAATGCCCAGGACGATCTTTACCACAGAGATCCCCAATCAAAGATGCTGGCGGAACTACCATAAAAGGTTCATCTTCCGTATATAATATCTCCGGCGTTGGCAAAAAGAGCGCTGAAACTCCGGCAGCCGTGAGCTTTTCAATATCCGCATCCAAAGTTCTCGGATAACTCTCCAAATCTTCACCCACTCCAAATTGGAGAGGATTTACAAAAATAGAGACAATCACATGAGGAGAAACACGTTTAGCTTCCGTCACTAATGATAAATGTCCAGCATGAAGATTTCCCATTGTCGGCACAAATGCAACATCTTGATATTGCGCTCTCCAATGACGAACATCTTCAACACTTTTTAAAATTTTCACAACAACATCCTTTTGTTCAATTAACAGATCATCAAATATGTACGTGTTATCACGCTAAAAAGTAAAAAGGGGATCTAATATCCCCTTCTCTTTTTCATTCATAATACGGCTAGAAACAATGTTCTTGTGCCGGAAATGTTTCTTCTTTAACCGCTTTTACATAAGCCTTAAAAGCTCCTTGAATGGAAGCATCTCCCGATTGGATACTTTCTGCTAAGAAATCTTTCACAAATCGCGGCATGATATCCCCTTTCATTCCGAGCATATCGTGCATGACCAGCACTTGCCCATCTGTTCCTGCGCCAGCACCAATGCCAATCACCGGAATTGATAATGCCGTTGAAAGTGCTTCGCCAACCTCTGCCAATACACATTCTACAACTAACAACTGCGCGCCAGCAGCTTGGTGCGCGCGCCCATCTTCAATCAGTTTTGCCGCCAATTGTAGCTCTCGTCCCTGAACAGCATAACTGCCTAGAATATTCACCGATTGTGGTAATAAGCCAATGTGCGCACAGACAGGAATGCCACGTTTTGTTAAAAACTCTGTAATCGCGGCAACATTTTGATCGCCTTCAAGCTTAATCATCTCGGCACCGGCTTTCATCAATTGCGCCGCAGCATAGAAAGCATCTTCTTTGGATGCTTCATAAGCACCAAATGGTAGATCAGCAATAATAAATGAGTGACGATTCCCACGAGCAATATTTTCAGTGTGATAAATCATCTCTTCTAATGTTACAGGAAGTGTGGATGGATGACCTTGTACCACCATTCCTAACGAATCCCCTACTAAAACCGTCTCAACGCCTGCGCGCGCCATCTCTCTTGCAAAGCTTGCATCATAGCAGGTGAGCATGGTGATCTTTTCGCCCGTCATTTTCATTCGAGCGAGATCCGTCACTCTGATTTTTTGCATATTCTCTCCATTTATTTATTCAGTTCCCTGCGAAATTACTAAGATAAATATCCTTTCATTTTTTCGCAATTCGGCTATTTCCCTGCCATTTTTGATGGTTGTAAGACAAACGTAACTTTCATATTCACTCATCCACGGATTAATGGCAGTAAACTATTATACGCAAGATTCCTGAAGATATAAGGGGCAGTTTTTGATATCGCACCATACAGATGCTTGACTACTTTGTGAGAATTATCAACTCATCAAGATATTTGTTACAATTTCAGCGTTAAAAGGTTATTCATCAATGATCAATCAAGATGAATTGTGTCGTTTTCCGCCTTTTATGCTTTCTTAAAAATTTTATTTATTCGGCCAAAGTTGACTATGCGTTACCAATATCTCAATTCTATCCATCCGCTGATCGATCAATATCTCGATCTCTTCATCAAATCTGATTCCATTGTGATTGACGCAACATTAGGAAATGGTCATGACAGCTTGAAAATTGCTGAAAAAATGGATTCTTCTGGCGCATTATATGGCTTTGATATTCAGGAATCTGCCATTAAAAATAGCCATGAAACCTTATCAAGGCTTCCCGAAAACCGCCCCAGGATCGAACTAATACACGACAGTCATACAAACTTTAAAGCCTATATTTCGCGTCCTGTTGATTTCATTATTTACAATTTAGGATATCTCCCTAAAGGGGATAAAACCATTACGACCTTAGCAAAATCAACGCTTGAAAGTGTACAAATGGGACTTGAATTACTTGCCGGAAATGGCAAAATGTTGATTGCCGTTTATCACGGACATGATTCAGGAAAAGCAGAAAAAGCCGTACTGGAAACGTATCTAGAAGCTTTAGATCAAAAGCATTTCCATGTCTTCAAACAACAGTTTATAAACCAAAAGAATGATCCTCCTTTTATATATCTCATCGAAAAAGCAAAAACTCAGGTAGAATAATGCTTCTTGATTGAAATAGTTAATCACTATTATGAAGCAGATATCTTCCCAATTTTCCTGATTTAACAAGGATTTTTGAATACTCATGAATCACCGCGTCCTCTTTATCGTTGCATTAATTTTTGCGTTGCTTTTGCATTCAGGCGCCGGCATCTTAATGCTTCATGATGAAAAAAGCCGTATTCGTGAATATCAACAAGCGCCGATCCAAATTCAATTGATCCCCGAAGCGCAGTTTCCACCTGAGTCACCGGCAATGATAGATCAAGAGGAAGCTTCAGCGCCAGAAGAGATAGAGAGAAAGGAAACTCAAGAATCTAGCGAACCAACAGCAGACAAACCGGAAGAAACCACGGGCGCAAATGCAGAAGAGAATGTATCAAAAGAAGAAACTTCTGATTCAGAAAACAAGAAGATACATGAAGAAGCCAAATATCGTCAAAATATCTCTAAAGGCGGAGATTTAATGCGCGAAAATATTCTTCCTCCGCGCGAAGAAGGTGGTTATAGTCGAACAGTTTCCACCGATCAAGATCCTTACCAAAAACTCGTTGAAGATGCGATTGCATTACTTGAAGATACGCCTTTTTTAGATAAAGAGTGGAAAGATGAGCCAACGGGAGAAGAAGATCCTACATACTATTCTCCTGAATTTATTGATCTGTTAAAGCGCTACAATCCCACAGAACCGATTCGTAAGGAAGAAACGCCTGACAATTCTGAAGCGCCGACTCTCGAAGAGGCGGAAGTCAGCGATATTGATCAGTTTGGCAATCCTAAACCAGTCACACTGATTGTCAATCATGTTGCGCCACAGATCGATATCGCCAAAATTGAAGAGATCGCTAAGAAAAAAGAAGCAGAGAAAGAGCGGATTCATAATACCAATATTATTAATGCTGCCGGTAGCCAAATTCGCCGGCAAGAATACAACGTATCGCTCACTTCAAGCCAATGTTATGATACCTATATTAAAGGCTCTAACCGCAAATATTCTGCGATTGTTATGATCTTTGATAACCCTAAAGGTACTGGCATTTATAAAAGCACCGTCAACTTACAATTAGATACTTGTATTATTGAAATGACTAACCAATTTATCCAAATACCGGCAGAGATGGAACGCATTCGTAAAAATGCGCCAAGAATGGGAAATGACAAAGGTTATCTTTTAAATGCTTCATTCTAGACAATAGAATCGGCCAGTCATCAATCACAAAAGCCGTCAAAGAAATAGCTTTCTTGACGGCTTTTTCATAAACGGATTTTATCACTCCATATATATCTTTAATACTCTATCGTTTCGCGAATCTCACCTGCTTCGTAAATCTCTTCTTTAATCTTCTTACCGGCGTCATCGTAATAAACCCAAGTTCCGGCAGGTTTTCCTTCCGTTGTAAACCATGCTTCTGTGCTTATCTGCCCATTTTCATGCCAGCGCTGCCATTCTCCTACCGGCATTCCTTCATACAAATATCCCCGTTCGCTCAACTTACCCGCATTAAAATGCTCTTCATGCAATGTGAAACTACTAGGCACATCCTGAGGATTAACTTCTGCAGATACTGAATCTTCCCCTACAATCATCACTTCTTGCGTCACAGTTTCTGCTTGAACCATTGCCATTGATAAAGTACTGACAAAAAATAAGCCTAATAATTTTTTTCTAATCAACATATATACATTCCTCTCGTTTTCTCAAAGATCTGATATTTCCACTTCATAAAGCAACATCGGACAATCAACTTAAAAAATTTTTAGCTCAATAACTTAAAATTAATTGCACTACAACAAGGCTTATCATACCTCTATTTTGGCACAATCACTTTCTTCAAATAGGCTAAACGCGCTAACAGCTCATCTTCCGGCATTAATAATAGCTGTTGAACATACTTTAATTTAGGGGCTGACATAGATAAGCTAGTTTAAATTACCTTTAACCATTGATTTTAATTGGCTTAGCTGCTCTTTATAATTAGGCGTATTAAATCGCCATTCACATTCCTTTAAAAACAGCTCAA
>Ga0079226_10000610_pt1 | contig 25698 bp, 20 predicted proteins | sample Poulit2014_FD_76345 | JGI IMG/M metagenome (GOLD analysis project Ga0079226, IMG submission 76345) | Agricultural soil microbial communities from Georgia to study Nitrogen management - Poultry litter 2014 | ecosystem: Environmental > Terrestrial > Soil > Agricultural land | place: USA: Georgia...
CACTCCGCGGAGGAACTGGATTTCCTCGGCACCCGTGTTGCCGGTACCTCACCGGAGAACGGGGTGACCTACAACGACCTGGAGACGGCGCCGACCGTGTTGTGTGTGGCCTTCGAACCGGAGGAGGAGTCACCGATCGTCTTCCTGCGATTGCGCAAGGCCGCGCGCAGGAACCACACCAGGGTCGTCCACCTGGGGCAGTGGAGCACACCCTCGGTGCGCAAGACTTTCGGCGAGCTGGTGTCCTGTGTCCCGGGGGGCGAGGCCGGGGTGGTGGAAGGAATCCCGCAGCAGCGCCCGGAACTGGAGCAGCGTCTGGCCACGGAGGGCGCCGTCGTCCTCGTCGGCGAGCGTGCGGCCGAGGTCCCCGGGTTGCTGTCGGCGCTGCACCGGCTGTCGAGTCGTACCGGTGCCCGACTGGCCTGGGTGCCGCGGCGGGCGGGTGAACGTGGTGCGCTGCATGCGGGTGCGGTGCCGACGATGCTGCCCGGTGAGTACGCAGTGTCGAACACCGCGGCGCGCGGGGCCCTGGAACGACTGTGGGCGATGGACGAGGGCACGCTGTGCGCTGCCGAGGGGCGGGACACCGGCGGCATCCTGGAAGCGGTCCGAGAGGGCGAGCTGTCGGGGCTGCTCCTCGGCGGTGTCGAACTGGATGATCTTCCCGACCCCGCGTTGGCGCGCGATTCACTGAGTCGTGCCGGATTCGTCGTGACCCTGGAGCTGCGTGCGAGTCCGGCGTGTGACTACTCGGACGTGGTGCTGCCGATAGCCCCTTCGGACGAGAAATCCGGCAGTTATCTCACCTGGGAGGGACGTCGCCGCGCATTCGAGACGACGTTGTCCGGAACCGGGGCGTTACCGGACTGCCGGGTGCTCGACACGCTCGCGGTCGAGATGGACGTGGACATCTTCCTGCAGACACCGGAAGTCGCGGCCGCAGAGTTGGCGCAGCTCACCGCGGGGACGGGTGAGGAACTCGTGGATCTCGCGGGTGTCGGCCCGGGCACATCCGGGGCCCCGGACGTGCCGGATGCGCATCCTGCCACGCCCGGTCAGTATCACGCCGTGCTCGCGACGTGGCGACATTTGTTGGACAACGGGGTACTCCAGGAGGAGGAACCACACCTGGCCGGTACCGCACGTGGCGCCGTGGCACGGTTGTCCGAGGCGACGGCGAGTCGGCTGCGAGCCGATGACGGTCATGCGCCCCGCAGTATCACGGTCTCCACCGAACGTGGCGCGATCACTCTGCCGCTGGCGCTGTCCGACCTGCCTGACGGGGTGGTGTGGCTGCCCGCGAACTCTGCGGGCTCCCGTGTCCGTGCTGATCTCGGCGTCGGGCACGGCGCCCTGGTATCGATCGGTCGAGGGGAGCCCTGATGCCGACTCAACTGCTCGTGCAGGCGCCGGAGAACATCGACCGGGCAGCGTTGCTGGCTGATGATCCGGTGTGGTTGATCCTGCTCAAAGCCGTGGTCATCCTGCTGATCGGACCGATCCTCACGATCGGTCTGATCCTTGCGGACCGTAAGGTTGTCGGACGGATGCAGAACAGGCCGGGACCGAACCGTGTCGGCCCGGGTGGTTCACTGCAGTCCGTCGCGGACGCCCTCAAGTTGCCGTTCAAGGAACAGATCATTCCGGACACGGCGGACCGCAAAGTCTACTATCTCGCTCCGGTGGTGGCCGTGGTGCCGCCGCTCATCGCGCTGTCGGTGATCCCTTTCGGACCTGCGGTCACGATCTTCGGTGAACGGACGGTGCTGCAGCTCGTCGAACTTCCGGTCGGAGCGCTCGTCATCCTCGCGGCCTCCTCGATCGGTGTCTACGGCATTGTGTTGGCAGGTTGGTCGTCCGGTTCCCCGTACCCGCTGCTGGGCGGACTGCGTTCGGCAGCCCAGGTGATCTCGTACGAGATCGCGATGGGGTTGTCCCTGGTGGCGGTGGTCATCTATGCGGGGTCGTTGTCGACAGGGGACATCGTCGCCGCACAGTCCGAGGGATGGTTCTTCTACCTGTTGGCGCCGAGTTTCGTGATCTACATGATCTCCATGGTCGGCGAGACCAACCGTCCCCCGTTCGACCTTCCGGAAGCCGAGTCCGAACTGGTGGGCGGATTCCACACCGAGTACAGCTCGATGAAGTTCGCCATGTTCTTTCTCGCCGAGTACGTCAACATGGTGATCGTTTCGGCGTTCGCGACGATGCTGTTCCTCGGTGGTGGGATGGCGCCCTGGCCGTTGACACTGATCGGGGACAACATGCTCAACAGCGGCTGGTGGCCGTTGTTGTGGTTCTTCCTGAAGATGTTGCTGTTCCTGTTCGGCTTCATCTGGCTGATGGGTACGTTGCCACGAATGCGCTACGACCAGTTCATGAAGCTCGGTTGGAAGGTGCTCGTCCCCGCGAACCTCGTGTGGATCGTGTTGATCGCGGGAATTCACGCCATTCAGGTGTCCGGCACCGTGACCACCAGCGAGATCCTGATTTTCGGTGGTGTCGCCATCGTGGTCGTCGTGCTGTTGTCGATGCTCCTGCCGGAGCGTCGACCCCCGGACGAGGAGTCGGTGTGGCTGTCCGGCGGGGACTATCCGGCACCGCCGGCTGATCTCGAGGTTCCCGAACACACACCGCGTCAGAAAGCCGCGCTCAAGGCCGCGGCAAAAGCTCAGCGACGGAAGGCGCTCGCCGAGGGCAACGACTCGGCGCGTGAGGATTCCGACCGTTCGGTGAGCAGCGAAGCCGTCCCGGTGAGCAAGGAGGGCTCGGATGGGAATGTTTGACCCCATCAAGGGCTTCGGCGTCACTTTCTCGATGATGTTCAAGAAGGTGGCGACCGAGGAGTATCCGGAGATCGGCGCGCCCGCAGCGCCCCGTTACCACGGCAGACACCAGCTCAACCGGCATCCGGACGGGTTGGAGAAGTGTGTCGGGTGCGAGCTGTGTGCCTGGGCGTGCCCGGCCGACGCCATTTTCGTCGAGGGGGGTGACAACACGGAGGAGGAACGGTACTCGCCCGGTGAGCGTTACGGCAAGGATTACCAGATCAACTACCTGCGCTGCATCGGCTGCGGATTGTGTGTCGAAGCGTGCCCGACGCGTGCGCTGACGATGATCAATTTCTATGAGATCGCCGACGACGACCGGCAGAACCTCATCTATACCAAAGAGGACCTTCTCGCGCCGTTGTTGCCGGGTATGGAGCAGCCGCCGCATCCGATGCGGCTCGGTGACACCGAGCAGGACTACTACGTTCACGGGCCCGAACTCGCCACCGAACGCGGAGTGCCGCAGGACCAGACGGTGGAGACCACGAACCAGGAAGCGAAGAAGTGATGGGGCTCTCGCATTCGCTGTTGCTGGCACAGGCCGAACTCGGTAGCACGGTCAGTACCGGCGAGGAGGTGGCCTTCTGGATCCTCGCCCCGCTCGCGCTCGCCGGTGCGCTCGGGATGGTCTTCGTGCGCAGTGCGGTCCACTCGGCATTGTGGCTCGTGCTGACCATGCTCGTGCTGGGAGTGTTGTACATGATCCAGCAGGCACAGTTCCTCGGATTCACGCAGATCATTGTCTACACCGGCGCTGTCATGATGCTGTTCCTGTTCGTGCTCATGCTGGTGGGCAGGGAAAGCTCCGACTCGGTGGTCGAGGTGCTGCGAGGGCAGCGACTCGCAGGCGCCGTCCTCGGCGTCGGACTGGCCGGCCTGATGGCGGGGGCGCTGGCGCGTTCGCTGGACGACATACGTCCTGCTGCGCCGCTCGACCCGGCCGCTCCGGAGGGCGGCGGTGCGGGTGGCCTCGGTCGGTTGATCTTCACCGAGTATCTTTTCCCGTTCGAACTGACCTCCGCTCTGCTGATCACAGCCGCGATGGGTGCGATGGTGTTGGCCTTCACCAGGCGGCACAGCAGGGCGGGAAAACCCACACAACGGGACCTGGTCGAAGCACGCTTCCGGGGCCAGTACGAGCGGCCTTCCCCGAAACCGGGGCCCGGGGTGTTCGCCACGCAGAATTCCGTTGCCACTCCTGCGCTGTTGCCGGACGGTTCCGTTGCGCCCGAGTCGTTGTCCGAGCTGATCGAGTCGACCTCGGTGAGCAGTCTCGATGCCGAACGACGCCGGGTCGCCGGCGTCGACGCGGCGCCGGATCCGCACGCGCTGATCGGCGAACGGTCGGGATCGGTTGCTGAGGAACCCGGCGACGAAGGGGAGCGGGACCAGTGACACCCACGTACTATCTGCTGCTGTCCGCGCTGTTGTTCGCGATCGGTGCTGTTGGTGTGCTGGTACGGCGCAACGCGATCGTGGTGTTCATGTGCATCGAGCTGATGCTGAACGCCGTGAACCTGTCGTTGGTCACTTTCGCGAGGGTGAACGGTTCCATTGATGGTCAGGTCATGGCCTTCTTCGTCATGGTGGTGGCTGCCGCGGAGGTCGTCGTGGGGTTGGCGATCATCATGTCTATTTTCCGCACTCGCAGGTCGGCTTCTGTCGACGACACCAACCTGCTGAAGTACTAGGGAGTGTATTGAACGTGGCTTGTGTGGTGGTGCGGGTAGTGGGCACCGGCGACCGACGGGAAGGGGTGACATCGTGATCGCCGCGTCGTGGCTGCTGATCTTCTTTCCGGCGCTGGGAGCCGTTGTTCTGCTGGTGGGAGGTCGACGTACCAACGCGTGGGGACACCTGCTCGGGTGCGCGACCGTCATCGTGTCCTTCGTGTACGCCGTGGTCACGTTCATCAGTAGTGATGTCGCCGGGGGAACCGACACGCTGCTGTACTCGTGGCTTCCCGTGGCGGATCTGCAGGTCGAGTTCGGACTTCGCGTGGATCCGCTGTCCGCGGTGTTCACCCTGTTGATCACTGGTGTCGGCGCGCTGATCCACGTGTACTCGATCGGCTACATGGCCGATGACGACGGTCGCAGGCGGTTCTTCGGTTATCTCAATCTCTTCGTGGCCGCGATGTTGCTGCTCGTACTCGGCAACGGGTTCGTGACGCTCTATCTCGGTTGGGAGGGGGTCGGGCTCGCGTCGTACCTGTTGATCGGGTGGTACACCGCACGACGCAGCGCCGCCACGGCCGCGAAGAAGGCGTTCCTGATGAACCGTGTCGGTGACGTCGGGTTACTGCTGGCGATATTCCTGATGTTCAAGTACCTCGGCAGTACCGGCTACAGCGAGGTGTTCGCCGGGATCGACACGATCCCGACCGGGGCTGCCACGGCCATCGGGCTGTTGTTACTGCTCGGCGCGGTGAGCAAGTCGGGCCAGTTCCCACTGCAGGCCTGGTTGCCGGACGCGATGGAGGGGCCGACACCGGTGTCCGCGCTCATCCACGCGGCGACGATGGTGACCGCCGGCGTGTACCTCATCGCCCGAGCGAACCCGATCTTCGATGTGTCCGCTGCCGCGCGACTCACGGTGACAGCGGTGGGGGCATTCACCCTGCTGCTGGGCTGCATCATCGGCTGTGCCTATGACGACATCAAGAAGGTGCTCGCGTACTCCACCGTCAGTCAGATCGGGTACATGATGCTTGCCGTGGGACTCGGCCCGTTCGGGTATGCGCTCGGTATTCTGCACCTGCTGACCCACGGGTTCTTCAAGGCAGGATTGTTCCTGGGGGCCGGTTCGATCATGCATGGTATGAACGACGAGGTCGACATGCGCAAGTTCGGTGGGCTGTACCGGCACATGCCGATCACCTTCGTCACTTTCGGACTCGGCTTTCTGGCGATCATCGGTTTCCCGTTCCTGTCCGGCTACTACTCGAAGGACGCGATCATCGAGGCAACCTTCGGAGCGGGGGGTGCGCAGGGTTGGGTGTTCGGCCTTGCGGCACTGCTCGGCGCCGGGATCACGGGTTTCTACATGACCCGGCTCATGATCATGACGTTCTTCGGCAGGGAACGATGGAAGGGGCAACACTCGGCGGACGGTCGTGCGTTCCGGCCCCGCGAGTCCCCCGCCGTCATGACGGTACCGATGATCGTACTGGCCATCGGTTCCGTCGCAGGCGGCTTCGTGCTGACCCGGGGAGACATGCTCGTCGAGTACCTGGCGCCGTCGCTGGGAGGTCTTGCGCACAGTGGCCAGAGCACGGTGCCGGAGGCGTTGGTGCCGTACCTGACCCTGGCCGTGTCCGCGTTGGGCGTGCTCGCGGCCTGGCTGTTGTTCGGTCGACGAGAACCGGCGGTGCAACGTCCGCTGCAGGTCTCGCCGCTGGTCCGGGCCGCCCGCAACGATCTCTACGGCAACGCGCTGAACGAGGCGTTGGTCGCTCGGCCCGGCACGTGGCTCACCCGATTCTCGGTGTATCTCGACAATCGCGGTGTCGATGGTGCGGTCAACGGACTCGCCGCCCTGCTCGGCGGTAGTTCCGGACGGTTGAGCAGGCTACAGACCGGCTTCGTGCGGTCCTACGCGCTGTCGATGTTCGTGGGGGCGTTCCTGCTGGTCGGCACGCTGCTGGTGGTGAGGTTCTCATGACGTGGTTGCTCGCAGTAATCCTGTTGCCGCTGCTCGGCGGGGTGGTGACGACGGCGTTCCGGCATGACGACCGACTGGCGACCAGAGTCGCGTTCGGGTTCGCGCTGGCGACTCTGCTGTTGGTGATCCCGCTGTGGATCGTCTACGATCCCGACGGTGCTCGGCTGCAACAGGTGACGTCGATGGACTGGATCCCGGCGTTCGGGGTGCACATCGCGTTCGGTGTGGACGGGATCGCACTGTTGATGATCGCCGCGATCGCGGTGCTCGTGCCGATCGTCGTCGCCGCACTGCCGTTCACCGACCGACTGCCACGCGAGCGCAGCGCGGGAGGTTTCCTGGCACTGATCCTGGTGCAGCAGGCGCTGACGATCGCCGTGTTCGCCACCACAGACGTCTTCGTGTTCTATGTCCTCTTCGAGGTCATGCTGATCCCGATGTACTTCCTCATCGGTGGCTACGGTGGGGCGAAACGGCAGTACGCCGCCGTGAAGTTCTTCCTGTACTCGTTCCTGGGCGGGCTGCTCATGCTCGGCTCGGCCATTGGTGCGTACGCGGTGGCCGCGGACACGGCGACCGGCGGAAGTTTCGACTGGGCCACGCTGGTACGGACAGTGCAGGACGCGCCGACCGAGACGCAGATCTGGCTGTTCCTCGGGTTCTTCCTCGCTTTCGCGATCAAGGCTCCGCTGATCCCGTTCCACACATGGCTACCGGACGCCGCCGGAGAGGCACCGATCGGAGTCACCGTGCTGATCGTCGGAGTGTTGGACAAGGTCGGCACCTTCGGACTGTTGCGGTACTGTCTTCCGATGTTCCCGGACGCCAGCCGGGTGCTGGCACCGATGGTTCTCGTACTCGGCGTGATCGGCATCGTCTACGGGGCAATCCTGGCTGCGGGACAGACCGACATGAAACGGTTCATCGCCTACGTCTCGATCGCCCACTTCGGTTTCATGGCGTTGGGGATCTTCGCGTTCGATACGCAGGCAACCGTCGGGGCAGCCACGTACATGCTCAACCACAGTCTCGCGACCGGGTTGTTGATCCTGGTGATCGGCATGATCGTGGCGCGGGGTGGTTCCAGCCGCATCGCCGATTACGGCGGCATGCAGAAGGTGACCCCAGTACTCGGCGGGATGCTGCTGGTGGCCGTGATGAGCACGTTGTCGCTGCCCGGAACCAACTCGTTCGTGAGCGAGTTCCTGGTGTTGCTGGGCTCCTACCAGCAGGTCGTGGTGTACGCGGTGATCGGCACGATCGGCATCGTGCTCGCGGCACTGTATGTCCTCTGGTTCTACCAACGAGTGATGACCGGGCCGGTACGCGGTGACGCGATGCTCGCCGCGGGGACGGGCCCGGGAACGGCAACCGCTCCGGAGGCGGCCGCCAGGCGGTCGATCACCGACGTGTCCGGGAGAGAGGTAGCCGTGCTCGCCCCACTGGTCGTGCTGATCATCGGTCTCGGCTTCTATCCGAAGCCGATGTTGGACACCGTCACGCCGTCAGTGGAAGCGACGATATCGGCAGTCGATGTGAACTCACCGGCGCAGGAGGCTACCCAGTGATGTTCGGTGTACTCGCCCAGCAACCCTCCGGCGGACCGATCGAAGCACCGGAAATCGACTTCGGGGCGATCTCGCCCGTGTTGATCATCCTGGGTGCGGCCTGTCTCGCCGTCCTCGTCGAGGCTTTCGTGCCGCGAGGGCATCGCTGGTTGTCACAGGTGACCCTGAGCGTGGTGGCGCTCGCCGCAGCCGGGATCGCGCTCGGCGGGTACGCCGCCGGCGCGCCCGAGCAGGGGATCACCACGTTGAGCGGTGCCGTCGCGGTCGACGGGCCCGCACTGTTTCTCTGGGGAACGCTGCTCGCGTTGGCGTTGCCCGCGGTCCTGTTGATCGCGGACCGTTCGGTGGAGCCGGGCGGACACTTCGTGGCGCAGGCCGGCATCCAGCCCGGAACCATGCAGGATCGTGCCCAACTGCGTGGGGCAGGGATGCAGACCGAGGTGTTCCCGCTGACGTTGTTCGCGTTGGGCGGCATGATGACGTTCAGCGCCGCCAACGACCTGCTGACCATGTTCATCGCGCTGGAGGTGCTCAGTCTTCCGCTGTACCTCGTGTGCGGTTTGGCGCGCCGACGTCGGTTGCTGTCGCAGGAGGCCGCGGTCAAGTATTTCCTGCTCGGCGCCTTCGCCTCCGCGTTCTTCCTGTACGGGCTGGCGTTGCTGTACGGCTACGCCGGTTCGGTGACACTGGCGGACATAGCCGACGCTGCGGCGGCGAGCGACCGTTCGGAAACGCTGCTGTTCGCCGGACTCGGGTTGATCGTGATGGGTCTGCTGTTCAAGGGTTCTGTCGGACCGTTCCATTCGTGGACTCCGGACGTGTACCAGGGTGCTCCGACCCCGGTGACGGCTTTCATGGCTTCCTGCACCAAGGTCGCCGCGTTCGGTGGGATGTTGCGTGTACTCACGGTGGGTTTCGAGTCGACCAGTTGGGCGTGGCGGGGCGTCATGTGGGCCGTGGCCATTATCTCGATGTTCGTCGGTGCGGTGTTGGCGCTCACCCAACGCGATCTCAAGCGCATGATCGCTTATTCGTCGGTCGCCCATGCCGGGTTCCTGTTGGTCGGCGTGATCGCCATGACCGAGAACGGGCTGTCGGCGACATTGTTCTATCTGCTGGCATACGCGTTCACGACGCTGGCGGCGTTCGGGGTGTTGACCCTGGTGCGTGATTCGAATGGTGAGGCGACTCACCTGTCCTCGTGGGCGGGCTTGGCGAAACGGTCGCCGTTGTTGGCGGGGGTGTTCACCTTCCTGCTGCTCGCGCTCGCCGGGATTCCGCTGACCAGTGGTTTCGTGGGGAAATTCGTCGTCTTCTCGGCCGCGCTGCGGGACGGTATGGCTCCGTTGGTGGTGATCGCGTTGGTGGCGAGTGCTGTTGCGGCGTTCTTCTACCTCCGGGTGATCGTGCTGATGTACTTCTCCGATCCGGAGCCGGACGGTCCCACCGTGTCCGTGCCGGGAGCGTTCACCACGACCGCGATCGCACTGGGCGTTCTGGTCACCCTGGTGTTGGGTATCGTGCCCTCCATCGGGCTCGACTGGGCACAGACCGCGGGATTCGCCGTGTTGGGCACTTGACGTGTTTGCCTGTTGCGCCCCAGTGTTTGCCGTGTGCGAGGCGAACACGCGCTCGCAGTACGAGAACACGACGGTAGGCTGAGGGGGATAAGCCCTGACCCCGTGCGAGAGGCGGAGCCGACGTGTCAGCACCCGAGGCCGTTATCAGCGACCTGCGTGCCGCCATCGGAGTCGATATTGCGGACGAAACGCTGCTGTCCACCTTGGCGCACGGAGTGTCACGGGTCGAAGAGCTGTTGCGGACGAACGCTCGCAGCGACGTCAAGGCCGTCAATGACGCCGCGTCGCATCTGGTCGAGGCGGGCGGAAAACGTTTCCGGCCGTTGTTCACCCTGCTCGCCGCGGAATTCGGTGACGGACGCGACGACGGCGTGGTGACCGCCGCGGCAGCCGTGGAGCTCGTCCACCTCGCGACGCTGTACCACGACGACGTGATGGACGAGGCGACGATGCGTAGGGGGGCGCAGAGCGTGAACGCGCGGTGGGACAACACCGTGGCCATTCTGACCGGCGACTACCTCTTCGCGCACGCTTCGCGATTGGTCTCCGACCTGGGGACGGATGCCGCACGGATCATCGCCGAGACGTTCAGTGAGCTCGTCAGCGGGCAGATGCGGGAAACCGAGGGGCCGGTCCCCGGTGAGGATCCGGTGGAGCACTACCTGCGGGTCATCGACCAGAAAACCGGTTCACTGATCGCCACGGCCGGCCGGTTCGGAGGCATGCTCTCGGGGGCACCTGCCGAACACATTGCGGCGTTGCAGCGCTACGGACAGATCATCGGAGCGGCGTTCCAGATCTCGGACGACGTCATCGACATCGCATCGAACTCGGATGAGTCGGGCAAGGCGCAGGGCACGGATCTGCGGGAGGGAGTGCTGACGCTGCCCGCGTTGTACGCGCTCGCCGGGGACGACATCGATCCCAGACTGCGCCAGTTGTTACAACAACCGCTCAGCGATGACGCTCTTGTGGCGGAGGCACTGAGCCTGTTGCGCGCCTCGGGAGGGCTCGAACGCGCTCAGCGCACCCTTGCCGACTACGCTGCCCGGGCACGCCAGGAGTTGACGACGCTTCCCGAGTCGCCCGCCCGGGATGCGTGTGAGTCCATCACGAACTACCTGGTGGATCGCACGTACTAGGGCTCGTCCCGGGCAAGCAGGAAGGAGGACATCGTCGGATGTCCCTATTCGGGCAGGTGTGGTTGTACAGCCTCGCCGCGTTCGCGCTGGGTGTACTGTTCACCTGGTTGCTGTTGGTTCGGCCGACACGAACGCGGGTGCGCGAGCTGGAACGCAGAATCGTCGCCCACCGTTCCGAGTTCGTCTCCGAGTCACCGGAGTCGACGCGTCAGGCCGACCGGACATCGGCGGAGACGGACACGGACATGGCTTTCGCCGAACTGGATCTCGTGCTTCCCACCTCAGAGGGGGCGGAGTCCACGGAACCCAGTGTGTACGACGAGGAGCCCGCGGACTGGCGAGACCATTCACCCGGGGTCGTGCCGGGGGATGCACACTCCGAATGGTTCACCCCTACCGGGTCGGGGGCCGATGCGGCACCCGATCGGGATCGGGACGTCACCACGGCAACCGGTGCGGGTACGGACATCGGGGCTGCGTTGGCTCCCGACGCGGTGCCCGAGCCGGAGGAGCATTCCGCCCGGGGACCGTTCCAGGCGACCTCGGCCGGGAGTTCTCCGCAGGATCCGTGGGCAGCCGGAATGTTTCACGGGGCGGACGCGGCATCGGCCGACGAAGCCGTCGGTGAGGAACCGACCCGCCACGTGGCCGCAGTGACCGACGCTGACCGGCCGGGAGCGGGCGCCTTGCCGAAACGGCAGCGCAAGGATTCGCCTCCCGGTGGTTTCGACCCGCCGGAGCCCGTCCAGCCATCCATGCGAGCGGTCGCGCGGCGCGAACCGACGCCGCCTGGGCGACAGAGTGGGTCCTTGTTCGAGCCGGATGTCCCCGCCGCCTCCTCGGGCGGTGTCGGTGGTGTCGGTGATGTCCAGGCCCCGACCGGTACCGGTGCGGCGGGAGGGCATACCGCGGGTCCGTTCGGACACGGCTCGGCGATGCCGTTGCCCGGAGGCGGGAGACCCTCCGAGGAGTTCACCATCAAAGCGAGTGCGACGATGTTGCGTTACTGTTCCCCGGATTCGGCGAGTTTCCCCGAGATGGTGGCAGAGGTGTGGTTCCGGACTCCACAGGACGCTGAACAAGTGGGGTTCCGGCCGGTTGACTAGGCCCGGCCGGTGGGACGTGGGTGACCACCCGTGTAACGGGTGGTCAACCGGTGGATTCGGTTTCGTCGGCTGCGACGAGAGGTTCGTCGGTGGCTTCCTGTAGTTCGGGAGCCTGGGTCTGCCGTGCCGCGGTGTCCACCTGTGACACGGTGTCCAAGTCGGAGTCGACCACTTTGAGATCTGCCATTCGACGGGCAGTGACCAGCACTCGGCTCTCCAACGAACTGACCGTACTGTTGTAGGCGGTGACCGCCTTGTTGAGCTGGTTACCGAGCCTGCTCACGTGCCCGCCCAGTGTGGACAGTCTGCTGTGTAGCTCCCGCCCCAGGTTGAGTACCTGTTGGGCGTTCTGCGCCAGGGTTTCCTGCCGCCACGTGTAGCCGACGGTTCGCAGCAACGCGACCAGAGTCGCCGGGGTCGCAATCACGACATCCCGCTCGAAGGCGTATTCGTAAATGGTCGGATCGTGCTCCGCCGCCGCGGTGATGAACACCTCCGACGGTACGAACATCACGACGAACTCCGGTGCGGGGGCGAACTGTTCCCAGTACTGTTTCGCGGCGAGTGAGTCCACGTGTTCCCTGATGTGTCGGGTGTGGGCGCCGAGCCTCTCCCGATGTGTGGCCTCGTCCTCGGCTTGTTGCGCCTCCAGGAAACCGTTGAAGGACACTTTGGCGTCCACCACGATCCGTTTCCCCCCGGCCAGCTTGACCAGCATGTCCGGCCGGAGCTTCCCGTCGTCCGTGTCGGCACTGGCCTGCTCGGTGAAGTCGACGTGCTCGAGCATGCCCGCCGCCTCGACGACTCGACGCAGCTGCAGTTCTCCCCATCGGCCGCGCACCTGTGGCGCGCGTAGCGCGGCGACGAGCTGCTGGGTCTCGGTGCGCAGTTGTTCGGTGTTCCTGCCCATTGCCTGGACCTGTGTCCGGAGTTCGGCGTAGGCGTCGGCCCGGGACCGTTCCAGCGACTGGACCTGACTGGTGACCTTGTCCAACTGTTCACCGAGCGGTTTCACCAGGGACTCGACAGCATCACGTCGTTGCTGGAGATCAGCGCTGACGTGCTGTTGCGTGCCGGACAGCTGCTCACCGGCCATCCGCAGGAACTCGTCGCGGTTCTGCTTCAACGCGTCGTCGGAGAGCCGTTGGAACTCCTCGCTGAGCTGCTGTTTTTCCTGCCGCAGCAGGTTCAGTTTCTCGTCGGCGTTGCTACGTACGTGGGCCAGCTCGGTTCGTAAGCGGGCGCGTTCCGACTGGGAGCGGTTGTGGGCCAACAACCATCCCAGTGCCACCCCGAGCAGTAGTGCACCGGCGCCGAGCACGGCCGTTGTGATACTCATGCCCACACTGTGCCGCACCTGACGACCGTGGGGGACACACGCACGCGTGTGTCCCCCACGGTCAGCCGTGTCGGTGTGGCCGCGTCAGTTCACTGTCCAGGTGTCCTTGCCGCGGAGCAGTGCCTGCAGGTCCGGTGGGTGTTGTTCCCCGGCCTGCCGGGTCTGTTCACGGATACCGTCGTCGTAGGTGGGGCGTTGCACCTGCCGCAGGATACCGGTGGGTGTGTGTTGCAGTTGCTGATCGTCGAGGCGGGACAGAGCGAAGGCGTAACTGGTGTCGGCGATGCTCGGATCGTGCACCACGAGGTTGTCCTCGCCGATCTCGGAGACCTTCGCCACCTCGAGTCCGCCCCAGGCAGTGGTGGTGACACCGTACTGGTTCTCGGAGCCGAAACGGATCGGTTCACCGGGGGTCAGCGGGATGATGCGTTCGGCGGCCTCGTCCTTGTCCTTGAGTACGTCGAAGGCGCCGTCGTTGAAGATCGGGCAGTTCTGGTAGATCTCCACCAGCGCGGAACCACGGTGTGCCGCGGCGGCCGACAACACCTCGTTGAGCCCCTGCCGGTCACTGTCCAGGGCGCGACCCACGAACGTGGCCTCGGCGCCCAGCGCGAGCGACACCGGGTTGAATGGCGTGTCGACCGAGCCGAACGGCGTGGACTTGGTGACCATACCCGCGTCACTGGTGGGCGAGTACTGACCCTTGGTCAGTCCGTAGATGCGGTTGTTGAACAGCAGGATCGTGAGGTTCACGTTCCGGCGTAACGCGTGAATCAGATGGTTCCCGCCGATCGACAACGCGTCACCGTCGCCGGTGACGACCCACACGGACAGGTCGGGCCTGGTGCTGGCCAGGCCTGTCGCGATGGCCGGAGCGCGGCCGTGGATCGAGTGCATCCCGTAGGTGTTCATGTAGTAGGGGAACCGTGAGGAGCAGCCGATCCCGGACAGGAAAACGATGTTCTCACGCTTGAGGCCGAGCTGAGGCAGGAACGACTGGATGGTGTTGAGCACGACATAGTCGCCGCAGCCGGGACACCACCGCACCTCCTGGTCGGACTTGAAGTCCTTGGCCTTCTGGGACTCCTCTGTCGTGGGCACATGGTCCAGGCCCCCGAGTTGCGGGAGTCCGAGGTCCGTGGCTGTCACAGCGCCGCCTCCTTAACGGTTGCGGAAATGAGGTCGGTGAATACCTCTTCGAGTTCTTCTGCTTGGAAGGGCACGCCCGCCACTTTCGTGTGCGACTGCACGTCGACCAGGTAACGCGAGCGCAACAGCATCGCGAGTTGGCCGAGATTCATCTCCGGGCAGACCACCCGGTCGTAGGAAGTGAGAATCTCGCCGAGGTTGCCGGGCAGCGGGTTGAGGTGGCGCAGGTGTACCTGCGCGATCGCCTCGCCGTTGGCGCGCACACGGCGGCAGGCGGCGCCGATCGGGCCGTAGGAGGATCCCCAGCCCACGACGAGCACACGTGCCTCGCCGGAGGGGTCGTCGACCGTGAGGTCGTCAACGTCGATGCCGTCGATCTTGTCGCGTCGCAGTCGCACCATCGCGTCGTGGTTGTCGGGGGCGTAGGAAATGTTTCCCTTGCCGTCCTGTTTCTCCAGGCCGCCGATGCGGTGTTCGAGCCCCGCGGAGCCGGGAATCGCCCACTCACGGGCGAGTGTTTCCTGGTCTCGTACGTAGGGCCAGAATTCGTCGGAGCCGTCCTGGGCGTTGGTTTCCGAGGCGAAGGAGACCCGCAGGTCCGGCAGGTCGGCCACGTCCGGGATCAACCACGGTTCGGATCCGTTGGCGATCGCCCCGTCGGAGAGCAGCAGCACCGGAGTGCGGTAGGTCAGCGCGATCCGGGTCGCCTCCATTGCGACGTCGAAGCAGTCCGCGGGAGTGGCGGGGGCCACGACGGGTACAGGGGACTCGCTGTTGCGCCCGTGCATCGCCTGCAGCAGATCGGCCTGCTCGGTCTTCGTCGGCAGGCCCGTCGATGGGCCGCCACGTTGTACGTCGATGACCACCAGCGGTAGTTCCGTCATGACGCCGAGTCCGATGGTTTCGGATTTCAGCGCGATACCCGGGCCGGAGGTCGAACTGACTCCGAGTGAACCGCCGTACGCTGCTCCCAGGGCCGCACCGATGGCCGCGATCTCGTCCTCGGCCTGGAAGGTGGTCACCCCGAAGTTCTTGTGTTGGGACAGTTCGTGGAGCACGTCCGATGCGGGGGTGATCGGGTACGAACCCAACAGGATCGGTAGGTCGGCCTGCTGACCCGCGGCGACCACGCCGTAAGCCAGTGCGGTGTTGCCGGTGATCTGCCGGTAGGTCCCGGTGGCCAGCTTCGCCGGTGCGACCTCGTAACTGGTGGTGAAACTCTCGGTCGTCTCGCCGTAGTTCCAGCCTGCTTTGAACGCCAGGAGGTTCGCTTCGGCCAACTGCGGTTTGCCCGCGAACTTGTCCTGTAGGAAACGTTCGGTGCCCTCGGTCGGTCGGTGGTACATCCACGACAACAAGCCGAGCGCGAACATGTTCTTGCACCGTTCGGCGTCCTTCTTACCGAGCCCGGTCTCTTCCAGTGCGCCCTTGGTCAGCGTGGACATCGCCACTCGGTGTATTTCGAAGGATTCCAGCGAACCGTCCTCGAGCGGGTTCGAGGAGTAGCCGACCTTGGCGTTGTTGCGCTTGGTGAACTCGTCGGTGTTCACGATGATCGTTCCCCCGCGGGGGACGTCGCCAACGTTGGTTTTCAACGCTGCCGGGTTCATCGCGACCAGTACATCGGGGCGGTCCCCGGGGGTGAGAATGTCGTAGTCGGCGAAGTGTACCTGGAAGCTGGAGACACCGGCGATCGTTCCCTGCGGTGCACGGATCTCGGCCGGAAAGTTCGGTAACGTGGCGAGGTCATTACCGAACGCGGCCGCTTCGGAGGTGAATCTGTCACCGGTCAGCTGCATGCCGTCCCCGGAGTCGCCCGCGAAGCGGATGACCACTCGGTTGAGTTGCGTGACGGTGCTGTCGGGTGCTCCAGCTGGGTCCTCGTCGGCCTCGTGCTGGCTGGTGCTCATCCCTCAACTCCTCTGCGCTGTACCGCTCGACCTGTCGGGAAGGTCTGCGATGCTCGCGCCCTCGTCGTCTTCGGGCTCATCCTTCGAGAGTCCCTTCTCACCGGCGGGCACGCCTAGGTGTCTTATACTTCGAGATTACTTGATGTCGTTGTGGCCGATACTCCCCTGTGAGGCGAGTTACGCGTAATCGGCGACACCGGTGCGGTGGCGCCGATCCGGCACCAGGGTAGCCGACGAGTAGAACATGTTCTAGTTCTGCGGTGTTGGCCGCGTGTGACACTGCACTCCTCACTCCGGTGTGGGGGAGCGCTCGAGCAGCGTCGACAGCACCACGGTGGAGACTGTGCGATCAATGATCTGCAGGCCACGCAACCGCTCGAGGGCGGTCTCCAGGTGGTGAATATCGGCGGCACGGAGGTGGACGATCGCATCCGCAGCGCCCGACACCGTGTACGCCGCAACCACCTCGGGCAACGGTTCGAGGGTGCGTTTGATTCGGGCCGGTGACACATTGCCCGCACAGTGCATCTCGACGAACGCCTCCGTGCCCCGTCCCAGTGCGTCCGGATCCACCACGGCGGTGAACCCCCGTAGTACCCCGCTCGACAGCAGCCGGTCCACACGTCGCTTCACTGCGGGAGCCGACAGGCCGACCGCTGTTCCGATCTCCGCGTAACTCGCGCGTGCATCCCTGACGAGGTGCGAAATGATTCGCTGGTCCAGTTCTTCCATACGCAATAATATATATGTCAATTCGCAACATCCGTCGATTGCTTGCATAATGTTTCGGGGTCTAAGTTCGAAGTATGCAAACGAATCCCCAGCAGCAACGGTTACCGGTCGCGCGCGAGTACCTGATGTGCCCGCCGGAACGGTTCACGGTCGAGTATTCGATCAACCCGTGGATGGACCCGGCGGTGCCGGTCGACACCGACCTTGCGTTGCGGCAGTGGTCGGACCTCGTCGAGGTCTTCCGTGGGCTCGGACACCATGTCCACGAGATAGCGCCGCAACCGGGGCTGCCGGACATGGTGTTCGCCGCGAACTCCGGAGTTGTGCTGGGCAGCAGGGTGCTGGGAGCGAGGTTCCGTAACCATGAGCGCGTAGCCGAGGCCGAACACTATCGCCGATGGTTCACGGCCGCCGGATACCGCGACATCATCATGCCGAATCGAGTGAACGAAGGTGAGGGGGATTTCGCCTGGACGGGCCGGGTATTGCTGGCCGGTAGCGGATTCCGTACCGAACCCGCAGCGCATGCGGAGGCACAGGAGTTCTTCGGGGTTCCCGTCATTTCGCTCCGGCTGGTCGATCCCCGCTTCTATCACCTGGACACCGCGCTGTGCGTGCTCGAGGAGGCCACCGAGGAGACCGCGGCACAGGTGGCTTACTTTCCTGGTGCCTTCAGTGCGGGTTCCCGTGATGTTCTGGGACGGATGTTCCCAACGGCGATCCAGGTGAGTGAACAGGATGCCTGTCACCTGGCGTTGAATGCCGTTTCGGATGGTCGAAACGTGGTCGTGCCGCAGCAGGCGGGTGACTTCCGTGCGGCGCTCGCGGCGCGTGGCTACGAGACGGTCCCTGTGGACACCTCGGAGCTGCTCAAATCGGGCGGAGGCCCGAAGTGTTGCACACTCGAACTCCGCAAGTGAGCGACCACACGCGGTAGCGTTTCCCGTGGCGCGGCATCCGGGCAGTGGTCCGAGTGGAGCACCGTGGGCGAGATCGCGAGGCCGGGGTCACGCCCTCGCCCCCGCGGCTCGCGCGATCTCCATGATGTACTGCCCGTATCCCGACGTTGCCCGCTCCGCACCCAGCGCGAGACACGCCTCCGCCGAGATGAAGCCCATGTGGAGAGCGATCTCCTCGAGGCAGGCGATCCGAACCCCGGTGCGGTGTTCCAGCACCTGGACGAACTGCGCCGCGTCCAACAACGAGTCGTGCGTGCCCGTGTCGAGCCAGGCGAAACCCCGCCCCAGATCGACCAGTGTCGCCTGATTGTTCGCCAGGTAGACACGATTGATGTCGGTGATCTCGAGCTCACCACGCTGTGACGGTTTCAGTTCCCGCGCGATATCGACCACATGCTTGTCGTAGAGGTACAACCCGGTGATCGCCTTGTTGGAACGTGGGTTCGCCGGCTTCTCCGCTATGGACAGCAAGTTCCCTGCGTTGTCCACTTCCCCGACACCATAGCGTTGTGGGTCGCTGACCGGGTAGCCGAACAGGGTGGCGCCCTGCAGGTCGGCTACTTCGCGTTGGAGACGATCGGCGAAACCCAGGCCGTAGAAGATGTTATCGCCGAGTATCAGCGCGACTGAGTCGTCACCGATGAACTCCCCACCGATCACGAAGGCCTCTGCCAGCCCGTTCGGACTGGGTTGTGGTGCATAACGGAGCTCGAGACCGAACTGGCTGCCGTCACCGAGCAGGGTGCGGAAACTCGGCAGATCCTCGGGAGTGGAGATCACCAGAATCTCTCTGATGCCGGCCAGCATCAGCACCGACAGCGGATAGTAGATCATCGGCTTGTCATAGATCGGTAACAGCTGCTTCGACACCGCCTGGGTGATCGGTTGCAGGCGCGTGCCGTGGCCGCCGGCGAGTACGATTCCCTTCACGCGTCCCCCGGTTCCTCTTCTCCCTCGTCCTACCTCGGCGAGTGACGATCACCGGAAGTTCTCGAACTGCAGCGCCACGTCGAAGTCGGCGTTCTTCAACAGCCCGATCACATCCTGCAGATGGTCCTTCTTCTTTCCCGACACACGCAGCTGCTCGCCCTGAATCTGCGCCTGGACCCCTTTGGGTCCCTCGTCACGGATGTACTTGGAGATCTGTTTGGCCTTCTCTGCGGAGATACCCTGCACGACCGTGCCGCTTACGCGGAACGCCTTACCGCTCGAGGTGGGCTCTCCGAGGTCCATTGCCTTGAGGGAGATGCCACGTTTGACCAGCTTCTGCTGGAAGACGTCCACCGCGGCACGTACTCGCTCCTCGGTTTCCGATTCGAGCACGACCGCGTGCTCACCTGACCAGGCTATGGTGGTACCCGTGCCCCGGAAATCGAATCGGGTTCCCAACTCCTTACTCGTTTGATTCAGCGCGTTGTCCACTTCCTGCCTGTCGACCTTGCTCACCACGTCGAACGACGGATCAGCCACCCGTGTCACCCCGCATTCATCGACTGTTCCTGCTGTTACGTCGCCAGCCTAGCCCCACCCGTGCCGAACCGGGCACCCGTTGCCGCTCCTGCTGAGTGGTTCGTTAAAGTAGACCTCGTCCGGATCTTCCGGAATGCCGGGTTGCCCGAGTGGCCAAAGGGAGCTGACTGTAAATCAGCCGCGGTATAGCTTCAGAGGTTCGAATCCTCTACCCGGCACCCAGACATGCTTGTCTCGCGTCCAAGCCGACAAAATCGGGTGGCGCGACATGATTCGATCTTGATGTGGCCTTGGTGTGACACCGTGACGATACTCTTGCGTCAGTGCGCTGCCCAGCGAACACCACACTGTGTGGGTTGACTTTTCGTTGCTGATGCGGTGTTCTCAGTGTGGTCGCCGAGCGTGACCACACTGAGAAGGAGAACTACCCCGATCGGGAGATAGTCATCACGCGTTCGCGCAGCCGCGTTGACAGTGGCACGTCCCGCGGAAGGAGAGTCATGCCCCGGACGAGCGGAGCCGTTCCGGAGGACTCCCCGGGGCAGGCTCCGATGTCCGGATCGCCCGCCGCGCAATCGTGGCAATCGCCCGGAGGCAGCGGCCTCGACCAGATGCACGACGACAGGGTTCACGACACGGGCCGTGACAGCGGCCGTGACGCCGAGAGCAGATTCCGGATCTACACCGGTGTCGTCGTGTTTCTCGGTGTCGTCGCCACGGTCGGTGTGGCCATGTGGCTGCCGTTCGAGTACTCGGTGTCGTTGTGGTGGATCGGACCACTGCTCGCGCTGAGTTTTCTGCTCGCGGAACAACTGGGGATCAATGTCGATGTCCGCAGCGGCATTTCGTGGACCATTTCCTTCACGGAGATTCCGCTGGTCATCGGGTTCTTCGTCGCGCCGTTCGAAGTCGTGCTCCTTGCCCATTTGGCGGCGGGCGTGGGGACCCTGCTCGTCCGACGGGTCACCGGCAGGATCGTGTACAACACCGGGACCTTCCTGCTTGAGATCTCCGGAGCGTTCGCGATTGCCGGCCTACTGGGGCTCGGTGTCGGTGGCATGTCCTGGCTGCCCGCGCTCGGCGGTGCGGTGACAGCACCGTTGGTCAGTACAGTGCTGGCGTTGGCGGCGGTGCCGGTGTTGCGCCGCCGGATGCGCATCAGCACGGCCCTGCGGCTGACCGGTCGTATCCTGGTGGTCGGATTCGTCAATGCTTCTGCCGGGGTCGTCGGATACCTGGTCATCGCGAATGATCCGGCGACATGGCCGTTGGTCCTGGCAGTGAGTATGGGGTTGGCCGCGCTGTACTGGGCCTACTCCGATTTGCTGCGGGAACAGCGCGACATGGAGGCACTCTCCGATGTCAGTCTGATGGTTGCCCGCTCGGGCCAACAGGCCGCTGCGCGTCCGGCCAGTCGAGTGGACGAGCGTGACGACGGTATCGACGTCTCCGAGTGGCGGGTGATCGCGGAGCGGGTGAAGGACCAGCTTGCCGCGGGACGTGTCGTGCTCTGGCTTCGTTTCGAGCCGGACGATCCACTGCGTACCGTGGTGGTGGGCGAAGCCCTGCCGGAGACAGCGGAGGACCAACAGGACGCGTTGCTGCGGCTGTCCGGCTACCACAGCAGGCACTTCCGGTTCACCGAGGCCGACCCCGAGGTGCGCGGCGCGCTCATGGCGCGCGCCGCGCAGGAAGCAGTGGTAGTGCCACTGCGCAGTGGGGGAAACCTGCTCGGAGCTGTTGAGGCGCATGACAGAGTCTCCCGGTGGCGCGGATTCGGCCATTACGATGTGCAGCTGCTCGGTACGATGGCGAGTCATTTGGCGACGGCCCTCGACAACCGCAGACTGCTCGCGACACTGCGGCACGACGCCTACCACGACCCGCTGACAGGGTTGTTGAACCGGCCCGGGTTCCGACAGGTTGTCGCCGAGCCGTTGCGGGAACGCGAAGACAGCGTTGTGCTGCGTGTCGATCTGGACAGTTTCACGACGGTCAGTGACGCGCTCGGCTACGGCTGGGCGGATCGCATGGTGACCGCGGCGAGCGTGCGGATCAGGGACACACTCGGCGTTGACACACCGATCGCACGGTTGGAGGGCGCTTCGTTCGCTGCGCTCGTGACCGGCTGCGCCACGCAGGACGAGGCCCACGCGATCGCGGAACGGCTCAGCGCGGACCTTTCCGAGCCATATCCGGTGGATCGGCTCACTATCGAAACGAACGCTGTTGTCGGTTATGTCAGTCCCACCGTGGAGGAGGACACCCAGTCCATCGATGTCGACGGCATGTTGCAGCGTGCCGATGTCGCTGTCCGCGCGACCAAGGGTGGGGAGCGGGTACGGGGCTATGTGCCCAGCATGGGACAGATCTTCCTGCGACGCTTCCAGATGGTCATGCAGTTCCGGCAGGCGATCGAGGACGGCCACATCACGGTCCATTACCAGCCGAAGGTGGCATTGCCGAGCAGGCAGATTCGGGGTGTCGAGGCGTTGGTGCGCTGGCAGCATCCCGAGTTCGGAAAGCTCAATCCGGACGAGTTCGTTCCCGCGATCGAAGCGGCCGGCCTCGTCGGGGTGCTCACGGACTTCGTGCTGGAGCAGGCGTTGCGTCGGGTGCGTTCCTGGCTGGATGAGGGATTCCGGGTGTCGGCCGCTGTGAACCTGTCGGTGCGCAACCTCTCGGATGAACAGTTCCCCGAGAGGGTGGCGCGGGCGTTGGGTGAGCTCGACGTCCCGGCCGAGTTGCTGACCTTCGAACTCACCGAGTCCGGAGTGATGGCGGACCCGGCGCGGGCGCTTCCGGTGCTGCGTGAGTTGCACGAACTCGGTCTGGTGCTGGCGGTGGATGACTTCGGCACCGGCTACTCCTCCTTGGCGTATCTGCGGCAACTTCCGGTGGACGAAGTCAAGATCGACAAGAGTTTCGTGCTCGGTATGGGAGGTGACCTCGGCGACCTCGCGGTGGTGCGTTCGATCGTCGAGTTGGGCCACTCCCTGGGGCTGGTCGTGGTCGCCGAAGGGGTCGAGGAGGACGTTGCGCGCGACCAGCTGGAAGCGATGGGGTGCGACACGGCACAGGGTTATCTGATTTCCCGGCCACTGTCGGAATCCAGACTGCAGGCGTGGCTGCGTGCTCGCACGGTGCTGACGCCCACCACGGACCGGGAACAGCAGGTTCTGACGTTGTTGGGTTGACTGCGTTGACTGCGTTGACTGCGCAGCGCCGTATTGGCTCGCGGCAGTGTGTTGAACACACCCCCGGTGTGGGGGTGTCGGGCCGGAGTGTGTATTATTTTGCGGAGCCGCGTTACGTGGCCATGCCCCAATAGCTCAGTCGGCAGAGCGTCGCCATGGTAAGGCGAAGGTCTACGGTTCAAGTCCGTATTGGGGCTCGCGAGCGGGTGAGTAGTGCTTGTCGATGACAAGGCCGAGCTCGCCTCGCGGAGATCTCGGGATCTTCCCCGGAACCCAGGGTGTGCTTGGCGTGCGTGATAGTCTCACCGATGGGTAAGGCGGGATAGCTCAGGTGGTTAGAGCACACGGCTCATAATCGTGTTGTCGCGGGTTCGAGTCCCGCTCCCGCTACTGTCACCCCAGAGGCGACCAACGAGTAGGTAAGAGAGGCTTTGCCGTGGCTGCGAAGGCGACCGACGTACGACCGAAGATCACCATGGCGTGCGAGGAGTGCAAGGAACGTAACTACATCACGCGGAAGAACCGTCGCAACGATCCGGATCGCCTGGAAGTCAAGAAGTTCTGTCCCCGGTGCGGTACGCATCGTCCGCACAAGGAGACTCGCTGACCGCAACGGATCAAGTGCGTTGAAAGGGCCGTCCCCGCGTCGGGGACGGCCCTTTCAATTCGCCGGGAAGCAGGAAGCGATACAGTGCACTCGTGACATTCGATCCCTCTTTTGTCGGGCGGAGTTATCCCGCTACGGAGAGTTACCACGTCAGCCGAGCGAAAATCGCTGAGTTCGCTGATTCGCTCGGCGACGGCAACGTGCTGTATCGGGATCCCGAGGCCGCGCGGGCCGCAGGGTACCCGGACGTGATCGCACCACCGACGTTTCTGACGATCATCAACCTCATCGCGATCAACACGATAGTCGCGGACCCGGAACAGGGGTTGGACCATTCCCGGATGGTGCACGGTGACCAGCGCTTCAGTCATGTGCGGCCGGTGCACGCAGGCGACGAACTCTGGCTGACCACACACATCGACGATGTTTCGAGCCGGGCGGGTAACGACTTCCTCATCGCGCGCGGTGAGGTCCGCGACCATGCCGGTGAGCCGGTGTGCACGACCCGCTCGCAGCTCGTCATCAGGGGAGAGTGAGGCTGTGATGCGCGAGGGCGATGAACTACCGGGGCTGTCGGTGTGGATTACCCGGGGCGGTTGCGTGCGGTACGCGGGGGCGTCACTCGATTTCAACCCGATCCATTGGAACGAGCGTTTCGCGCGGGAGGTCGGGCTCGACGACGTGATTGCGCACGGCATGCTCACCATGGGACTCGGCGGCCGAATTGTCACCGACTGGCTCGGGGATCCCGGCAAGATGCTGGACTACGGTGTGAGGTTCACCCGACCGGTCGTGGTGCCCGATGACGACGAAGGGGCGCTGGTGGAGTTCACCGGCAGGGTTGCCGAACTACGCGAGGACGGGACCGCGCGGGTGGACATCACCGCGCGACACGGAGGTAGAACCGTGCTGGCGAAAGCGCAGGCCGTGGTGCGTTCCTGACGGTATGACCGTCGATCGCCGAGACTCGGTTCCCTGCGATCGACGGTCACCTCGCCTGCTGTCAGCGCGCCTGCTGTCAGCGCGCCTCGCGCAGCAGGTTGCCGACCCGGGTCACGCCCTCGACGAGATCCTCTTCCGCCAACGCATAGGAGAATCGGAAGTACCCGGGAGTGCCGAACGCCTCGCCGGGAACGACAGCCACCTCGGCTTCGCGCAGGATGAGATCGGCCAGTTCCACCGTGCTCGTGGGCCGTTCGCCACGGATCTGCGTGCCGAGTAACGAACGTACCGAGGGGTACGCGTAGAAGGCTCCCTCTGGGGTGGGGACGTCCAGGCCCGGAATCTCGGCCAGCAGTTCGACGATGCGGCGACGGCGCGAATCGAACGCGCTCCGCATGTCGGCAACTGCGTCCAGCGGTCCCGCCACCGCTGCGAGCGCGGCGCGTTGTGAAACGTTCGCGACGTTGCCGCACATGTGCGACTGGAGGCTGGTGGCCGCCTTGACGACATCCGTCGGTCCGATGATCCATCCCACGCGCCAGCCGGTCATCGAGTACGTCTTGGCGACACCGTTGAGTACCAGCGTCTGGTTCGCGAGTTCGGGCACGACGACCGGCATCGAAGGGGCGCGCGCGCCGTCGTAGAGCAGGTGTTCGTAAATCTCGTCGGTGACCACCCAGATGCCGTGTTCGTATGCCCACCGTCCGATCGCCTCGACCTGTTCGCGTGGATACACCGCGCCGGTCGGGTTCGACGGAGAGTTGAACACCAGGAGTTTCGTCCGTTCGGTGCGGGCCGCCTCCAGCTGCTCGACGGTGACGCGGTAGCCGGTCGATTCGTCGGCTGTGACCTGCACCGGAACTCCACCCGCCAGCTTGATCGACTCCGGGTAGCTCGTCCAGTAGGGAGCGGGAAGCAGCGCCTCGTCGCCGGGGTCGAGTAATGTGGCGAAGGCCGAGTACACGGCCTGTTTGCCGCCGTTGGTCACCAACACCTGGGAGGGGTCGACCTGGAGTCCGGAATCCCGCGCGGTCTTCGTGGCTATCGCTTCACGGAGTTCGGGGAGGCCCGCGGAGCCTGTGTAGCTGTGCATTCCGCGATCGTGGACCGCGTTGCTGGCGGCCTCGACGATATAATCGGGTGTCGGGAAGTCGGGTTGGCCCGCACCGAACCCGATTACCGGCCTGCCCTCTGCCTTCAGAGCCTTGGCTTGGGCATCCACGGCGAGCGTGGCGGAGGGTTCGATCGCGCCGATACGGTCGGACACACGTGATGGTGAAGCTGCGGTAGTCTCGGTAGCTGCCATGCTCGTCATGGTTTCACGGGTGCGGGTGCACGGCGCCAATGGGCTTGCCGTAGACTCTGGTACTTGGAACGTATGAAGCGTTGCTCCGCAAGCGGCGGAGCGGGCAGAATGCGCCCAAAGGGGTGTAGCTCAAGTGGTAGAGCCCCGGTCTCCAAAACCGGTGGTTGCGGGTTCGAGTCCTGTCACCCCTGCGCCGG
>Ga0079226_10000612_pt1 | contig 25684 bp, 23 predicted proteins | sample Poulit2014_FD_76345 | JGI IMG/M metagenome (GOLD analysis project Ga0079226, IMG submission 76345) | Agricultural soil microbial communities from Georgia to study Nitrogen management - Poultry litter 2014 | ecosystem: Environmental > Terrestrial > Soil > Agricultural land | place: USA: Georgia...
ACGTTTAGAAACAATCGGCTTTAAATCTTTTGCTGAACGAATTACGATTGAATTCGTTCCTGGTATTACGACGATTGTCGGTCCAAACGGAAGTGGAAAAAGCAACGTAATCGACGCCATTCGCTGGGTATTAGGAGAACAATCGGCTCGTTCTTTACGAGGACAACGGATGGAAGATGTAATTTTTCAAGGCAGTGAAACGAGAAATCCGTTAAATTTTGCTGAAGTATCTTTAATACTAAATAACGAAAGTGGCGAACTTCCGATTGAATACCAGGAGGTTAAAGTGACCCGTCGTGTATATCGCTCGGGAGAGAGTGAGTTTCTAATTAATAAACAGCCGTGTCGTTTAAAAGATATCATTGATTTATTTACGGATACCGGATTAGGTCGCGAGTCTTTTTCAATTATTGGCCAAGGGAAAATTGATGAAATTTTAAGTTCCAAAGCAGACGAACGTCGAGCTGTATTTGAAGAAGCAGCTGGAGTTATGCGATACAAACGCCGTAAAGAGGAAGCGGCCTATAAATTAAAAGAGACCGAAGATAATTTAGCCCGGGTTGAGGATATTATCTATGAAATCTCCCAACAAATTGAGCCATTAAAAAAACAAGCGAAAATAGCAAAAGAATATAAGACGTTACAAGCAAAACTTACAGAAAAGGAAATCGCGCTTCTCGTTACGGAAATCTCAACATTACATGAAAAATGGCAACAAGTGCTCCAAAAAATTGAAAAAGACACATTAAAACTAGTCGAGCGAGAAACGACTTTACAACAGTTCGAAGCCAAAATCATTACCCGTAGGGAAGAAGTAGAGCAATTAGAGACGACGATTCAATCGTTGCACGAACGTTTAATCGAAGTGACTGAACAATTAGAACAAACGGAAGGGAAACGTAACGTCCGTATCGAGCAGACGAAACATCGGGAGGAAAATAAGCAGAAAATAAAAGAGGAAAAAAAAGATTTACAAATAGCGCTACAAACTTTAGAAACTAGGATTGAAGAAGAAGAAAAACAAGTTAATGCAATTCATGAACATTTACAATCAATTCACGAAGAAATGAAACGTGTTGAAGCAAATTTATATAGCCGTCATGATGAACTAGGGGACGAAATCGATCGTCTAAAAGGAGATTTAATTGAATATTTAAACGAACAAGCTGTCTTAAATAACGAACATAATGCTTTGACCGAGCGACTCCGTCAACTTAAAGTTCGATTAACCTCTGAAGACGATCGTAAAGAATCTTTGCAGTCACAATATCAGCAGTTAAAAAAAGAACGAAAAACCTTACTTAAAAAGAAGGAAGAGCAAAAAGCCCAACTAACTTCATATAAACAAGCAATCAATGACTTAGAAAAGACTATTATTAATAAAGTCGCACAACTAGAAGAAAAGCAACGTCAATTTTATGCCCTACAAGAACAACGAACGAGAAGTAACTCACGTAAAGAGATGCTTGAAGAGATGAAGAAAAACTACCAAGGCTTTGCCTACGGTGTTAAAGAGATTTTACAAGCGACAAAAAGAGGCGATTTACAAGGGATAATAGGTCCAGTAATCGATTTAATCGAGGTACCCAATCGCTATATTTTCGCTGTTGATACAATTTTAGGCCACCAAGCACAATTTATTGTCGTCCCTGATGACGCAACTGCTCGTGCAACAATCGCTTGGTTAAAACGTGAAAATAAAGGAAGAGCTACTTTTCTACCTTTACAATCTATCGTTGCTCGTTCTCTGCCATCTCAAGTTCGTTCCCTATTAGAGGAAGAACAAGGCTTTATCGGCATTGCTAGTGAATTAGTTCGGATTGAACCCCCTTATCAGAAAGTTATCGAGCATTTAATGGGAAATGTAATCGTCGCTGAAACATTAGCCGATGCGAACCGAATCGCATCTCGAACGAAACGACGATATCGAATTGTAACCTTAGAAGGAGACGTGGTATTTCCCGGTGGCTCGATTTCTGGGGGAGCCCAAAGAAAACGGAATGTGTCGCTTTTTACTAGAGATAAAGAATTGAACGAATTAACTAAAAGGGTACGACAAATCGATCAAAAACTGAAAAATTTACAAAAAGAGCAAAAGATACAAAACGAAAAGCTCGAACAAATTCAAGAAAAAGAAAGGGCACAAAAAGAAGCGTTACAAGCTTTACAGAATGAATACGATGCAATTATAGGAAAAGTTCAACAATACGAAATAAAAGAACAATCCCTTAAAGAGCGATTGACAACCTACGAACACCAACATAATGAATACGAAGCTGAACGAGCATCACTAAAAGATAAAATTGAACAAAACCAAAAACAGTTAAAAGATGCAAAGGGAAGAATTGCACGTACGCAAGAGACAATTCAAATGAAGACAGACGAACAAGCAAAACTGTTAGAAAATAAGGCGAAGAATGAAAAACTATTACATGAACTACAATTAAAAAATGCTGAACAACAAGAGCGGGCTAAACATTTTGAAAAAATCGTTCAAAACTTAGAGAACGAACGAGAAAGTACGCTAGAAAAACTCGAAGATATCGATGAACAATTAGTGGCTATCGAGAAATTAGAAGTAGAACAGGAATCGCTTGAAACAATTGAAAAAAAGCTCACAACTTACCGTAAAGAACGTCAAGCTATAAGTACCAAAATAACAGAACTACAAGCAAAAAGAAAAGAGATAATGCAAGAAATTGAAGACGACAGTCGTGAACTTGAGGCAGGTCGTAAACTTTTTGAAGAAATGAAAAAAACATTGCAAGATAAAGAAATTGAAGCGAGCCGACTTGATGTAAAATTAGAAAACCGTCTCCAAACGTTACAAGAGACGTATACGATCACATACGAAAAAGCTTACGAAACCTACGGCATAGTCGAAGATGTAGCGAAACGAACAGATGAAGTACAGGAACTACGTCGAAAAATCCGGGCTCTTGGTACAGTCAATTTAGGAGCAATAGAGGAATATGAACGCTTAAAAGAACGGGAGACATTTTTAGACGACCAACGAAACGATTTACTCGAGGCGAAAGAAACGTTGTATGAGGCAATTCAAAAAATGGATGACGAGATGATTACACGTTTTAAGGCTACTTTTGAAACTATCCAACATGCATTTACGGATGTTTTCTCCCAACTTTTCGGTGGTGGCTATGCAGAGTTAGTTTTAACAGATCCAGATAACTACTTAGAAACAGGCATTGACATTATTGCTCGTCCTCCGGGGAAAAAATTAAAAACATTAGAATTACTATCTGGTGGTGAGCGGGCTTTAACTGCGATTGCGTTACTATTTGCTATTTTACGAGCTCGTCCCGTACCCTTTGTTATATTAGACGAGGTAGATGCGGCCTTAGACGAGGCGAATGTCGATCGTTTTGCGACCTATTTGAAAAACTTTAGTAAGGAAAGTCAATTCGTTGTCATCAGTCATCGTAAAGGTACGATGGAAGAAGCTGATGCATTATACGGAGTAACGATGCAGGAGTCGGGAGTTTCCCGCTTTGTATCTGTTCGTTTAGAAGAAGCCGGTGACCTAGTGAAATCAACTTAGAAAGGAAAGATTAAGATGGGATTTTTTAATCGTTTAAAAAGTAAGTTCATAAAAGAGGAAAACAAAGAAACGACGACCACATACAAAAAAGGGATGAATAAAACTCGTCAATCCTTTACCGAAAAATTGAACGATATGTTCGCTCGTTATCGTCAAGTCGATGAAGAGTTTTTTGAAGAATTAGAAGAAGTCCTTATTATGGCTGATGTCGGTGTCATGACAGTAATGGATTTAGTTGATGATTTAAAATTTGAAGTCCAACGTAAAAACATTAAAGATCCGAAAGAAATGAACGAAGTTATTTCAGAAAAGTTAGTCGAGATTTATTATGCGGAAGAGGACGAGTCAATTTCGCAACTAAATATAGAAGCAGATCGCTTAAACGTTATATTAGTCGTCGGTGTAAATGGAGTAGGGAAAACAACTTCTATCGGAAAATTAGCAGCCCAATTAAAGGCTGACGGGAAGGAAGTAATGTTAGCTGCAGGTGATACGTTCCGGGCCGGTGCAATTGATCAACTAGAGGAATGGGGTAAGCGGGCTGATGTTGAAGTAATTAAACAATCGGAAGGAAGCGACCCTGCTGCGGTTATTTTTGACGGAATAAAAGCAGCTAAATCCCGTAATGTAGATGTTCTAATTTGTGATACGGCTGGACGTTTACAAAATAAAGTGAACTTAATGAATGAATTAGAGAAAATTCAACGGGTTATTAAACGGGAAGTACCCGATGCCCCCCACGAAGTCCTCCTCGTATTAGATGCAACGACAGGACAAAATGCTTTAAGCCAAGCAAAAACCTTTTCCGAAGTAACCGATGTTTCGGGAATCGTCCTAACGAAGCTCGATGGAACAGCGAAGGGTGGTATCGTCCTTGCGATTAAAAATGAAATGAACTTACCTGTAAAGCTCGTCGGATTCGGAGAGGGAATCGATGACTTACAAGCTTTTGACGCCCATGCCTTTGTATATGGCTTGTTCGCCGATCTTGTAGAACAAGAAGGATGACTATCATGCTAGAAAAAACGACCCGTCTTAATATGCTATATGACTTCTATCATCAATTATTAACGAAGAAACAGATGGAATATATGGAATTATATTATCGTGAAGATTATTCTCTTGCAGAAATTGCCGAGTATCATCAAGTGTCCCGGCAAGCAGTTCATGATACAATAAGACGTACAGAACAACATTTAGAAATGTATGAAAAAAAATTGCGTCTTTATGAAAAGTTTCAAAAACGTGAGGCTAAAATAGCAAAATTACTCCGATTATTAGAAGATCAGGACTTTTCACGAGTGGAATTGCGTCATACAATCGAACAGTTACGAAAGATAGATTAGAAAGGAGATTAATGGATGGCCTTTGAAGGATTGTCAAGTCGTTTACAAGAAACGATCAAAAAGATTACAGGTAAAGGTAAAGTTACTGAACGTGACGTTAATGAAATGGCCCGAGAAGTACGCTTAGCTCTCCTTGAGGCAGACGTTAACTTTAAAGTAGTTCGTGAATTTATTAATGATATAAAGGAACGCGCTGTCGGTCAGGAAGTAATGGAAAGTCTTACTCCTGGTCAACAAGTAATTAAAGTCGTACAAGAAGAATTGACAGAATTAATGGGTGGTACCCAAAGTAAAATTGCCGTAAGCGATCGACCACCAACCGTTATTTTAATGTCTGGTCTGCAAGGGGCCGGTAAAACGACGACAACTGGTAAACTGGCGAACCTGCTTCGTAAACAATATAATCGTAAACCCTTGCTCGTTGCTTGCGATGTATACCGACCAGCAGCAATTCAACAGTTACAAACTTTAGGAAAACAATTAGATATGCCCGTTTTTGAAATGGGAACCGATACAAGCCCCGTTGACATTACGAAAAAAGCTCTCGAGTATGCAAAGGAAGAGCATTTAGATTATGTGTTAATTGATACAGCAGGACGTCTCCATGTCGATGATGAATTAATGGAAGAACTAAAAGAAATAAAAGAAGTAGCAAATCCTGATGAAATATTCCTCGTCGTCGATGCCATGACTGGACAGGATGCCGTAAATGTTGCGGAACAATTCGATGAAGAATTAGACATTACTGGACTTGTATTAACGAAATTAGATGGAGATACGCGAGGAGGGGCTGCTTTATCGATTAAAGCTGTTACAGGGAAGCCGATTAAATTTGTTGGAATGGGAGAAAAGCTCGATGAATTAGAAGAATTCCATCCAGACCGTATGGCATCGAGAATACTTGGCATGGGTGATGTATTGACCTTAATTGAAAAAGCCCAGTCGACAATCGATGAGAAAAAAGCGATGGAAATGGAAGAAAAAATGCGCACTATGTCCTTTACATTAGAGGACTTCCTTGAGCAAATGGATCAAGTAAAACAAATGGGTCCACTCGATGAATTAATTAATATGATCCCAGGAGCAAACAGGATGCGCGGAATGAAAAACGTCCAAGTCGATGAGAAACAAATCGCTCAGATTGAAGCAATTATTCAATCGATGACGATTGAAGAGCGACGTGACCCATCAATTTTAAATGCAAGTAGAAAACGTCGCGTAGCTAAAGGTTCCGGAACGAACGTATCTCAAGTTAACCGTCTATTAAAACAATTTAACGATATGAAGAAAATGATGAAGCAAATGACAAATATGCAAAAAGGTAAAAAACGAGGAAGAGGATTTCCGTTTCCATTTATGTAACTTTACGGTGTCATGTAATATTACTTTACACATTAAAAAAAGCATGATACGATAAACAATGTGAAAAAAATGGAGGTGTAAAAATAATGGCAGTAAAAATTCGTTTAAAAAGAATGGGTGCTAAGAAAAACCCTCATTACCGTATCGTGGTAGCAGATTCCCGCTCACCTAGAGATGGGCGTTCAATCGAACAAGTTGGAATTTATAATCCGCAGACTGAGCCAGTAACATTAAAAATAGATGAAGAAAAAGCTTTAGACTGGATGTCGAAAGGTGCTCAACCGAGCGATACGGTCCGTAACTTATTTTCAAGTCAAGGAATTATGGAAAAATTCCATGAACTTAAAAACAAAAAGTAGAAGAAGTGGGGTTTTATGAAACAATTAATTGAAACAATTGTGAAGCCTCTCGTCGATTATCCTGAAGATATAAAAGTCGACCGACGCGAAGAAGCAAAAAAGGTCGTCTATCATCTAACGGTTAACAAAGCGGATGTCGGTAAAGTAATCGGCAAAAACGGTCGGATTGCCAATGCGATTCGCACAGTCGTCTATTCCGCTCATACTGAAGAGAAAAAAAGGGTATACTTAGATATAATGTAACGTAAAAGAAGACTGATTCAGCACTATGATTCAGTCTTTTTTTGTACATAAGAAGTTTTCTAGTTTTAATTGATGAAATATGAAAAAATAATTAGCTATTGTATGATAATATATAGTCATAAGCATGTGGCTTATACATAATATTAAGATAGAGAAGTGAGTTCAAATGTTTAATAATGAAAACATGTTTCTGATTGGTGAAATCGTAAATACACACGGGGTAAAGGGCGAAGTTCGTGTTCGTCAAATAACCGATTTCGATGAACGTTTCGATAAGGGTAATATCGTTTATGTAAAAGATGAGTCTGGTAAATATACAGAATTAACGATTGAGAGTTCTCGTTTTCATAAACATTTTCGATTATTGAAATTCAAAGAATTCCCAAGTTTAGAAGAAGCTAAAGCATTAAAAGGTTACACCTTATATATAAAAGAGAGTCAACAGACGGAATTAGAACCTGGCGAATACTATTACCATGAAATTATCGGTTGTACAGTCGTAACGAATGAAGGTGAGACAATTGGCATCGTCGATCATATTTTAGCTCCCGGAGCAAACGATGTATGGGTTGTAAAAAATGAAGAAGGGAAGGAATATTTAATTCCGTATATTCCCGATGTTGTAAAGAAAGTCGATGTTGAGGAAAAGATAATTATAATCGAAGTAATGGAAGGACTATTAGACTAATGCATATCGATGTTTTAACGTTATTTCCAGAAATGTTAGAAGGAGTTTTACAAAGTTCGATTTTAAAACGGGCAAATGAGCGAAATCACTTTACCTACGATTTAATAAACTTTCGAGATTTTTCCAATCATAAACATAAAAAAGTGGACGACTATCCATATGGCGGTGGGGCAGGGATGATTTTAACGCCTCAACCGATATTCGATGCTGTTGAATATGTTAAAAGTGGGCGGGACACGGAACCACGAGTTCTTTTAATGTGTCCTCAAGGCGAACGTTACACACAGAAGAAAGCAGAAGAATTAGCAAAGGAAGATCATCTAATTGTAATTTGTGGCCATTATGAAGGATATGATGAACGGATTCGTAGCTTAGTAACCGATGAAATTTCAATCGGTGATTATGTTCTAACAAGTGGTGAAATCGGAGCGATGGTTATTGTAGATAGCGTCGTTCGATTATTACCGGGTGTCTTGGGGAATAAGGCCTCTAAGGAATATGATTCTTTTTCAACTGGGCTTTTAGAGCATCCTCATTATACTCGTCCAGCTGAATATAAAGGAATGAAAGTACCTCAAGTGTTGCTAGAAGGACATCATGCAAAAATTGACCAATGGCGTCTAAAAGAATCGCTCCGTCGTACGTTAGAAAGACGACCCGATCTAATAGAAAAAAGAAATTTAACCGCTGAAGAGCAACGTTTGTTACGGGAAATTAAAAAAGAAACTAATACGTAAAAAATATTAGCCGAAAGACGATATTATTACTTGTGAATTTGTCAATATCTATGTTATATTATAACATGTGCTTAATTTGTTTAAGTGAAAACGATGTTCCGCTACTTGTATATAGTATCGAGTATGAGCATTAGTTTGGAAGGAGTGAAACAAATGCAACAATTAATCGAAAGCTTAACGAAGGATCAGTTGCGTACTGATCATCCAGATTTTCGTCCAGGGGATACAGTTCGCGTTCACGCAAAAGTAGTCGAAGGTAATCGCGAGCGTATTCAGGTGTTCGAAGGTATTGTCGTTAAGCGTCAAAACGGTGGCATTAACGAAACGTTTACAGTAAGAAAGGTTTCTTATGGTGTAGGTGTAGAGCGTACTTTCCCATTACATTCACCACGTATTGATAAAATTGAAGTAACTCGTCGCGGTCGCGTCCGTCGTGCGAAGTTAAACTACTTACGTAAACGCAGTGGTAGAGCAGCGCGTATTCAAGAGAAGATGTAGGGATTTAAATAATTGTCAAACGAAGGAGCTTCTGCTTTCATGCAAGCTCCTTTTTTTTAAATAAAATATAATGATAAACTATAAATGAGGTCATGTTTTCTCAAATATGAATCTCGATTTAGTTTGAGTTGGGAGGGGCAACATGACAAAAAAGGAAAGGAAATCAGATTTTCTAAGCTGGTTAAAAATCGTCGTCGTAGCGCTTATCTTTGCTCTTTTAGTGCGCAAGTTTCTTTTTTCTCCGATTATTGTAGAAGGACCTTCGATGCAACCGACTTTATTTTCACAAGATCAAATGATTGTCAATAAGTTTTCCTACTATTTTAAAGAACCAGAGCGATTTGATATCGTCGTTTTTCATGCTTCTGAACAGAAAGACTTTATAAAACGTGTAATCGGTCTTCCAGGAGAGCATGTAAAAGTTGAAGATGATGTCTTATATATTGATGGTGAACCGATTGAACAACCTTTTTTACCGAACGTTTCAGCAACCCATGAATTTTATCATGTTAATACAGCGGATTTTTCGTTAGAAAATTTAAAGGGTAATCATGAGACTATCCCGGAAGGTTATATTTTTGTATTAGGTGATAATCGGCATAATTCCACCGATAGCCGTCACGAAGATGTCGGTTTAGTACCCCTCGATCAAGTCGTAGGTAAAACAAATGTAATTTATTGGCCACCAAAACGTATGCAAATAGTGAAATAAAAGATGGTGATATAGATGATTCAATGGTATCCAGGTCATATGGCGAAAGCAAAACGGGAAATTGAACAAAGTTTGCGACATGTGGATGTCGTAATTGAGCTTGTCGATGCACGAATTCCAAAAAGCTCACAAAATCCGTTGTTACAAGAAATAATTGGCGAAAAGGTAAAGATTATCGCTTTGATGAAACGGGATCTAGCGGATGAATTTAGAACGAAACAATGGTTAGAAAGTTTTGAAAAGCAATCTCTCGATGCTATTAGTATCGATGCGAATAATGAACGGGATATTAACGAGTTAGTAGAGCTCGTGTACGAAAAAGGTCTAGAAGCTCAACGTCGTTTACTTGACAGAGGTGTAAAAGAACGTCCTATTCGTGCGCTAATCGTCGGAATACCAAACGTAGGAAAATCGACCTTAATTAATCGTCTGGCGAACAAACGAATTGCCAAAATTGGCGACCGACCGGGTGTTACGAAAATGCAACAATGGATCAAAGTCCGTGGCAAATTTGAACTTTTAGATACTCCAGGGGTGTTATGGCCGAAGTTTGAATCAGAGGAAATCGGTTTAAAATTAGCTGCAATCGGCTCGATTAAATACGATCTTACCCCCGAGCAAGATGTCGCTGCCTTTTTAATTCAGTATGCCCTCGAACATTACGAGGAGCTATTTTTAAAACGATTTCCGATTGAAGAACGGGAGGATATGTGGGTTATATTTGAAGAAATTGGCCGTTTACGCGGTGCCTTAGAAAGTGGCGGTCACGTTAATTTTGATAAAGTTGCTACGATTGTTTTACAAGATTTCCGTACAGGTAAAATCGGTGCTATTTCATTAGAATAACATTTAAAAAACGACGATTAGTTTGAATAAGTTAAAACAATACCGATATAACATATAAGGGGACAAGCAAGAATGAAGACAAAGTCAATCGCTCAATTACGACAGCTATTGCAAGAAAACAGGCTTACAGAAAAGGATATATTCCAACTTAAAAATGATGAACGAAAAGGTGTTCAACAACTAGTGCAAACTTTTGAAAGAAAAAGACGTAAATATGAGGAAATGAAGCGACGTTTTCGTTCGTTGCAACAATTCGATAAATCATTTCTAAAGGATACAAATTCATACGTAGCAGGGGTCGATGAAGCTGGGCGGGGTCCTTTAGCTGGACCCGTTGTTTCTGCTGCTGTTATTTTGCCCCAAGATTTTAAAGGCTACGACCTAACTGACTCAAAGCAACTTACAGAATCTGTTCGTAACGAATTGTATAATCTAATTACAAATAAAGCAATCGCTTATGAAATAGCAATTGTCGATGCGAATATAATCGATGAAATTAACATTTTAGAAGCGACAAAACGATCGATGTTGCAAGCAATTGAAGGATTAAAGGACCTACCAGCTATTACGTTAGTCGATGCGGTAAACATTACTTCATCGCAAACGAAAATAGTTTCTGTGACAAAAGGAGATCAAAAAAGTTTAGCTATTGCTGCTGCAAGTATATTGGCGAAGGTAACACGGGATCGTATCATGCTTGATCTCGATGAACAATATCCCCTGTATCATTTTGCTAAAAATAAAGGCTACGGCTCAAAGGAACATTTAGAAGCGTTGAAAAAGTATGGGCCATCGCCGGTACACCGTCGTTCTTTTTCTCCGGTAAAAAAAGCAATTTATTCATGTTTTTAAAATCGATAAAGGGGTGAAAGCGATGATTATTTCTGGTATTCCTCTTGAGCGAACAAATCAATCATCAGAAGGAAAGCTTGTTCTACGTGATGGGCAAGTTGCTTTAGGGAAAGTGACAAAAATTTACCCGAACAATCGAGCAGAAGTACAAATCGGCGCCCATCGTATCGTTGCTCAAATTGATACACCATTAGCAGTAGGTGAACGTTATATTTTTCAAGTTGATCAGAAAAGTGAGCAATTAGTTCATTTACGGGTCTTAGGGACCTATAACCCGGAAATGAATGAAGCGTCTATACGTGCCCTTCTACAACAGTTACAAATCCGCATAACCGATTCAGCTGTCCAATTTGTAAAATCGTTAGTTAGCGAACGGATTCCCTTTAATCGAACGGAATTATCCCAAGCATTGCAATTGTTGAACTCATTAAGCAAACTTGAAAATGCACCTTCAATTATAAAAGAGATGCTCCAAAAGCGAATTCCTCTATCGGAAAATATTGCACGAGCTCTTCTTTCATATAGAAACGGTCAATTTTCCTCGACGATGGAAAAAGCTTTACAACAAGTCGGAACTTTACCGTCATCACCAAATGCAACAAGACTTCAATCGACGTTAAGTAGTTTAATACAGTCCCCCTTAACGCAGGGGTTACAAAATTTGGCACCACGCGAAGGACAACAACTACTACAAACGCTACAACTATTCCGTTTGAATATCGATATAAATGATGAAGTGAACCCTTCAGGTAGTCGAGGAGTAACTTCGGATTTTTCAAGACGCATAAATATAAACGAACGATTACTTTCTTTATTATCTTATCTGGTAGAACGTCCTGAAGTAAGGACTTCAATACTTAATTTAATTGAAAATTATACCTCTTTAAAGCGGGTGGCCACATCACTCGGTTATGATTTTGAGCTTACTAGTCGTTCTTCGCTAACCAAACGAGAGTATACAGTTTTACAACAACGGATTAGTAGCGATTTATTACCTTTATTGCCGAAACAGCTACAAGAATCAATTCGGCCATTATTACAGACAAACACCGAAAATTCCTTTAACCAATTACGAGCACTCATCCAGAGCTTAGCGAATAATCATCTATATACGTTATTGTTAGAATCTGTATTGAATCATGAAGCTAGGACCGAACGAAACGATACTTTATTACCACAACAGTTTTTATTACATGCAAAACAAGTACTCCAAAGTTTAGGAGTAGCAAATGAGTATATGCTACGTCATACGACATCCCAAGCCGAACAAGTACCGCTACAAATCCCGATGATTAATGAAACAATTAAAGCGTTGTTGTTGAATATTGTGCAAGAAGAACGCACCCCACTTGAAAATGTCCAGCAGTTAGTTCATTATATTAATGGGCTACAATTACAAACAAGGGAAGAAAATTCATTATTATACGCCCAACTACAATTACCTGGTGAAAAAATTGGTTTACCAACAGACTTATTCTTACAGTTTGAAGGCAAAAAAACCGATAACGATGAAATAGATACATCCTTTTGTCGAATTCTTTTCTTTCTTCATTTACATCATATAAAAGATACCGTAATCGATATGCACGTTCAAAAACGTGTCATTACATTAACGGTATATAACGATTATTACAATCCATTGGCTAAAATGATGGAACCCTTTAGACAAAGGCTAGCTGAAGGCCTCGATAGGATTGATTATCGCCTTTCAAATGTACGCTTTAAACCGTTAGATGAACGAGGAAAGTCTTTTAACAATGAACAAAAAGCAAGTCCAGTAGTTACGACTAGGCAAGAAGGGTTTGATATACGTATATGAAGGATAAACGTAAACAAGCAGCTGCATTAACCTATGACCAACAAGCGAATGAGCCTCCTCGGGTAAGTGCCTTAGGAAAAGGGAAAGTTGCCGAAAATATTATCGAAAAAGCAAAAGACTACGATGTACCAATTGTCGAAGACCCTTCCCTAGTAGAACTGTTAAGCACGTTAAATATAAATGAAACAATCCCTGAGGAGTTATATGAAGCTGTAGCAGAAGTTTTCGCCTTTATTTATCGGCTTGATCAACGCCATAATTCATCATAATTGATTATCGGCGTATATTCATATATCTTATTCTTTGTGTAATAGTGAACTTTTTATTACAATAATAGTGTATTGAATTTTTAAAATGGAGGATTAGGGATGAACATTCATGAGTATCAAAGTAAAGATCTGTTAAGAGAATACGGAGTCAACGTTCCACGTGGTTACGTTGCGTATTCTGTCGAAGAAGCTGTCGAAAATGCTAAGAAGCTCGATAGCGATGTCACAGTTGTTAAAGCACAAATCCATGCAGGAGGAAGAGGTAAAGCAGGCGGTGTAAAAATTGCCAAAAACCTCGAAGAAGTAGAAAAATATGCGGATGAGATCTTAGGTAAAGTACTCGTTACTCCACAAACTGGACCTGAAGGTAAAGAGGTTAAGCGTCTCTTAATCGAAGAAGGTTCAAACATTGATAAAGAATACTACATCGGATTAGTGTTAGACCGTCAGACTTCCCGTGTAGTATTAATGGGTTCTGAAGAAGGCGGAATGGAGATTGAAGAAGTTGCCGCTGAATCACCGGAGAAAATTTTTAAAGAAGTAGTTGATCCGACAGTAGGCTTAACTGGATTCCAAGCACGTCGCTTAGCCTTCAATTTAAATTTCCCAAATGAAGTAATTAACAAAGTTGCAAAATTATTACTAAATTTATATAAAGCTTTCGTCGAAAATGATTGTATGATTGCCGAAATTAACCCACTCGTTACGACGAAAGAAAACGAAGTAGTTGCACTCGATGCGAAAATTAACTTCGACGAAAACGCACTATACCGTCAGCCTCAAATCGTCGAGCTCCGTGATTTAGATGAAGAAGATCCGAACGAAATCGAAGCATCTAAACACGATTTAAGTTATATTCAGCTCGATGGTAATATTGGATGTATGGTTAATGGTGCTGGTCTTGCTATGGCAACGATGGATATCATTAAGTACCACGGCGGTAACCCAGCGAACTTCTTAGATGTCGGTGGTGATGCGACAGCGGAAAAAGTTGCTGAAGCGTTCAAAATTATTTTATCCGACGATGATGTAAAGGGTATTTTAGTAAATGTGTTCGGTGGAATTATGAAGTGTGATAATATCGCCGCAGGTATTATTGAAGCGACAAAACAATTAGGCTTAGAAATTCCACTCGTCGTTCGTTTAGAGGGTACAAACGTTGAGTTAGGTAAGAAGATGTTAGAGGAATCAGGTTTAAATATCGTTGCAGCCGACTCAATGGATGATGGTGCTGAGAAGATCGTTAACTTAGTTAACCAGTAATGACAATTAGTCCAATAGAAAGTCTAAAATATGAAGAATAGCTGAAAGGACGTCGAAAATGAGTATTTATGTAAATAAAGATACGAAAGTTATTGTACAAGGTATTACCGGCTCAGCCGGCTTAGACCATACAAAACAAATGTTAGAATACGGTACAAAAATTGTCGGGGGTGTAACTCCGACTCGCGGTGGTACAGAAGTTTTAGGTGTGCCAGTTTTCAACACTGTAGAAGAAGCGGTGAAGGAGACCGGTGCAACAGTATCGATTATTTTCGTTCCTGCTCCTTTTGCTGCAGATGCAATTATGGAAGCAGTCGATGCTGAATTAGATATGGTAATTTGTATTACAGAACACATTCCTATTGCTGATATGGTAAAAGTGAAAAAGTATATGGAAGGAAAGAAGACACGCCTCTTAGGACCGAACTGTCCTGGTATTATTACTGCTGAGGAAACGAAGATTGGAATTATGCCAGGCTATATCCATAAAAAAGGTCATATCGGAGTCGTTTCTCGCTCTGGAACGTTAACGTATGAAGCTGTTCATCAGTTAACACAGGCAGGTTACGGTCAGACTACAGCGATCGGAATCGGTGGAGACCCAATTAACGGGACATCTTTCATCGATGCATTAAAAGCGTTCAACGAAGACCCAGAAACATATGCTGTAATGATGATTGGTGAAATTGGAGGTACAGCCGAAGAAGAAGCGGCACAGTGGGTGAAAGAAAATATGGACAAACCAGTTGCCGGCTTTATTGGTGGGGCAACAGCACCTCCAGGAAAGCGTATGGGTCATGCGGGTGCAATTATCTCCGGCGGTGAAGGAACAGCTGATGAGAAAAAGCGTGTCATGCGTGAGTGTGGCATTAAAGTAGCAGAATCACCAGCAGAGATGGGTAGCACAATGATTGAATTACTTAAAGAACATGGTATTGCAGAAAAATGTAAAACTCACTAAATAGAGCAAAGGAAGGAGCGACTTTATGTCGCCTCTTCCTTTACTTTCATAAAGGAGTGAATATACTTGGAACATAAAAGAAAGCGGTTACTAATGTTACATCATTTACCGAGTATTTCTCGATCTATCTTACGTCGAATGCTTGCTCATGATAAAACATTGCGAAAAATCTTCACATTAAACCCTCAACAATTAAGTGAACTTCTCTCAATACCCTTCGATCGTGCGCTTCATATTTATAAAGAAATTCACGATGATAAAATACATTCAACTAACGAACGTCAATTACGCCAAATTAAGACTATTACAATTATTGATGAAAAATATCCCACTTTATTAAAACAAATAGCCGACCCACCCTTAGTCCTTTACTGTCAAGGAAATATGAAACTATTTTCGCAAATCCCATCGATTAGTGTAATTGGTACCCGTTCTCCATCAAGGGAAGGGCCTCAAAAGCTACATTATATTATTACACCATTAATTGAACAAAATTGGACGATCGTTAGTGGTCTAGCCTACGGAATCGATCGCCTTGCTCATGAATTGACGTTACGTTATAAAGGTGATACAATCGCAGTTCTTGGAAGCGGGTTTAATCATATATATCCAAAAGAGCATAAGGGATTGTATGAACGAATAGCTACTGAGGGACTTGTAGTTACTGAATATCCCCCTAATCAACGAGCACGGAAATATCACTTTCCCGAACGGAACCGGATCATAAGCGGTCTTACAAAAGCGACGTTAGTAATTGAAGCCGAAGAACGAAGTGGTACGAATATAACTGTCGACTTTGCCTTAGAACAGGGAAGAGAAGTGTACGCGGTACCAGGGTCGATTTTACATTCAAAAGCAAAAGGATGCCATCGCATGATTCAGGAGGGAGCAAAGTTAGTAATGGAAGCAAAAGATATATTAGAAGACTATGAACAATTTACATTTTTACTGTAAAATACAGTTAGTTTTTGCTGTTTTTAGTCGCTATATTTGACAAAGTCATTATATCTTCTTACTATAAGTGAAGATTTATTTTACAAGTTTGCATAGATTAAGAATAGTATATAATTCCATTCAAGGATGAAAACAAACGACCTCAATACATAGGAGGAAAATAAATGTCCGATTATTTAGTTATTGTAGAATCGCCAGCGAAAGCCAAAACAATCGAACGTTATTTAGGAAAAAAGTATAAAGTAAAAGCATCGATGGGACACGTCAGAGATTTGCCAAAAAGTCAAATGGGTGTCGATGTTGAAAACAATTACAAACCGAAGTATATAACCATACGTGGAAAAGGTGAAACATTAAAAGAATTACGCCGCGAAGCGAAAAAAGCAAAAGAAGTATATCTCGCGGCGGACCCGGATCGCGAAGGTGAAGCAATCGCTTGGCATTTAGCCCAAGCATTAAAAATGGACTTAGATTCAGAATGTCGCGTCGTCTTTAACGAAATTACGAAGGATGCGGTTAAAGAATCGTTTAAAAGCCCTCGAAAAATCGACTATAATTTAGTCGATGCCCAACAAGCAAGGCGTATACTCGACCGTCTTGTCGGTTATAACATAAGTCCACTTTTATGGAAAAAGGTAAAAAAAGGTTTAAGTGCCGGTCGGGTTCAGTCGGTAGCAGTAAAGATGATTATCGACCGAGAAAAAGAAATTCAAAATTTTAAACCAGAGGAATATTGGTCAATTGAATCGAAGTTTTTAAAGAATAAAAGTGAATTTACCGGTAAATTTTATGGAGTAAAGGGTAAGAAAAAAGATTTAAAAACAGAATCTGATGTAAAAGAAATTACTTCCTTGTTAGAAGGAAATGAATTTACCGTAACGAAGGTAAACAAACGGGAGCGCCGACGTAATCCAGCGAATCCATTTATTACGTCAACCTTGCAACAAGAAGCAGCAAGAAAGTTGAACTTTAGGGCGCGGAAAACGATGATGGTAGCCCAACAATTATATGAAGGAATCGACCTAGGCCGTCAAGCTGGTGGAATTACTGGTTTAATTACGTATATGCGTACAGATTCAACCCGAGTTTCACCAACTGCTATTGAAGAGACGAAAAATTATATTATACAAAAGTATGGCGAAACTTATGTCGGTCCAAGACGTAAGGCAAAAAATCAAGAGGGAGCCCAAGATGCTCACGAAGCAATCCGTCCAACTTCAATCGCTTTAGAACCAACACAAATAAAAGATAAATTAACGACTGATCAATATCGACTATATAAGTTAATTTATGAACGCTTTTTAGCAAGCCAAATGGCACCAGCTGTCATGGACACGATGACGGTCCATCTCGATAATAACGGGGTAGAATTCCGAGCGACAGGATCAAAGATTAAATTTAAAGGGTTTATGGAAGTATATATAGAAGGTACAGATCACGGCAAAAAAGAAAAAGAAACATATTTACCCGATTTAAAAGAACAAGATATTGTCATTGCCAAAGATATTAAACCGAATCAACATTTTACCCAACCACCCCCACGTTATACGGAGGCAACTCTAGTCGGAACGATGGAAAAACAAGGAATCGGCCGACCATCAACTTACGCACCAACGCTCGATACGATTCAACGACGCGGTTATGTTGCCTTAGACAATCGTCGCTTTGTCCCAACAGAACTCGGTGAAATTGTGATCGATATTTTAATCGAATATTTCCCAGAGATTACAAATGTCGATTTTACAGCTTCGATGGAAAGTGATTTAGACAAGATTGAGGAAGGGGAAGTGGAATGGATTAAGATTATCGATAACTTCTATAAAGACTTTGCCGTACGCCTAGAAAAAGCAGAAGAAGAGATGAAAAAAATTGAAATTAAAGATGAACCTGCAGGAATCGATTGTGAGAAATGTGGTCATCCAATGGTTTATAAAATGGGACGCTACGGTAAATTTATCGCATGTTCGAATTTCCCTAATTGTCGTAATGCAAAACCAATCCTGAAAAAAATTGGTGTCACTTGCCCTACTTGTAAACAGGGTGAAATTGTCGAACGAAAATCGAAACGAAACCGTACATTTTACGGTTGTGAAAGGTATCCGGATTGTGAGTTTGTTTCTTGGGATAAACCAATCGCTCGTAATTGTCCAAAATGTAATGAATATTTAGTAGAAAAACGAGCACGGCGAAAAGTGCAAGTTCGTTGTAGCAATTGTGATTATGAAGAAGCAGAACAGAACTAAAAATGAACTAATTTTAAAAGTTTGTAACTAGTGACATAGCAAATCACTAGTTACAACTTTTTTAATTTTATATACTTTATAGTAAGATAAATCAAATGGGGTATTATATGTTAACATTGTATGTATTACGTCATGGAGAAACGGAATGGAATGTGGCCAACCGCATTCAAGGCAGTAAAGATGCTCCACTTACTGAACAAGGGAAGAACGATATAAAGAATATAGCGTCCAAAATAGCGGATCTGAGTTTACAAGGAGTTTATGTAAGCCCAAGCTTGCGAACGCAAAATACTGTTAAATTGCTCCGATTATCCGCACCTTTTCAGTTAGATGAACGAATTCGTGAGATGTATCTCGGTCCCTTTGAAGGATTAACTTGGGAAGAAATAAAAGGTAAAGATTCAGAGGTTTACGAAGCATATTGGTACCATCCACAAAAATTCCACCATCCATCAACTGAAAGCTTTGTCGATGTACAAAGACGGGTAGCATCTTTCTTACAACATATTGAAAAAAACTATCAATCAGGAAATTTATTAGTCATCACCCATGGTGTAATTATTAAAATAATGCAATTACTACTTGAAGGAAAATCCCTCACCCACTTATGGGATACACCTCATGTAAAAGGTGGTACTTTATTACGTTTTACAATGGATCGAAATAGGAATAAACAAATCAAATAAAGGTGAAAAGGACATTCAATAATGAAACATATAATCGCTCTCATACTTGCTTATATTATTGATCTTGTGATTGGCGATCCAAAAACTTGGCCCCATCCTGTTAAAGGTTTTGGAAAATTAATTTATTTTTTTGAGAATAAATTTAATCAAAACAATTACCGCCGTTTAAAAGGTACGATAATCGTTATCATGTTAGCGATTAATTTATTTTTGCTAACTTTTTTTGTCGTGTATTTTGCATATAAAATTCATTGGGGTGTGGGAATTGTAATAGAAGCAATGATTATTGCAACGACAATTGCGCAAAAGAGTTTAACCCAAGCAGCTTTAGACGTATATGAGCCGTTGCAACAGCATAATCTTCTTCTTGCTAGGAAAAAATTGGGTGAGATCGTTAGTCGAGATACTGCAACATTAGGGGAGGAGGAGATCGTTCGTGGAACGATAGAAACCGTCGCTGAAAATACAAGTGATGGTTTTACGGCTCCGTTATTTTGGGCAGTGATAGCAGGAGCTCCTGGAGCTATTTTTTATCGGTTTGTCAATACGTGTGATTCAATGATAGGGTATAAAAGTGATCGGTATAAGGATTTCGGCTGGTTTGCGGCGAAATTAGATGATGTGGTTAATTATATACCTGCCCGTCTTACCGCATTTATTATAGCCTTTTTCAATAAGGGAAGGCTTAAAATTACCTTCTGTTCTTTATGGACATCAATTCACAAGGATGCCAAAAGCCATGTAAGTCCTAATAGTGGCTATTTAGAAGCAACCTTTGCTTATTTACTACAAGTACAATTAGGTGGTCCTAACCTTTATAAGGGAAATGTATATGAAAGAGCAACGATGGGTACAGATGTAACAAAGGCGCAACTTTTAACAGCAGTTAAAATAACCGAGGCTCTTCATTTGTTAAAACAAGCTGCAGTTCTGTTGCTTGTATTCTACTTGTTCGGGGGGATACTCATTGATTTTACCATTCCATGGCTCAAACCCTAAAGCCTTATATGAAGCTTATCAAATGGAAAAACCAGAACTAGTTATTGATTTTAGCGTTAATATAAATCCGCTCGGTTCATTACCATCTCTTCAAACAAAATGGAAAGATTGGCAACGTCTAATCTACGACTATCCAGACCCTGAAGGTTCTGATTTAAAAAAACTAATCGCTACCAAAGAAAATTTACATAAAAATAATGTTTTATTAGGTAACGGTGGTGCGGAATTGATCGCTGTACTTGCTAATTATTTTTCGAAAAAAAGAGTCGGAATTGTCCAGCCAGCTTTTGGTGAATATGAACGAATGGCAAAAGCGTATGAATGCCAATTAGTTCATATCGTTTTACCGGAAGAAAAATGGACTGACTTATCTCCAGTTTTTGAAAAACTTCCTTTTTTAGACGCAATCTTTTTAACAAATCCAAACAATCCGACGGGAATTACATATGATGAAAAACAGCTACATAGATTAAAAGAGCAATGTAAAGAGCATCGTTGTTATTTAATAATCGATGAAGCGTTTTATGATTTTACTGAAAGATTTACAACGTCTGCGACAAATATTACTACAAACGAATTTGTCATCATATTACGCTCCTTAACGAAAATGTATGCAATTGCTGGCTTACGTTTAGGCTATTTACTTGCTAATCATCATTTAGTGCAGCAATTAGAAAAAAGACTTCCTTATTGGAACGTAAATGCATTAGCCCTTGAAGTAGGTAAACTTTGTGCAAAAGACGACACATTTGCCCACTCTACATCGTCCTATATTAAAAAAGAAAGAGAGCGAATCTTTCGCCGACTCAAACGATTAGGATATAAATTTTCGAAAAGTGAAGTAAATTACTACTTATTACGTCATCCTAAATTAAAAAGTCAAAACCCTCTAATCATTTATTTATTAAAACATGGGCTTGTGTCAAGACATACGGAAAACTTTCGCGGCTTAAACGGTAATTGGATTCGCCTAGCAATTAAGACAAAGAAAGAAAACGAACGGCTACTCCAATATTTACATTCGTTCACAAAACTATTTTAAGACCGTCCGATTGCTTTTTTCGTTAATTCATAAACTCCTTTACCAATTAATTGTCCAAGGGAAGTGGCTGCTCCTGCATAGGGTAAAAAGCTGCCCTGACCCGTTGTAGCTACGACAACGCTATCTGTCGATGTTCCAGTCGTAATTGTTTTAGAGAGAGGGTCGTATACTCTTTCGTCATATAGGGCTTTCGTCTTTGCTTCAGTCGCCGTAATAATCGCTTGAACGAGAGCTTCATCGGTAACATTACCGTTAATAAATAACCACGTATTAATAGTTCCAATTTCTTGATTTCGGTGATATTTATAGGCATTTGTACTGTCTACGGCATTACCCGTACCGGCAGTAACTACGATAAAGACGGAAAAATCTTTGTGCGCATATAGTTTAAATTGAAGATCTTTCGTTTCAACAGCAGTCATCATTCCAATCGTTTGATCAGGATTATAATTATTCTTTTGGATAAACATAATTAAATCATCACGGAAATGTAAACTACGATAATTTTTGTCGACGTGTAAGTTCACGAACGTATCGTAATAACCGATACCAGCACCGAGAACAGCTGAAGACAAAGTTCGTAGCAAAAAGGGCGCTTTTAGGGCGATATGGGTTTTTGAAATCGTTAATAGTTTTTCATTAATTTTATTCATTTTGAAACTCCTTTTAACGAAAGAAAAACGTTCTCCTTTTATTGGAGAAGGAGAACGTTTCGTTTTTATAGTCCGTAATATTTCGAGTATATACTGCTACCTATTGCTTTAGCTACTTCAACTAAGCGAGGTCTCCAACAATTTATAATCTCTTCACCAAGGACGAAGTATACAGGAATATTCGCTATTTTTGATTTGTTCAAAGGCTTTAAAAGAATTTGTAGCACCTGGTTCGTAGGCGAGGACTGAGTCCGCAATTAAACTAATAATTTTTCGATGTTTAGATCCCAATTTCCGGCTTTTACAATTTCAGCTACTTCTTCCGGATACGTAACGTTTTTTGTTGCACTAATTACACGCTCACCTATATTCTAAACAAATAAAATTTCTGTATTAGTCGACATTACAGATACAATCGTTCCTGGAGCTTTTTTTAATATAATTGTGTCTTCCCGGTTGCATCGGTTAGCTTAAGCGGGAACTAAACTACTTTTGCTTCAGGAGCTTGTTTTTGAACTCCCTCTATATTAGCAGTTGTATTGTTTCTACTGCAGGAAATCGTCACAAAAGAAAAGAATATAACCTTAAGAAAAAGTTAATCCTTTTATTCGCTACGTTAATTTTCCCCGTAAATAACTAAAAACCCTTTCAGCAATAAGAGAAGGACCGAAAAAAGAATAAACTGCTCTCTATACCCCCGTAGACTGTGATTCACTAAGTAAGATAGGCAAGTTTCTTAGTCCTTCTTTAACGCTATATGAAATCTTTCCATACGGAGCGCACAGTGGTATTTTTTTATTGCTCTAGCCTACAGTGGCGGACCTGCGTTGGTTTATAATTTTCTATATCTACCTTACCTTATAAAGATGTCCCCTTTAATTATACATAAATAAACGTTGAAATCCTATCGAATTTACTTCATACAATATTTTACGGACGCGCTTCGTTTGACTTTTAAATTTTTAATCAGTAGAATCATTCCTTGGAATAAAACAAAAAGTTAACACAGTCGATAAGATTAGATAAATTAAGTCAATTCAGAATGTTAAAACAATTCTGTTTTATAATTGCTGTTAAAAATGTTTTGTGATATGCTTTATTTGTCGAAAAAATGTCTATTTGGAGTGAGACCGTGACATTAAACTTATCTTATATAGAACGTTTTATTACCTATTTATATGTAGAACGGAATGCCTCTCCTTACACAATTCATTTTTATCGGCAAGATATCGTTACGTTTGAACGATTTATTACAACGACTGGTGTTGATGACTTATCTTCCGTAACATATCGTGACGTACGCCGATTTTTAGCACACCTTTATGAACGGAAATTAAGTAGAAAAACAGTCTCTCGAACATTATCTAGTTTACGCTCCTTCTACAAATTTCTAGAAAGGGAATCGATTGTAACATCTAACCCTTTCGTCCGTATTCCTTTACCGAAACAAAACAAATTAATTCCAGATTTTTTTTATAAAGAAGAACTAGTTCAACTATTTCATGTCAATGATTTAAGTGAACCTTTAGGACAGAGAAACCAAGCTTTATTAGAACTATTGTATGCAACAGGAATTCGAGTAAGTGAATGTGAAGCATTGACAGTTGATGAGATTGATTTTGATTTTTCAACGATTAAAGTCGTTGGAAAAGGAAATAAAGAAAGATACATTCCCTTCGGTCAATTTGCAAAAGAAGCATTACAACTATATCTTGATGAAGGAAGAAATATATTATTACAAAAGGCGAATGAAGAAACGGACCGATTATTTTTAAATTCTCGGGGAAAACCACTTACTGACAGGGGAATTCGTTATGTATTGAATCAAATGATTCGAAATACGTCCTTAACGGTAAATATACACCCTCACAAGTTTCGACATACCTTTGCAACGCATATGTTAAATGAGGGGGCTGATTTGCGAACTGTACAAGAACTTTTAGGTCATGAAAATTTATCGACGACTCAAGTATACACTCATGTGACAAAGGATCGATTACGACACGTCTATATGAATAGTCATCCGCGAGCAAAAGAATAAATTCGATGGTTTTAAAGAGGAGCGATTTCGTATGGATTTAAACTTTCAAGCGACGACAATTTTTGCAATTAATCATAATGGACAAGCTGCAATGAGCGGGGACGGTCAAGTAACGTTAGGTGAAGCTGTTATTATGAAACATAAAGCCCAAAAAGTACGAAAGCTTTATAACGGCAAGGTAATTGCAGGCTTTGCCGGTTCGGTAGCTGATGCATTTACACTCTTTGAGAGATTTGAGAAGAATTTAGAAAAGTACGACGGAAATTTACAACGTGCGGCCGTTGAATTAGCAAAGAAATGGCGTAGCGATAAAGTTTTACGCAAGTTAGAAGCAATGTTGATTGTCATGAATAAGGAAGCGATGTTACTCGTTTCTGGCACAGGAGAAGTAATTGAGCCAGACGACGGTATTTTAGCAATTGGTTCTGGTGCAAATTATGCATTAAGTGCTGGTAGAGCTTTAAAACAACATGCAAGTCACTTATCTGCAAGAGAAATTAGTGAATCAGCTTTACAAATCGCTAGTGAAATTTGCGTATATACTAATGATGAAATTATTACAAAAGTAATTGAATAAATTTGTAAAAAAGAATGGAGTGTTCACACGAATGGAATACAATTATACTCCTAAACAAATTGTTGATAAACTAGACCGATACATTATCGGACAACGCGATGCAAAGCGCTCTGTAGCAGTAGCTTTGCGAAATCGATACCGCCGTATGAAGTTAGACGATTCGTTACGGGATGAGATTATTCCGAAAAATATTCTAATGATTGGGCCGACTGGAGTCGGGAAAACAGAAATTGCTCGTCGTTTGGCAAAATTAGTGAACGCCCCTTTTGTCAAAGTCGAAGCGACAAAGTTTACCGAAGTTGGATATGTCGGTCGAGATGTTGATTCGATGATTCGAGATTTAGTCGAAGTATCGTTGCAAATTGTAAAAAAGGAAAAAATGGATAAAGTAAAAGCAAGAGCTACTGAGGAGGCCAATCGGAAGCTCGTTCGTTTATTAGTTCCAGGAATAAAAAAGGAACGCCAAATGAAAAATCCATTAGAAATGTTCTTTACCAATATGGAAGATGAACGTGATACAAGTGAGGTAGAAAGTGGAAGTGAAAGCATTCGCGAACAACGAAAGAAAGTGCGTCGCTTATTAGAACTAGGCGAGCTAGAAGATGAGAAAGTAGAAATAGAAGTTGAAGAACAGCCCCCATCCATGTTCGACTTACTTCAAGGTTCAGGAATGGAGCAAATGGGGATGAATATGCAAGAAGCTTTCAGTTCCTTAATACCGACGAAAAAAAGAAAGCGTAAAGTAAAGGTTAGTGAAGCGAGAAAAATTTTAACTCAACAAGAGGCACATAAGCTAATCGATCACGAAGAAGCGCAACAAGAAGCTATCGAACGAACAGAACAATCAGGCATCGTTTTTATCGATGAAATTGATAAAGTTGCTGGTTCTGATCAACAAGGAAGCGGACCAAACGTCTCTCGTGAAGGTGTACAACGGGATATTTTACCGATTGTTGAAGGTTCTACTGTTATGAC